>Ga0214473_10001105_pt1 | contig 36389 bp, 31 predicted proteins | sample RVTome_7_FD_203509 | JGI IMG/M metagenome (GOLD analysis project Ga0214473, IMG submission 203509) | Soil microbial communities from uranium-contaminated site in the Upper Colorado River Basin, Wyoming, United States - RVT98D197 | ecosystem: Environmental > Terrestrial > Soil > Contaminated >... | reverse complement strand
GAGCGATCTGCTCGACTTCGGCCGGCCGAGCCGCCCCGACTTCAGCGAGTGCGACGTGGAGGACGTGATCGAGGCGGCGGTCTCGGCCTGCGGCCCGCTCGCGCGCCGCAAGTCGGTGGAGATCTCCTGGCCGCGTCGGGTGGGGGCGCCGCGGGTGCTGGCCGACCGCGCGCGCGTGTCGCAGGTGCTCCAGAACCTGATCGAGAACGGCGTGCACTTCTCGCCCGCGGGCGGCCGCGTCGACGTGACGCTCAAGGTGGCGGACGCCGGCGCGGAACGCTTCGTGGAGTGCTCGGTGAAGGACTCCGGACCGGGCTTCGACCCGGCAGACCTGCCGCGCCTGTTCGAGCCGTTCTTCACGCGCCGCAGGGGCGGCACCGGTCTCGGGCTGTCGATCGTCAAGCGCATCGTCTACGACCACGGTGGCGAGGTGAGCGCGGAGAACCACGCGCAGGGCGGCGCCGTGGTGAAGGTCCGGCTGCGGGCGGTGGCCTCGTGAGCGCACGCGACAGGGCGACCCGAGCGACCGGCTCGCCCGCAGCGAAGCGGCGGGGCAGGCTCGACGTGGGCGAGGCCGAGACGCGCGCTCGGCGCAGCGAAGAGGGCCTCAGGCGCAGTCTCGAGACGCAGCGCCTGATCGCCGCGGTGGCCGAGGCAGCGGCGGTCGCGCCCGACGAGCAGACCCTGTTGGGGGCGGCGACCGAACTGATCCGTGCCACCCTGGCCGCGGACAACTGCGGCTTCCTGCTGCTGGACGGTGCTTCTGGCGTGCTGCGCCACGCCCGCTCCTTCCACTCGCGGCGGCCGGCCGAGGCGCTCGAGCCGGTCCCGCTCGGGCGCGGGATCGTGAGCCGGGTGGCGACGGGCGGCGTCGCGAGCCGCGTCGACGACATAGCGCTCGATCCCGACTACCTCGCCCTGGACCCGCTGATGCGGTCGGAGCTGTGCGTGCCGCTCAAGGTGGGCGAACGGGTGCTCGGCGTCTTCGACGCCGAGAGTGCTCTGCCCGCGGCGTTCTCCGAGGCCGACCTCTCGCTGCTCGCGATCCTGACGAGCCATGTCGCCGGAGCCGTCGAGAGGCTGCGCGCCACGGCGGCGCTGCGCCTGAGCGCCGATCTCTACCGCGCCTACTTCACGGCATCGCCGCTCGCGCTCTTCGTCTCGGAGGCGCGCGGCCGCTACCTCGAGGTGAACGGCGCCGCGTGCGCGCTGACGGGCTACTCGCGCGAACAGCTCGTCGGCATGTCGATCGCCGATCTGCTCGCCGGGGGCGACGCGCAACAGCTCGCGGAGCGGCTGCTGGGCCTGATCGCGCTCGGGGCGGGCAGCAACGAGGTCCAGATCCGGCGCCGCGACGGCTCCGTCCGCAGCTGCCTGGTGCACGCCTCGACCGTGGGCCCCGACCGCGTGCTCGGCCTGCTGCTGGACATCACCGATCGCAAGGAGGCGGAGGAGAAGCTGCGCGACAGCGAGGAGCGCTTCCGCGGCCTGTCCGAGGCGGCCTTCGAGGCGATCCTGGTGCACGACGGCGGCAAGGTCGTCGACGTCAACCACGCGCTGTGCGAGCTCGGCGGCTATTCCTGGCACGAGCTCGTGGGGCGCGACAGCTTCGAGCTGATCGCGCCCGAGCACCGCGAGACCGTCTACCGAAACCTGCTGGCCGAGTACTCCGGCATCTACGAGATCGAGTGCGTGCGGCGGGACGGCAGCCGGTTTCCAGTCGAGGTGCAGGCGCGCTCGTTCCCGTACCGCGGCAAGGTGCTGAGGGTGGTGGCGGTCCGCGACGTCTCCGAGCGCAAGAAGGCCGTGCGCGTGCGCGAGTCGCTGATCCGCGAGCTCGAGGCCAAGAACGCCGAGCTCGAGCGCTTCGGCTACGCGGTGACGCACGACCTGAAGGCGCCGCTCGTGACGATCCGCGGCTTTGCCGACTACCTCGAGAAGGACGCGCGCGAGGGCCGCGGCGATCGGCTTGCGGCCGACGCCGCGCGCATCGGCGAAGCGGTGGGGAGGCTGCAGCGGCTGCTGGATCGGCTCTTCGAGCTCTCGCGAGCGGGCCGCGCCGTCGGCCCGCCCGCGGCGGTGCCGGTCGCCGAGCTGGTGCAGGAGTCGCTGCGCCTGCTGCGCGAGCGCGTGGCCGCGTCGGGCAGCAGCGTCGAGGTCGCGGCGCCGCTGCCGATCGTATTCGGCGACCGCGCCCGGCTGGTGCAGGTGTTCCAGAACCTGCTCGACAACGCGATGAAGTTCGGGAAGGGCCGGTGCGTGCGCGTGCTCGCGCGAGAGCCGGAGGAGGGCCGCGTCGTGGTGCTGGTGCAGGACCAGGGTATCGGCATCGACCCGCGCCACCGCGAGCGTGTGCTGGACGTGTTCGAGCGGCTCGACCCGCGCGGGGAAGGTTCGGGGGTGGGGCTCGCGGTCGTGAAGCGGATCGTCGAATCGCACGGCGGCCGGGTGTGGCTCGAATCCGAAGGCCTGGGTCGGGGAACCACCGCGTGCGTCGAGCTTCCGCTCGATCCGACCGCGCGCGCCGCGGCTACGCCAGCGGCCGGGCGTCCGTAGCGATCAACACCCCCGGGAGCGGAGCCCCGGCCTCGCGAGTCTGGGCGACCAAACACTCGGGGCAGATGCCGTGCGTAGCGTCGTTCGCAATCGGGTCCGCGTCCGCGTCAGCCTCCACCCAGCGCCCGGCGACCGTGCGCAGGCGCTCGCACCAGGCACAGAGGATCGGCAGCGAGACAGCGCTCATCAGCCCTGGGCGACCAGGCCGTCGACGATCGCCTTCAGCTGAGGCAGCGGCAGCGGCTTCTGCAGGAAGGCGTCGGCGCCGAGGCGGCGGGCTTCAGCCTCGATCTCGGGCGTCGCGTTGCCCGTCAGCAGGACGACCCGTGTCTCGGGGCGCAGGTGACGTGACCACTGCACGATGTCGAGCCCCTCGACGCCGTGGATTCCCGTGAGCCGGAGGTCCGCGATCACGACGGCATAGGGGGTGGTGGCCAGGAGCGCTTCCGCCTCCTCCTTCTCGGACGCGGCATCCACGGTCCAGCCGCTGCCCCGGAAGTACTCGACGAGCGCGAAGCGGATCGCGGCTTCGTCGTCCACGATCAGGAGCCGCCCCAGCTGGTCGCTCACGCCAGGAGGGGCGAGCACGAGCCGTGCCAGGCGTAGCACGACGAGGAGTTGGCGCTGAGATCGCTGGCCCCCAAGGGGTTGCGGTTCTAGCTTTGCGGACCGAGGCCGCAGCCGGACGACGTTTTCCAGGTCCGGGACACCGCTCCAGATTCCAGACGCCGTCTCAGGACGAGCGGGGAAGAGCGATGCGGTACCGCTTGATCTTCTGATAAAGCGTGCTGCGCGGGATGCCCAGGCGCTGGGACGCTTCCGTGACGCGTCCGCTGAGCTCCCGGAGCACTCGCTCGATGTGGATCCGCTCGAGCTCCTCGAGCGTCAGATGTGCGGTCGCCGCGTCAGCGGCCGCAGGTGTTTCGCCCCTGGGATGGAGCGCGCCCTCGCTCTCGAAGCGCAGGTCGCAAGCCTCGAGCACGTCGCGCCCGCAGAGCAGCGCGGCCCGCTCGAGCACGTTGCGCAGCTCGCGGACGTTGCCCGGCCAGGAGTAGGCGGTGAGGGCGCGCTCGGCATCGGCGGAGAGACGCAGCCCGCGACGGCCCAGGTCGCTCGCGAGTCCCCCGAGGAGCTGGCGCGCGAGCACCGGGATGTCCTCGGCCCGCTCGCGAAGCGAAGGAACGCGGAGCGGAATCGTGCTGATCCTGAAGTACAGGTCGCTCCTGAACTTCTTCTCCTGCACGAGCTGGGGCAGGTTCTGGTGCGACGCCGCCACGAGCTGGACGTCGATCTGGCGGTCGCGCACGTCGCCCAGGCGGCGGAAGCGCTTCTCCTCGAGCACCTTCAGCAGCTTGGGCTGGACCTGCGGGTCGAGATCGCCGATCTCGTCGAGGAACACGACCCCGCGGTGGGCCACCTCGAGCAGCCCCTGCTTGGTATTGACGGCCCCGGTGTAGGCGCCTTTCTCGTGGCCGAACAGCTCGGTCTCCAGGAACTCGCGCGAGAGGCCCGCGCAGTTCATGTCGACGAAGGCCTCGTCGGCTCGCGGACCGTTGCGGTGGAGCCAGCGTGCGAGGACACCCTTGCCGCTGCCCGTGTCGCCCTCGATCAGGATCGGGCTGCTCGAGGCGGCGACCTTGCGCGCGTCTTCGGCCAGCCGCCGGATTGCGGCCGACGTGCCCGTGAAGGGATCGACGGCCTCGCGGGCCTGGCGCGCGCGTCCGGCCGCCTGGCGCCGCTTCTCGCGCTGGCTCTCGAGCAGCCGCCGCAACATCACCAAGAGCGCCGGCAGCTCGACCGGCTTGGCCAGGAACTGGTCGGCGCCTTCCTTCACCGCGCGCACCGCCAGGTCGATCGTGGCGTGACCGGTCAGCACCACGACGGGCATTGTGGAGTCGATCTCGCGGATCTTGGGCAGCAGCTCGAGCGCGGTGCCGTCCGGCAGCATGTGATCGAGCACCATCGCGTCGGGGTGGAACTCGCGCACGGCCTTCTCGGCGGCCGTGCAGGAGTCGGCCTCCTCCACATCGAGGCCCTCGCGCTCGAGGAAATCCCGGACCCCGAAACGGATCCCAGGTTCGTCGTCGACGATCAGGATCTTGGGCAAGGCGCGTTTTTCACCGCGCGCATTGTCGCACGGGCGAGGGGGTGACGGGTTCTACGCCTTGGGCAGCGTCCAGCCGTTTTGGTACCGCGGCACGAGGAGGGCGTTCGCCTCGGCGTCGCCCTTGAAGGACTGAGCGGCCAGGTCCCAGTAGACCTTCCGGCCGACCTTGAAGGCGATGTTCCCCATGTGTGCGTTGACGGCGGCGACGCTGCCGTGCTCGAGCCCGCACGCGAGGAGGGAAGCGTCGCGCTTCCGGATCGCCTCGACGAAGTTCCGCGTGTGAAGGTCCAGCGCGCCGACGTCGCCGGCCCGCCGGGGTGGAAGTGCTTCCATCCGGTAGCGGCGCTGCCCGTCGACCTCCGTGGTCTCGGGCAGAAGCTCAAAGCCGCCGCGGTTCACGACCAGTGTGCCGTTGTTGCCGATGAAGGCGATGCCCTCGGTACGGCCGTAGTTGCCCCCGTCGATCCCGGTGGCGTGCTCCCACAGCATGTTGAAGCCGTCGTACTCGAAGACGGCCTGGAGTGTGTCGGGGGTCTCGGATGCGTCGTCGGCGTATCCGACCTTGCCGCCCGAGGCCACGACCGACTTCGGCGCCTTCGCATCCATGACCCAGAGGGCCACGTCGATCTCGTGGACGCCCCAGTCCGTCATCAGCCCGCCGGCGTAGTCCCAGAACCACCGGAAGGTGAAGTGGAAGCGGTTGGGGTTGAAGGGCCTCTTCTGGGCGGGGCCGAGCCACATGTCGTAGTCGACACCGGCGGGGGGAGCCGAGTCGGGCTGCGCGGGAACGGGCTTCATCCAGCCCTGGTACGCCCACACCTTCACCAGGCGGATCTTGCCGAGCGCCCCGGAGCGAACCATCTTCAGCGCCTGCTGGTATTGGGGCGCGCTGCGCTGCCACTGGCCCACCTGCACGACGCGGTCGGACCGGCGGGCGGCGGACAGCATGACCCGCGCCTCCTCGATCGAGTTGGCCACGGGCTTCTCGACGTAGACGTGCTTAGAGGCGGCGAGAGCGTCGACCAGGATCAGGCAGTGCCAGTGGTCCGGGGTGCCGATGATGACGGCGTCGACACCCTTGTCGTCGAGGAGCTTCCGGTAATCGCGGTAGAGCGTGGGCCGCTTGCCGCCCGCCTCTTCCGCGTCCTTCGCGCGGCCGTCGAGGACGCTCTGGTCGACGTCGGCGAGCGCCGCGCACTCGACTCCCTCCGTCTTCAGGGCCGACCGCATGTCGGACCAGCCCATGCCCTTGCAGCCGATGACGCCGAACCGCAGCCGATCACTCGGTGCTATGGCCTTCGTTGAGGCGGCCTTGGCGGTCGGAGCCAAGCCGGCTCCGATCGCTGCCAGGGACGAGCCCTTGATGAAGCGCCTGCGGGATTCGGTCATGTCGATCTCACCTCGAGTGGTCGAGGCGGCAAGGTAGCACAGCGTGTCAGTGGCCGTTGACCGGGCCGAGGTAGCGGTCCAGCCACTCCAGCGTGGGCTTCACCGGCGCCAGCCGTCCCGGGATGTGGCCGCCATCGAAGAGGACGTGGCGCTTGTCCTCGGCCTTCGTCCCGAGGAGCCGGAACATGGGCTTCTGGGACAGCTCAAGCGGGAAGCGGAAGTCGTCCCGGCCACTGAGCATGAGCGTCGGCGTCCTGACCCGCGGCGCGAAGTTCAGCTCGTCGATCTCCGGCATTCCTGCGGTGTCGGAGCTGTCGAGCCCACCGGCCATGAGGATGCTCGCCTTGAAGCGGCTGTCGAGGGCCGTGACCCGGAGCCCCATGTTGGCGCCCCAGCTGAAGCCGTAGTACGCCAGCTTGTCCTTCTCGATGTCCGAGCGGGTCTCCAGGTAGTCGACGGAGCGGAAGACGTCCTGCACTTGCTGGATCTCGAGATCGCGGTAAGCGCGTGACGGCCAGGGTGGCTCATCCTTGAGCCGCCTCTCGTAGGTGTTCTTGTAGATCGGGTTGAGAACGGCCCGACCGCTGCGGATCACGAAATCGAAGAAGTTGAGCTCGGGCTCCAAGAGCCGGGGTAGATACTCCGCTCCCGAGCCCGGGAAGTAGACCACCGTCTGGAAGGGAGGCGCCGCATTCGTGGGCAGGAAGAGGTACGCGATGAGCTTCTCGCCCCCGTAGCCGGCGTTCAGCGTTATCTTCTCCTTGGTCCATTGAGGCGAGGCGCTCGGCAGCCGCTCGACCACGGGATCGAGAGGGGTGCGGTCGTAGGCATAGATGCTCCGGAAGACCTCGAACGCCTTGTCGTCGACGGGCTTCTCACGCCAATAGTCACGCCAGACCCTCAGGATCGGCGCGAGTAGCTCCGCAGCCGGCGGCTTTTCGTACTTCGCACAGCGGAAGCCGTCGTTCTCCCGGCGCTCGAAGGCCGGCTGGGCGTGCTTCGACCGGTACATGTAGACAGGCTCGTCCCAGCCGCCGCCGAGCGTGTAGCGCTTCTCGCCCGAGGCATTCCAGCACCACTCCTTCACGTTTCCCGCCATGTCGTAGGTCCCGACGCGCCCGAGCCCCTGACGGGTCCCGACCCGGGCCGGCCCCTTCCCGTCGAAGTTCGACAGCGTGAGCAGCGCGGGCGGCGGGAAGGGGTCCGTCGCCGCGAGCCAGTGGTGCACGGTCGGCAGGCTCTTGCCGGCGAACTCGGCGTAGGCCGCCGCCTCGTACCAGCTCACGCCGCGCAGGGGGTAGTCGTCCTCACCCGCGGGGTAGCCCCCGACCTCCCACGTGGAGGGGCCGGGGCGCCCGGTCCGGTCGACCAGCCTTCGTACGGCCTCTTCCCAGGGAACCTCGCGGCCCTCTTCGACGAAGGGCTGGTTCCAGTACTGGCGCTTCCGATAGCCGCCGGCGTCGACGAACGCCTGGAACTGCCGGTTGGTCACCTCGTACTGGTCGAGCCAGAAGCCGTCCCGCTCGACCGTCTTGCCCTCGACATCAGTCTGGCCGCCGGGGACGAAGACCATCGCCTTCGGCACGGAGTCCAGAGGGTGCAACTTGACGTGAAGCGCCCAGCCACCCGGGGCAATCTCGACAGGCTCGAACCCCGGCTTCTGGATCCGCCACCGTGGACGCAGCTTGGTGAGCCGGACGTTCTGGATCGGCGTCCGGCCGAGGGCCTCCCACGCACTCTCAGGCTCTGCGTAGCTCTTCCAGCTGACCTCCGCACCTTCGGGCTCGGTGTCCACGGAGTACTCGAAGGTGAGTGACTCCCACAGGCGCTCGGCCGCGGCGTCTCCGGGCAGGTACGGCAGGACCTGCCGCGCCAGCCGGAAGGCGGCCACGTTCTTGTCCTCGGCATCGAGGCGTGCGATCTCCGGCAGGGCGCGCCTCGCTCGCTCGATCCTCGCGCTCCGAACCGAGAGCCACGCCCCCGCGGAGAGCAGCGCGACGAGAGCGAGCCCGGCGGGGACGGCCACACGCGGCCGGCGCCAGAGAGGGGGCCCGACCCCGGCTCGCTTGCGGGCCTCCTCGAGGTCGCGCAGCAGCTCCGCACCGGACGGATAGCGGGCCTCGGGCTCTTTCTGGAGACACCGGAACACGATGCGCTCCACGTCGGGAGGGATCTCGGAGCGCGTCGCCCGGGGAGAGGGCGGTGTCGTGGTGAGAACGGCCTTGCGGACCGAGACCTGCGAATCCCCCTGGAACGGACGGCGACCGGTGAGCACCTCGTACAGTACTGAGCCGAAGGAGAAGACGTCGCTTCGGCCGTCCACCGGCCGGCCTTCGGCTTGCTCGGGCGACATGTAGGAGGGCGTGCCGAGAACCGTTCCCTGCTCGGTCCGGAGCCCTGCCGAGACCGTCGGCGTCGAGTCGTCCCCGGACTGCGGCTCGGTCAGCTTGGCCAGGCCGAAGTCCACGAGCTTCGCCTCGCCGCTCTTCGAGAGCATGACGTTCGCCGGCTTGACGTCGCGGTGGACGATGCCGGCCGCGTGGGCCGCGCCGAGCGCACTCGCGATCTGGATGGCGTAGTCGAGCGCCTCGGGGACCGGAAGGAGCTTCTTCTCCAGCAACCGGTCGAGGGAGGTGCCGTCGACATACTCCATGACGATGAAGTCACGATCGGCTCCCTCGGAGGAGTCCCGGTCGATGTCGTGGATGGTGACGATGTGAGAGTGGTTGAGGGCCGAGGCCGCCCTCGCCTCGCGGGCGAAGCGCTCCCTCCGCTGGCGGCTCGCGGCGGCGTCCGGGTGCACGATCTTGATCGCCACGGTGCGATCGAGGCGCGTGTCGTGGGCGCGATAGACGACGCCCATCCCTCCTTCGCCCAGCTTCTCGAGGATCTGGTAGTGCGAGACGGTCCGGCCGATCATGACCAGCCCTCCGGGGTCTGATTCGAGACCCGGCTGCAGATTCTACCGCGACGCCGCGAGCCCGCTCGGGCTCAGAAGCGTGGCGCCGTCAGTCGGTCAGCGCCTGTCTCCGACTCGACAGAAAGGAACGTGTGACAACTGTCGTCACCCAGCCGAGTGAAGGTGACGCTCGCCTGAGCCACGCAGCGGGGGAGAGCACCCCCGCTGCGTGCCCGCAGTCCTACTTGGCGGCGGTGTAGTCGCCGGAGCAATCGAACAGAGCGCCCCCGTCCGGCTTGCCCGTTGCCTTGCAGCTACCGAGCGCCTTGATGCCCTTCAAGCTCCCGGTCCCGCTGGTGGCCAACCACTTGTTGCTCGCCGCTTCGAGCAGCCCGGCCTTGATTGTCGCCGAGCCGTCGTACTTGTAGGTAATCTTGTCCCCGTTGGCCAGGGTTTCCACGAACACGCCGTGAAAACGGTCCGCGTCGCCCGTGATCTCGTGGAACTCCGTGCCCACGCCTTCCTTCTGCTTGATGCCCGCGATCTCGCCCGACGTAGCTGTGCACTTCACCTGGCTGATCGAGTACACGTGACCCGGCTGATCGCCGGCCTCGAGGTTGTGGGCGACGGTGGCTTTGGCACAGTCCCACTTCACAGCCACCTTGCCCTGAGCCATGGCCACGGACGCGGATCCGAAAACGAAACAGAAACCTAGCACGAGCTTGCGCATCTTTACCTCCGTTTGGCTGGAATTGGACCTGGCAGACTATACACCCAGGGCAGGCGGCGGCCCGTTCGCGTGCAGCCGCCGCGGAACATAACGAAAGCTCTGCTCACTCTGAGGGGCTTGGTGGACCGCGGGGGGCTCGAACCCCCGACCTCCTGATTGCGAACCAGGCGCTCTCCCAGCTGAGCTAGCGGCCCGACGCGAGACGAAAAGTCTAACAGAGCGCGCGCGGACGAGGCAAACCAAGGAGCGATCTGGTAAAGTTCACGCTCCGTCGAGACCCCGCGACCATGGTCGAGTTCAACCGCCAAGAGCGCATGATCCGTGTCAAGATCGCTTACTACGGGCCGGCGGTCGGCGGCAAGACGACGAATCTCAAGGTGCTCTACGACCGCGCCCGCCACGGGCGGCGCGGGGAGTTCGTCTCGGTAAACTCGCAGCAGGACCGCACCATCCTGTGCGATCTCCTGCCGCTCAAGTCGTCCGGCTTCATGGGCTACGACCTGCGCTTCCAGCTCGCGGCGGTGCCCGGCCAGGCCATCTACGCGCCGGCCCGCCGCGTGGTGCTGCGCGGGTCGGACGGGGTCGTGTTCGTCGCCAACTCGGCGACCGACCGCTGGCACGAGAACCTGCAGTGCTACCGGGAGCTGCAGGGGCACCTGCTCGCGCAGCAGCTCGATCCCGCCACGATCCCGATGGTGATGCAGTACAACAAGCGCGACCTGCCCGACGTGATGGAGACGGAGGCGCTCGAGCGCGGCCTCAACGCCCGCCGCTGCCCGTACTTCGCCGCCGTCGCCACGCGCTGCGAGGGGGTGCTCGAAACCTTCGCCGAGATCATCCGCCTGACGCTCGAGGACCTCTCGAAGCGGCACGCGGCGATCGCGCTCCCGCCGGGGCAGTCGCTCTACGACTGGACACAGCAGACGATCGTCTCGATGTTCGGCGCGGCGCAGCTCGCGAGCGCCGAGAGCGACGAAGAGGTCGTCACCGTCGACCTGCCGGAGGACGCGCTCTTCGGCGACGAGGCGTCGGCGCGCCATCTGCTGAAGCTGGCGATGCCCGAGGAGGTCTCCCGGGGGGCCCCCGACGCGCGCTCGAGCGACGTGCTGGCCGAGTCGTATGCCCAGGCCTCGACCGAGCTCGGGGTGCGGGTCAACGACCTGCGCGAGGAGCGCGACATCGCCCGATCGCGTCTCGCCGAGCTGAAGCTCGCGCTCGAGCTCGCCGAGCAGCCGGCCGGAGAGGGCGAGGTCGAGGACCGCGCGCAACGCATCCTCTCGATCCTGATGCGTTCGGCCGAAGCGGCCAACGCCAGCCTGCTGCTGACGACGACGGACCCGCCGCAGATCATGGTGCTGCCGCCGCTCGTCACGGACCCGCTGGCGCGGACGGGCTGGGGTGCGACGCATCTGCACGAGCTGCGCGACCTGGCGGAGACTCGGCTCGAGGAGGGCCGCGAGCTCCGCGAGCTCGCGAGCGCCCTGGTGGAGAGCGAGCCCGTGTTCGAGTCGATAGCGCTCGTGCCGCTGCGCTCGGCGGAGCGGGTGCTCGCCCTCGCGATCCTGTATTACCGGCCGCACATGACGCTGCCCCGGGCCGATACGCTCGAGCACATCGGCTTTCTGGGCCGGATCCTGGCGGGCCCGCTCGAGGCGGCGGCCGCGCGCGAGGGCAGGGCGAGCGTCGACCGCATGCGCGCGGTCTCGCGCGCGTCGGCGGCAGCGATCGCATCGCTCTTGACGCGCTTGCCGGGTGGGACCGCCCGCCGGGCTTCGATCCAGCTCGAGGACGTGCTGGCTCCGCTGCGCGTGCCCGGGGTCATGATCACGGTCGTGCCGGGAACGCCGGCCGTGGTCGGCGACCCCGCGCTGCTGCGTTTCGCGGTGGCGACGCTCGTCGCCCGCTGCGAGGCGGCGGCGCTCGAGCGCTCGATGATCCCGGTGATCGGGGTCTACGCCGGCCTCGAGGAGAACTTCGTCCGGGTTCACGTCTGGGTGGGGGAGGGCGCGGCCGCGGTCGGGGCACCCGTGGTCACCGAGGCCTTCAGCGCAGACTCCGACGCCGAGATGAGCGCCGTCTACGCGATCATGGCGCTGCACTCGGGCGGGCTCGTGGTGCCCGAGTCGAAGGGCGCCGTCGTCCACTACGTGCTGCAGCTTGCCGTTGCGGCGTGAGGCGGAACGGCTAGGGCTGCGAGGGGCCATGGCTCTGGTGGATCGCAGGGTCCAGGAAGAGCGCGAGGACCGCACGCTCGCGCCGTGGGGGATGCGCAGCGCGCAGAGCCGCGGCCGGCGCCACGCGGAGGCCGAGCACGCGCTTCGGACCTGCTTCCAGCGCGACCGCGACCGGGTGATCCACAGCTCCTCGTTCCGGCGCCTCGAGTACAAGACGCAGGTCTTCGTCAACCACGAAGGCGACAACTACCGCACGCGGCTCACCCACAGCCTGGAGGGCGCCCAGATCGGGCGCACGGTGGCGCGCGCGATGGGGCTCAACGAGGAGCTCACCGAGTGCCTCGTGCTCGGCCACGACCTCGGGCACACGCCGTTCGGCCACTCGGGCGAGAAGGTGATGAACGAGCTGATGCACCGGCACGGCGGCTTCGAGCACAACCGCCAGACGCTTCGCATCCTGGAGCTGCTGGAGCGCCGCTACCCCGACTTCCCGGGCCTGAACCTCACCTGGGAGGTGCGCGAGGGCATCATCAAGCACCGGCCGGACTCGGATGCTCAGGCGCCCGAGGACTACGCGCCCGGCGAGGCGCCCACGCTCGAGGCACAGCTCGTCGACTACGTCGACGAGATCGCCTACAACAACCACGACGTCGACGACGGCCTGAGCTCGGGCATGTTCAGCGTCGAGGCGATCCGCGGGGTCGCGCTCTTCCGCGAGGCGCACGACGACGCGCTCTCGCGCCGGCTCGGCGACGAGCGCATCGAGCGGCATCACGTGGTGCGCTTCATCATCGACGCTTGCGTGCGCGACCTGATCGAGGCGACGCAGGCGAACCTCGCCGGGGCCCGGGTGCAGTCGGTCGACGACGTGCGCCGGGCGGGCCGCAGGCTCGTGGGCTACTTCGACGAGATGGCCGGCCGCGTGCGGGAGCTGAAGCAGTTCCTGCTCCACAACATGTACCGCCACTACCGGGTGGTCCGGATGGGCGACAAGGCGGGCCGGATCCTGCGCGACCTGTTCCAGTCCTACGTCAACGAGCCCGGCCAGCTTCCGCCCCACTACCAGGAGCAGGTCCAGCGGGACGGGGTGGAGCGCGCGGTGTGCGACTACATCGCGGGCATGACCGACCGTTTCGCGGTCGACGAGCACCAGAAGCTCTTCGACCCGACGGTGCGGGTCTAGTCGCTTGTTCGTGTGAGCGCCACCGTCCTCCTGCTGCTCGTCTATGCCGGCGTGCTCGTCGCCGCCGGGACCTGGGTCTCGCGCCGGGTGACGAGCTCGAGCCAGTTCTTCGTGGCCTCTCGCTCGCTCTCGGGCGGGATGCTGTTCGCGACGCTTTTGGCCGCGAACATCGGGGGGGGCTCGACCGTGGGGGCGACCGGGCTCGCCTACCGCCACGGGCTGTCCGCGTGGTGGTGGTCGGGCTCAGCGGCGATCGGCTGCCTGCTGCTGGGCCTCGTGATAGCACCGCGGCTCCACCGTCTCGCTTCCGAGCACCGCTTCCTGACCGTGGGAGACTTCCTCGAGTGGCGCTTCGACCGCTCGGTGCGCGTGCTGATCGCGGTAGTGATGTGGGTGGGGACGCTCGCGCTGCTGGCCGGCCAGCTCCTCGCCATGGCCTGGGCATTCGAGGTGATCGCCGGCACGCCGCGCGTCGTCGGGGCGCTGGCGTCGGCGGCCGTGCTCGTCGCGTACTTCAGCGGTGGTGGCATGCAGGCCGCGGCCGTCGTGAACCTGCTGCAGCTCGCGACGCTGCTCGTGGGCTTCGCGCTGGCGCTGCCGTACGCGTTGTCCGCGGGCGGTGGCTGGGAAGGGCTGCGCGTGGCGGCCGGCGCCGACGCGGCCGGCTCTTTCGCGAGCTTCAGCGGGATGGGCCTGCCCGGGATCCTCGGCCTGGCGGTGGTTTTCGTGCCGTCGTTCATCGTCTCGCCGGGGCTCAACCAGAAGTGCTTCTCCGCCCGGTCGCCCGACGCCGCCCGCGCCGCGGCGCTCGGAAACGCCGTGGCGCTCGCGCTGTTCGCGTTCGTTCCCGTGGTCTTCGGCATGGCCATGCGTGGCGTCGAGCCGGGTCTCGCGAATCCCGAGCTGGCCCTGCCCCGGCTCACGACCGAGGTCCTGCCGCCGTGGCTCGGCGGCCTCGCGCTCGCCGCGCTCTTCGCCGCCGAGATCTCGACGGCCGACGCGGTCCTGTTCATGCTCTCGACCTCGCTCAGCCGCGACCTGTTCCAGGCGCTCCTGCGCCCGCGGGCGACCGACGCGGAGCTGCTGCGGGTAGGCCGCCTCGCGGCCGTGGTCGGCGGCGCGCTGAGCGTCGGCCTCGCGCTGCTCCTGCCGTCGGTGGCGTCGGCACTGAAGCTCTTCTACGGGGTCATGACCGCCGCCCTGTTCGTGCCGCTGGTGGTGGGTTTGCTCTCGCACCGCCCCGGCGCCCGCCACGCGCAGGTCGCGATTGCGGTGTCGATCCTCTCGACCGTCGGGCTGCTGCTGGCGCTTTCGGGCCGGTCATCGGCCGAGTGGGTCCCGTCGCTCGTGGGGATCCTGCTCGGCGGTCTGGTGTTCGCCACGGCGTGGCTGCAAGCTCGGCCGATGGCCCCGGGACCCCGACGGGCGCATTAGCGGAAGCAGCGGGATTGCGGGATGCGGTGGGCTGGCGTCTCGCGCGATAATTGAGCCCGATAGGAGAGGCGTCATGGCAACAAAGTCGAGGAGTTCGAGCGCTGCGGCCCGCCCATCGCCGCGGCGGCAGGTGACCCTCGTCGCGCCGATCGCAGGCGTCGGCGAAGTCGTGGCCACCGGAGACTTCACGGGCTGGTCGACCGAGGGTGTCCAGCTCCAGCGGCGGCGCGACGGAGCCTGGTCCGCCACGCTGAAACTCACACCCGGCGAGTATCAGTACCGGCTGCTGGTCGACGGTCGGTGGCAGAACAACCCCGCTGCCGAACGGCATGCCGCCAATCCCTTCGGTTCGGAGAACGACGTCCTCGTCGTGAGCTGAGCCTCCGAGTACGGCCCCGCGTCGGGGTGTTAGCATCGATGGCGATGAGCGAGATCGACCGTCGGGGCTTCTCCACCACGGCTCTCGCTGCGTCGCTTTCCGCGGCATGGCCCGATGCGGCCGGTGCGGCGCAGACTGCGAAGCCGGGGCCGCTGCCGCCCGCCGGCGGGCTCAGCGACGTCGCGGGCTTGCGGGTCGGCCACTTCACGGACCCGCGGCGGCCCACGGGCTGCACGGTCGTGATCGCGGAAGCCGGAGCGGTGTGCGGCGTCGACGTCCGCGGCGGAGCGCCGGGGACCCGCGAGACCGACCTCCTCGACCCGGTCAACACCGTCCAGCAGGTCCACGCACTCGTGCTCTCGGGCGGGTCGGCGTTCGGCCTCGACACCGCGACCGGCGTGATGCGTCATCTCGAGGAGAAGGGGATCGGCTTCCCGGTGGGCGTCGGGCGGGTGCCTATCGTGCCCGCGGCGATCCTCTTCGACCTCGGCCTCGGAGACTGGACGGTCCGGCCCGACGCGAACGCCGGCTACGCCGCAGCGCGTGCGGCCTCGTCCGCTCCCGTCCAAGAGGGCTGTGTGGGGGCCGGGGCCGGCGCCACGGTGGGCAAGCTCCGCGGGCTGGGGCGCGCGATGAAGTCGGGAACGGGCAGCGCCTCCGTGCGGCTGCCCAATGGCGGCGTCGTCGCCGCGCTCGTGGCCGTCAACGCGCTGGGCGACGTCGTCGATCCAAAGACGGGACGGCCGATCGCGGGTTTGCGGACCGAGGACGGCCGGTCGCTGCGCGGCACCCTCGATGCGCTGCTCGCGGGGGAGCGTCCTGGGCGTCCGCTGCCCGGCGAGAACACGGCGATCGGCGTCGTGGCCACGAACGTCGCGCTCACCAAGAGCGAAGCGACGCGGGTGGCGCAGATGGCGCACGACGGCCTGGCGCAGGCGATTCGGCCGGTGCACACGCCCTGGGACGGCGACACGCTGTTCGCACTCTCGACGGGTGCGGTCCAACTTGAGGACGCGACGCTCCTCGTCGGTTCGCTCGCGGCCGAGGTCGTGGCCCGCGCCGTGGTCCGCGCCATCCTGACGGCCACGGCGCTGCCGGGCCTTCCGACAGCCGCCGATCTCGACCGAAGCTCCGGGCAACGCGAGCGCTGAGCCCCCGGCGGTCGTTCCGAGGGGATGTGGAAAACGCTGTGGACCTTCGGTGGACTTCCTGTGGATCTCAGGTGGACTTCCTGTGGCTGAGGTGTGCAAGAGCCGCCCTGATCCTGTGGAGAACGTGTGAATCGGCTGTGGAGAAATCGCGTGGTGCGGTGGAAAACCGGCGCTCCACGGTGGAAAAATGGCCACGTCGCGGTGGAAAACGCTGTGGAAATTCTGCGGGAAAAGAACGCCGTGCTGTGGATGACCTGTGGACGACGATACCGCGCGCCCGGCAGTAGGTCGCTTTGAGCACACAGCCGTGACCCGATCCGACGCCATCCTGTTGGCTGGGACCGCTTTCGGGTCCGCGGCGATCTTGGCGGCGGCGGCACTCGCCTCGATGTCCGGCTCACTCAGTCCAGGCGTCGGCCTGGCGGCGCTCGCCGCCGGAGCGGCGGCCGGATTCCTGGCGGCTCGTGACGCCCGCTGGGCCTCGACGGCGCCTGCACGCTGGACACGCTGGGAGTGGCTGGCGCTCGGCGCCTTCGCGCTCGTGTCCGTCCGGCAGTTCGGCTGGCTCGTGTTCGAGCGGGAGGGTGCGCTTCTGACCCTCCTGCCGCACAACTACGGCGACCTGCCGTTGCATTGGACCTACATCCAGCACCTCGCCTCCGGTGCGAGCTTCTGGCCCGAGAACCCGATCCTGACCCAGGAGCGGCTGCGCTATCCGCTCGGTGTGGATCTGCTCACGGCGGTCTTCGTGCAGCTCGGCGTGAGCCTGGAGATCGCGCTCCCGGCTTTGGGCCTCGCGGGGACCGCGCTCGCCGGGCTTGGCCTTCGGCGCTGGGGCGGCGCCTTCGCCGTCGCGGGCTTCCTTTTCGCCGGAGGCCTCGCGGGTGTCCCGGCGCTCGTGACGCTACGCCTGGCGGACGTGGACGCGCAGGTCGCGTGGAAGAACCTGTTCCTGGCGCTGCTCGTGCCGCAGCGCGGCTTCCTGCTCGCGCTGCCCGTGGGCCTGGTTCTGCTCTGGAGCTGGCGCGCGGAGCTGCTCCGGGGCGAGGCCGCGCCGCTGCCCGCGTGGCTCACCGGCCTGCTCTGGGGCGCGCTGCCGCTCGTCCATCTGCACACGTTCGCCTTCGTCTCGGTCATGGGCGGCCTCTGGGCGATCGCGACCGGCCGCTGGCGCGCGGCAGTGCCGGGCCTGGGCATGGCACTGCTGCCCGCCGCGTGGGGAGTGTTCCAGGTCACGGACGGATTTCGCGTAGCGGCTCTCGCGGGCTGGGCGCCGGGCTTCGTGATCGGCGACGAGAGCCCGCTCGTGTTCCTGGTCCGGAACTTCGGCTTCTGGCTCCCCCTCGCCGTGGCAGCGCTCGTCGTCGCGACGCGCGCACGGCGCCACGAGGAGCTGCTGGTCCTGGTTCCGTCGCTCGGCCTCTTCGGCCTGCTGTTCCTGGTACGGCTCGCGCCCTGGGCCTGGGACAACACCAAGGTGATGCTGTGGTGCTACGTTGCCGTGCTGCCGTCCTTCCACAGCCTCGTCGTGGGGCACCTGCGGCCGGCGTTGCGTGTGGTGGGCATGGTGCTGCTCTTCGCGTCCGGGCTCTCCAGCCTGCTTTGGGGTTGCTTTGGCCGGCTCCCGCGACTCGAAGTGCTCGACCGCGCTGAGTACACGGCCGTGTGCCAGGCACTCGCGCGCATCGAGACGAGCCGGGTCGCGACCGCGCAGACGTTCAATCATCCGGTGGCCCTTTGCGGACGCCCGATCGTGGCCGGCTACGCGGGACACCTCTGGAGCCACGGCCTGGACTCCGCGGCGGTCGAGGCGGGGCTCAAGCGCCTGCTGCGGGGCGAGCCCGGCTGGCAGGACGAGGCGCGCGTTCTCGGCGCGAGCCACCTGTTCTGGGGTGCGCGCGAGCTGTGGGCGTTCCCGGCCTCCACGCGTCCGTGGGAGACGCTGGGGGCACCGGTCGCTTCTGGGAGCTGGGGAGCGCTCTACCGGCTGAACTGACGCTCACGAACCCTGGCGTTCGCATGCGTCATCCGCGCCGCGTGAGGACGAGGCCGAGCGCGACCAGCACCACGGCGCCCCCGGCGAGCGTCGCGGGTCCGGGCGTCTCGCCGAAGAGGGCGAAGGCGACGAGCGATGCGATGACAGGCTCCCCGAGCAGGAACAATCCGACGGTCGGCGCCGGCAGCGAGCGCAGCGCCCGGTTCGCGAGGCCGTGGCCCCCGAGCGTCGGCACGACCGCAAGGGCCGTGAACAGCAGCCACGTCCTGACGGAGTAGTTGCCGAAGCGGGTGCCGAAGGCCGCCATCAGGCCGGCGAGCGTGAGCATCGCCGTGCCCCACACCGCGAGCATGTAGGCGTTGAGCGGCAGCGTGTCGCGCAGCCCTCTGCCGATCACCTGGTAGGTCGCGAGCGTCACGGCGCCGGCCACGGCCAGCAGGTTGCCGAAGAGCGAAGCGGGCGAGCTGGCCCGCTCGCCGAGCGCGATCACGGCGGCTCCGGCCATCGCGATCGGGATCGCGACCTGGACCGCGAGCGGCGGCTTCTCGTGCAGGAAGACCCGCGACAAGACGATCGCGAAGAGCGGCGCCGTGTTCACGAGCAGCACGGAGGCGGCCACGGACGTGTGCGAGAGGCTCGCGATCCAGGTGGCGAAGTGGAGTGCCAGGGCCACGCCGGCGGCAGCGAGCAGCAGGCGGGGCCGTAGCCCAAGTGCCGGCCACGAACGTCGCGCGTCGCTCCAAGCGAAGGGTCCGAGGATCAACGTGGCGATCGCCATGCGGTAGAAGGAAACCGCGAGCGGCGGCGCTCCGGCGAGGCGCACGAGGATCGCGCCCACCGAGACGAGCAGCACGGCGAGGACGAGCGTGACGTAGGGCGAAAGACTCATCGAGCGGCAGGCGGGATTATGGCAGAGTGCCTTCTCCAGGGAGGCAACCGCCATGCGCTTGACACACCGGGGAGTTGGATGAAGGCTCTTCTGCTGACTGTGGCCACGCTGGTTCCGGGCGCCCTGTGCGCGCAAGGCCTGGTGGATGCGGCCGTCGAGAAGAAGGTCGACGCCCTCCTCCGCCAGATGAGCCTGGAGGAGAAAGTCGGACAGCTCAACCAGTACTCGAGCAACCTCGACCTCACCGGCCCCGCTCCCACGCAGGGCGCGCAGAAGGAGATGTTCGACCAGGTCCGGCAGGGCAAGCTGGGCTCGCTGCTGAACGTGACGGGAGCCGAGGCCACGCGCAAGGCCCAAGAGCTCGCCGTCGAGGGCAGTCGCCTCAAGATCCCGCTGATCTTTGGCCTGGACGTGATCCACGGCTACCGCACGATGTTCCCGGTACCGCTCGGAGAGGCCGCCAGCTTCGACCTCGCCCTCATCGAGCGTTCGGCGCGCGTGGCCGCCACCGAGGCGGCGGCGGCGGGAGTGCACTGGACCTTCGCCCCGATGGTGGACATCGCGCGCGACGCGCGCTGGGGCCGCGTGATGGAAGGGGCGGGGGAGGATCCCTTCCTGGGCGCACAGGTGGCGGCGGCGCGGGTCCGGGGATTCCAGGGCAAGGACCTCGCCGCGATCGACACGATCGCCGCGTGCGTCAAGCACTACGCCGGCTACGGCTTCGGCCAGGCGGGGCGCGACTACAACACGGTCGATCTCTCGGAGCACACGCTGCGCAACGTAGTGCTGCCTCCGTTCAAGGCCGCCGTGGACGCGGGCGTCGCCACGGCGATGAACTCGTTCAACGAGATCGGCGGCGTCCCCGCCACGGGAAGCGTCCACCTGCAGCGGGAGATCCTGAAGGGCGAGTGGGGCTTTGCCGGCTTCGTTGTCTCCGACTGGGGCTCGATCGGCGAGATGGTGCCGCACGGTTACGTCGAGAACCTCGAGCAGGCCGCCCGCGTGGCCATGGTCGCGGGCAGCGACATGGACATGGAGTCGCGGGCCTACGTCTCGCACCTCCTCGGGCTCGTGCGCTCGGGAGCCGTGGACGAGAAGCTCGTGGACGATGCGGTGCGGCGCGTGCTGCGGGTCAAGTTCCGCCTCGGCCTGTTCGACGATCCGTACCGCTACTCGGACGCGGCTCGCGAGCAGCGTGTCCTCGCGGACCCCACCCACCAGACGGCGGCCCTGGAGGTGGCTCGCGCCTCGATCGTGCTGCTCAAGAACGAAGGCGGGCTGCTTCCTCTCGACAAGGGCGCCCGGACGATCGCCGTGATCGGTCCGCTGGCTGCCGACAAGGACTCTCCGCTCGGCGGCTGGCGGGCCCAGGCGCAGTCGAACTCGGCCGTCTCGCTCCTCGAGGGCATCCAGGCGGCCGTCTCCCCGGCGACCCGCGTCGTCCACGCGGAAGGGGCGAAGCTCGCCAAGGGCCGGCGCGGCTTCGTCTTCGAGCTGACCTTCAACACCGACGACCGCTCGGGCTTCGCCGCGGCGGTAGAAGCCGCGCGGGGCGCCGACGTGGTGGTGATGGGGCTCGGTGAAGACGGGTTCCAGACGGGGGAGGGCCGCAGCCAGGTGGACATCGGCCTCAAGGGCCTGCAGGAGGAGCTGCTTCGCGCCGTCCTCGAAGTGAACAAGAAGGTGGTCGTGGTCCTGATGAACGGACGGCCTCTCGCGATCCCGGGAGTGGTGGAAGCCGTCTCCGCCGTCGTCGAGGCCTGGCACGGCGGATCGCAGGCGGGTCACGCGATCGCACAGGTCCTCTTCGGGCACTACAACCCGTCGGGCAAGCTCCCGATGTCCTTCCCTCGGCACGTCGGCCAGCTGCCGTTCTCCTACGACCACAAGAGCACCGGGCGCCCGAACCCGGTGCCGATGGTCTTCTGGTCGCACTACACCGACGCGCCCAACGAGCCCCAATTCCCCTTTGGCTTCGGTCTCAGCTACACCACGTTCAGCTACTCGGATCCGCTCTTGAGCGCCGCCGAGATGAGCCGCGACGGAGAGCTCCGCGTGTCGGTGACGTTGACCAACAGCGGGTCGAGGGCGGGCGCCGAGGTGGCGCAGCTCTACGTGCGCGACCTCGTGGGCAGCGTCACTCGTCCGGTGAAGGAGCTCAAGGGCTTCCAGAAGGTGGAGCTCGCCGCCGGCGAGTCGCGCGAAGTCGTCTTCACCCTGAAGGCGTCCGACCTCGCCTTCTACACCGCCGCCGGGCGTTGGGAAGCCGAGCCGGGGGCCTTCAAGGTCTTCGTCGGCGGTAACTCACGCGACTTGAAGGGGGCCGGGTTCAGCCTGCGCTGAGAGCCCACCTCACCGAGGCGTCGTGAGCGCGGCCCGGGCCTGCGCGAGCACCTCGTCGAGCTGCTCGAAGCGGTCGCCGCCGCCCTGCGCCAGGTTGCCGCGGCCGCCGCCGCGGCCTCCGAGGTGTGCCACGGCCGCTTTCAGCAGCGCGGGCACGTCGTGGGTCAGGCCCTCGGACTGCGCGAAGACCAGGTGAGCCTTGTCGGAGCGGCTACCGAGGAGCGCCACCGCGGGCGCCAGAGCCACGAGGCGCGTCGCGAGCACACGCAGGTCCTCGGCCGGCCAGCCGTCGAAGGCGGCGGTGACGACGGCGGGGGAGTCGAGTGTGGGAGCGGGTCCACCACCGCGGGCCTCGGCGAGCAGCCGGCGGGCGTCGCCCTCGAGGGCGCGCTCCAGCAGGCTCTTCGCGTGGCGTTCCGAGCCCGCCAGGTCGTCCTTGAGCTTGCGGGTGGCGGGCGCGAGCTCGTCGAGCGGGGCCGACAGGGTCGAGACGAGCTGGTCGAGGACCTGCTGGCGCCGTGCGAAGGCTGTCAGCGCGCGGTAGCCGCAGACGAAGTGCACGCGTGTGCCGCCCTTGTAGCGCTCGAGAGAAGTGACCACGACGACGCCCAGTTCGGCCGTTGTGCGCGGGTGCGTGCCTCCGCAGGGCTGACGGTCGAAGCCTTCGGCCTCGACGACGCGGACGTCGGTCAGGACCCCCTCGGGCGGCTCCATGCCGGCGGCCCGAGCCTCGGCCGCGCTCAGCGACGCGACCCGGACCGGACGCGCCTGCCACACCACGTCGTTGGCCAGACGCTCGGCGGCGCGCGCCTGTTCGTCTCCCACGAAGCGGTCGAGGTCAATGGTCGTGTCCTCGCCTCCCAGGTGGAAGGCGACGGTCGCGGCCTGGGCGGCCTGCACGAACGCCTGCGACAGCAGGTGCTGCCCGTGGTGCTGCTGCATGTGGTCGCGGCGGCGTTCCGCGTCGACGCTTCCGTGCACGCGCTCCTCGGCGACGGGGCGATCGAGGACGTGCAGCACGTCCGGCCCGTCCTCGATCACCGCCAGCACGCGGGCGCCGCCGAGCGTCCCTGTATCCCAGGGCTGACCGCCGCTCTCGGCGTAGAAGGCCGTGCGGTCGAGAACCACCGCCGGGCGACCCTCGTGCTGACGACGCGCCAGCACGCTGGCGTCGAACTCCAGCAGGTAGGGATCCTGCCGGTGCAGGCGCTCCGTCATTCCCTCACCAGAGCGGCGCCATGTTCTCGACGTACTTGTAGCCGGTGCCGGTGTCGAACAGCACCACGCTGTCGTCGGCTGAGAGCTGGCCGCTCGCCACCAGCTTGCGTGCGGCGGCGACGCAGGCGCCGCTTTCGGGTGCCATGAAGAGGCCTTCGGCGGCCGCCGCCTCCTTCACGCCCGCCACGATCTCGGCCTCGGAGACCGCGATGGCCGAACCGTGGCTCTCGCGGACGCCGCGCAGGATCAGGAAGTCGCCGAGCGCCTTCGGGACGCGAAGGCCATGGGCGTGAGTGGTGGCGCCCTCCCAGAAAGGCGCGTCGTCCTTGCCCTCCTGGAAGGCCTTCACGATCGGCGCGCAGCCCTCGGCCTGGACCGCGTACATGCGCGGCCGCTTCGAGCCGACGAAGCCCATCGTCTCCATCTCGGTGAAGGCCTTCCACATGCCGACGAGGCCGGTGCCGCCGCCGGTCGGGTAGAGGATCGCGTCGGGCAGCGTCCAGCCGAGCTGCTCGGCGATCTCGTAGCCCATCGTCTTCTTGCCCTCAACGCGATACGGCTCCTTGAGCGTCGCGCACTCGTACCAGCCGTGCTCCTTCGCCTTCGCCGCGCACACCCGCCCCGCGTCGGTGATGAGGCCGTCCACCATCTCCACGTGGGCCCCGTAGGCCTCGGTCTCCATCAGGAAGAGCTTCGAGATGTCGCTCGGCAGGAACACGTGGGCCTTGAGACCGGCCGCGGCGGCGTAGGCGGCGAGCGCGCTGCCGGCGTTGCCGGCCGAGGGCAGGCAGACGTCGGTGGCGCCGAGCGCCTTCGCCATGGACACGGCCGCCGAAAGCCCGCGAGCCTTGAAGGATCCGGTCGGGTTGCCGCCCTCCGCCTTGACCAGCAGCCGGGGCAGGCCCAGGCGCGCGCCCAGGCGAGCGGCGGGGAGGAGCGGGGTGAAGCCCTCGCCGAGGCTCACCTTGACGTCGGCGTCGCCGAGCGGAAGCACCTCGCGGTAGCGCCACATCGTGGGCTCGCGCAGCGCCAGCTGGCCGGGACGCATCTCGTGGGCGGCCCGGGCGAGGTCGTAGCGCGGGTAGAGCGGTGCCCCGCAGCTGCAGACGGTGTAGACGCGGCCCGGCTCGTATTGCTTGTCGCACCGGGTGCAGTCGAGGTGGGTGAGCATGGACGCTCCGCGAAGAGAGGCGGATTATAGCGTCAGCGTGCGGCTGCGAACGCTTTCATCTCGAAGCCCCGGCCGAACAGGTCCTCGTCCTCGAACTCCCAGACGGCCGAGTCCCCGCTGACGCAGGCGTTGGCGCGCAGAATCGGCACCGGCATCACGAGCGTAGCGCGGAAGTGGACCCGCAGCTGCCGAACCTCCGTCGCGAGCGGGAGACCGGCTGCGTCGAGCTGCGCGAGCAGGCGCTCGCCCGTTTCGTTGAAAGCGGCCTCGACGGCCGCGTCGACCGCCTCGGCCGGCAGGTCCGGGGCGAGAGCCGAGAGCCGGGCGGAGAGCGCCTTCTGCTTGGCATCGAGTCGATCGTAGAGCTGGTCGAGCTCACGCCGCTCGCGGGGCCCGTAGAACGGTCGCTCCGCCAGCTCGGCGACCTCGCGCGCGAACGGCTCTGCGAGATGTTCGCGGTAGGCGCGCCGCACGTCCGACTCGCGCGGCCCCACGCCGCTCTCGGCCAGGGCGAGCGCGAAGCTTTCGGCGAACGCCTCGTCACGCTTGAGAGCGGCGCGGGACAGGGCGCGTGCCGCCGCGAGCGGGGAAGCCGGGTCGCGCAGGACTTCCTGGTACTCGTAGACGCCGTGCTTTGCGTCGACGAACGCGGAGACGTAGTTTCGCGCGGGCTGCGCCCGCGGTGCGCGCACCCGAAAGTAGTCGCCGTCGACGAGCGAGGGAGAGGGCAGCAGCGCCTCCAGGACCACGACGCGGAGGCCCGTGTCGGTCTCCTCGCGCAGCAGCCAGGGGTCGCCGGAGGGAAAACGGTGGAGTCGCAGGACGTCGTCTTCCGGCCGGAGTACGACCCGCGTGTTGCCCTTGTCCGGGTCGACGCGCTCGAGCCGGTACTCGATGCGCCGAGTGCAGGTGCCGTCCGCGTGGATCTGCGTGAAGAGCTCGACCGTGAGCTGGGTCTCGATGCACCCGGCGAGGGGGAGGGCGACGAGCGGCACGAGCAGGCAAACAGCGAGAGTGCGGGAGGAGGCCATTCGGAGGAGCCCTCGAGGGAAGCCGGCGTGAGAGGCAGAACCGGAGACCGGCGAAAGGGACGACGGGACGGACTACGCCACGAACGATGAACCGGACAACGAACGGAACAACGAACGGAACAACGAACCAGAAATCGCTCGGGGGCAGAGCGAAAAACCCCGAGCGATATCAGACCTCCATTATTTCCGTTTCCTTCTTCTTGAGGGCGGCGCCGATCTCGTCGATGTGCTGGTCGGTGAGCTTCTGGACCTCGGCGAGCGCGTGCTTCTCGTCGTCCTCGCTGAGCTCATGCTCCTTGAGCAGCTTCTTGAGATGCTCGTTCGTGTCCCGGCGCACGTTGCGGATCGCGACCCGGCCCTCCTCGGCCTGCTTGTGGGCCACCTTCACCAGGTTCTTGCGCCGTTCCTCGGTCAGCTGGGGCACCGGGATGCGGATCAGCTTGCCGTCGTTTTGCGGGTTGAGATCGAGATCGGAGGCGCGGATCGCCTTCTCGATCGCGGGCACCAGTGAGGCATCCCAGGGTTGCAGCGTGATCAGCGTCGGGTCGGGCACGGACAGGTTGCCGACCTGGTTGAGCGGGGTCGGCGTGCCGTAGTAGTCGACGCGGATCGTGTCGAGCATCGCCACGGAGGCCCGGCCGGTACGCATGGTCTGGAGCTCGCGCAACAACGTCTCGAGCGAGTGATGCATGCGGGCCTTGGCGTCCGCGACGAGTTGCTTGGGGTTCGTGGGCATCGCTACTCCTTCACCAGCGTTCCGATCGGCTCGCCCAACGCGACGCGCCTGAGGTTGCCCTGGCGCTTCAGGTCGTAGACCACGATCGGCAGGTGGTTGTCCATGCACAGCGAGATGGCGGTGGTGTCCATCACGCGCAGCCCCTTCTGCAGCACCTCGAAGTAGGTGAGGCGGGTGAACTTCTTCGCCTTCGGGTGCTTGACCGGGTCGGCGTCGTAGATGCCGTCGACCTTGGTGCCCTTCAGGATCACGTCGGCCTTGAGCTCCATCGCGCGCAGCGCCGCCGCGGTGTCGGTCGAGAAGTAGGGGTTACCGGTGCCGGCCCCCAGCACGACCACACGCCCCTTCTCCATGTGGCGCATCGCGCGGCGGCGGATGAACGGTTCGCACACCTCCTGCATCTCGATCGCCGACAGCACGCGGGTGAACACCTTGGCGCGCTCGAGCGCGTCCTGCAGCGCCAGCGCGTTGATCACCGTGGCGAGCATTCCCATGTGGTCCGCGGAGACGCGGTCCATGCCCTGGGCGCTGTCGGAGACGCCGCGAAAGATGTTGCCGCCCCCGACGACAGCGGCGATCTGGAGGCCCATGTCGTGGACCTCCTTGATCTCGCCCGCCAGGTAGTCGGCGAAGTCGCGGTCGACGCCGAAGGTCTTCGTGCCGAGAAGCGACTCGCCCGAGAGCTTGAGCAGGACGCGCTTGTAGGCGAGGGCCTTCTTGCTGGCGGGCATCTGGTCCTTCCGCGGGAGCGGGCACCCGACCGGGGGCCGGTCGCCGCCAAAATGGTACTACCGTTCGGCGATGGGCTTCGCGGCCGCGTCCTCGCCCAGGCGCAGCCGAGCGAAGCGCTGCACGCGGACCTTGCCCTTCAGGTGCTGTCCGACCGTCGTCTTGGGCTCGCGGATGAAGGGCTGCTCGAGCAGGCAGAAGGTCGAGTAGTACTCGCGGACCTTGCCTTCGGCGATCTTGTCCACGACGTTCGCGGGCTTGCCGGACGAGAGCGCCTGCGCGCGGTAGATCTCCTTCTCCTTCGCGATGACGTCCGCCGGGACCTCGTCCTTCGAGACGAAGAGTGCTATGGCGGGCGAGGCGGCGGCCACGTGCATCGCCACGTCCTTGGCCAGGGCCTGCAAGGTCGCCGCGTCGGCGGACTCGGCCGCGAGCTCCACCAGCACGCCGACCTTGGCGGCGGGCGGGTGGATGTAGGCCGCGACCAGGCCGGCTGCGCCCCCGGCGAGCTCGAAGCGGGCGAAGCGGCGAATCACCATGTTCTCCTTGAGGAACGCGATCTTCTCTTGGACCGCCTGAGCCACCGTCTGTCCACCCGCCAACGGCTGTTCGAGGAGCGCCGCGACGTCCGCGGGCGCGTTCTTCGCGACGTGCTCCGCGACGCTCCTCACGAGCGATTGGAAGTCGGCGGTCTTGGCCACGAAGTCGGTCTCGCAGTTGACCTCGACGATCACGCCGGTTCGGCCGTCGGCTGCGATGTGGGAGCCGATCGCGCCGTCCGTGGCGGCGCGGCTCGCCTTCTTGGCGGCGGCGGCGAGGCCCTTCTTGCGCAGTACCTCGCGGGCCTTCGCCATGTCGCCGGTCGCCTCCACCAGCGCGGCCTTGCAGTCCATCATGCCTGCGCCCGTCTCCTCGCGGAGCTGGCGCACGACTTCAGCAGTGATGCTCATGTCCTTCTTCCTGCTTTCTATGCGTCTGTCGGCGAGGCGACCAGGCACCGGCGGAGTCGCCGGCGCGGCGCGCCCTTCGGGTTCAGGCCGTGGCGGCCGGCGCCTGGCGTGCCGCGCGGTGCTTCGTCTCGGCGCCGCCCGCCACCGTTTCGGCGAGCTGCGCCTCGCGCAGCCCGCGTCCGGCGAGCACGGCGTCCGCCACCTTGCTCGCGAACAGCCGGATCGCGCGCAGCGCGTCGTCGTTTCCGGGGATCGGGACGTCGACCTCGTCGGGGTCGGAGTTCGTGTCGAGGATGCCGATCACGGGCACCTTGAGCTTGCGCGCCTCGGCCACGGCGATCGCCTCGCGGCGGGTGTCGATCACGAACACGGCGTCCGGCACGCTCTTCATGCCCTTGATGCCGGTCAGGTTCTTCTCGAGCCGTTCCCGCTCCTTGTCGAGGTGCGCGAGCTCCTTCTTGGTGAGCCGCTCGCGCTGCGTCTCCTGCGGTCCGGTGAGCGTCATCTCCAGCTCGCGCAGCCGCTCGAGGCTGCGGCGCACGGTCACGAAGTTGGTGAGCAGGCCGCCCAGCCAGCGCTCGGTGACGAACGGCATTCCGCAGCGCTTGGCTTCCTCGGCGATCGCCTCCTGCGCCTGGCGCTTGGTGCCGATGAACAGCACGTTCTTGCCCTGCGCCGCGAGGTCCTGCACGAACTGCAGCGCGTCCTGCAGCATGCGGTGCGTCTTCTGGAGATCGATGATGTAGATGCCGTTGCGCTCGCCGAAGATGAACTGCTTCATCTTCGGGTTCCAGCGGCGGGTCTGGTGCCCGAAGTGGACTCCCGCCTCGAGCAGATCCTTGATCGAGACGCTCGCGGCGACGGCGTTCACCTCGGGTGCGGCAGCGGAAACGGCGGTGGTCTCGGACAACTCACGGCCTCCTTCGTGTCAGCCCGTTGCCTGCGGACGCGCTCCGGGCTTTCCGGCCCCGAAACGGGGCTCGTATTTTCGATCGTTAACGCTTGCTGAACTGGAACCGGGCGCGGGCGCCCTTCTGTCCGTACTTCTTGCGCTCCTTGATGCGCGCGTCGCGCGTCAGGAAGCCGGCCTTCTTGAGCTTGGCGCGCAGCTCGGCGTTGAATTCGCAGAGTGCCTTCGAGATCCCGTGGCGGATGGCGCCCGCCTGGGACGACACGCCGCCGCCGTGGATGGTGGCCACGACGTCGAACTTGTCGTTCGTCTCCGTGACGGAGAACGGCTGCTTGATGATCTGCTTCAGGGCCTCGATGCCGCCGAAGTAGTCGTCGAGCCCGCGTTCGTTGAGTTCGAACTCGCCCGTACCGGGGCGCAGGTGCACGCGGGCGACGGAGGTCTTGCGCTTCCCGGTGCTGTAATACTCGAGTGGGGTCGTGCTCACGGCTTCTCTGCTCCTGCTACGGGTTGAGCGGTTGAGGTTTCTGGGCCTGGTGCGGGTGCTTGGCGCCGGCGTAGACCTTGAGCTTCAAGAACATAGCGCGCCCGAGCTTGGTCTTCGGCAGCATTCCGCGAATCGCGTCTTCCACGATCCGGGCAGGCCGCTCCTTGCGGACGTCCTTCGCGGCGCGGCTCTTGAGCCCGCCGGGGTAGCCGGAGTGGTGGTGGTAGACCTTGTCGGTTTCCTTGCGGCCGGTGAGGACTACCGCGTCGGCGTTGATCACGACCACGTGGTCGCCGGTGTCGAGGAACGGCGTGTAGATCGGCTTGCGCTTGCCGGTGAGGACGCTCGCGGCGGTCGTCGCCACCTTGCCGAGCACCTTGCCGCTCGCGTCGATCACGAACCAGCGGCGCCCGACGGCGTCCGCCTTGGGAATGTAGGTCGGCACGGGCTTTCTTACCTCTGACCTGCGCTTGTGTAGTTCCGTTGCTGCACGACGTTCCCCAAGCGCCACTGACGCAGGGAACGCAAACCCTAGATTTTTAGGCCATTTCAGCCTGTCTGTCAAGGCGCGCTGGCGTGGACACGGGGATGCTGGCGGGGGTTCGGGGGGATTCTAGCGGGGGCACGGGGGGCGCTTAGCCCCCCGAATGCCAGTCCAAACGTCCTGGCTCGTTTCGTTCTTTCTTTCGTTCCTTCTTTCGTCCCTTCCGTCTTTTCGTCGACCATCCGGGCTTGGGCTCATGTCCCGATCGCACGCAGCAGCCGCGCGTGCGAAAGCGCCGGCAGCTCGCGGCGCAGCCGCTCGAGCCTCGCGAAGTCGAGCTCGGCCAGGGCAATCCCCTCTCCGTCGGGCACTTGCGCGAGGACCGCGCCCCACGGGTCGACGATCATGGCCTGGCCGTGAGAGGCGCGCCCGCCGCCGTGGTGGCCCACCTGGGCCGGGGCGAAGACGTAGGCCAGGTTCTCGATCGCGCGAGCGCGCAGCAGCACCTCCCAATGCGCCTTGCCGGTGCGCTCGGTGAACGCCGACGGCACGCACAGCACGCGCGCGCCGCGGCGGCCGAGCTCGCGGTAGAGCTCCGGAAAGCGCATGTCGTAGCAGATCGTGAGGCCGATCGGGCCGAACGGAGTCGAGGCGACCACGAGCTCGTCGCCCGCCACGACCGCCTTCGACTCCTTGAGGTGCTCCATTCCCGGCAGGTCGATGTCGAAGAGGTGGATCTTGCGATAGACGGCGAGCGTTTCACCCCCGGGTCCGAGCAGCACCGAGGTATTGCGCACGCGCGTGTCGCCCGGGACACGCTCGGGCAGGCTGCCGAGGAGCAGCGTGACGCCGAGCCGCCGCGCGAGCTCGGCCATGCGCCGGACCCAGGCACCGTCGAGATCCTGCGGCTCGGGCACCGGCTGGCCCTCGGAGCGCAGGAAGGCGAAGTTCTCGGGCAGCCCGATGAAGCTGGCACCTCGCGCGGCGGCTTGCTCCACGAGCGTTTCGGCGGCTTTCAGGTTGCGCTCGACCTCGGCGGTCGACGTCATCTGCACGACGGCGGCGAGCGCTCGCTGCTCGAGAGTCACGCAGCACCTCCTCCGCGGCGTGTGGCGCGACGCGGGGCGCGGCGCGGGCGGCGGGCCGCGTGCTTGGCCCTGGCGCGGCCCGCTCGCCGCGGGGCGACGGGCCGCCGGCCGGGCGGGCGCCGTGCCTTTGGCGCTCCGCCGGAGGCCCAGGCCTGACGGCTGTCCCAGCGGCAGTCGGCGAACAGCGGGCACACACCGCAGGCCGGCCGCCGCGCGTCACAGATCTTGCGGCCGTGGAAGATCAAGAGGTCGGTCGTGCGCGTCCAGCGCGCGCGCGGCACGAGCGCCATGAGCTGGGCCTCGATCTTCGAGGGGTCGTCGCCCTCCGCGAGGCCGAGCCGGTTCGTGACCCGCAGCACGTGCGTGTCGACCGCGATGCCCTCGTTGACGTCGAAAGCGTGGCCGAGCACGACGTTCGCGGTCTTGCGGCCGATTCCCGGCAGCGGCACGAGCTCGGCCATCGTGCGCGGCACGGCGCCTCCGTGGCGCTCGGCGAGTCCCCTCGCAAAGCCGATCAGGCTGCGGGTCTTGGCGCGGAAGAAACCGGTCGAGCGGATCATCTCCTCGACGTCCGCGGGCGCCGCGGCGGCGAGAGCGGCGGCATCCGGGTAGCGCGCGAAGAGAAGCGGGGTGACCTTGTTCACGCGCTCGTCGGTGCACTGGGCGGACAGGATGGTCGCCACCGCAAGCTCGAAGGCGTTCTTGTAGTCGAGCGCGCAGCGCGCCTCGGGGTGGGCCTGCTCGAGGACGTCGAGCACGCGGGTGGCGAAGGCCGGCGTGGCCCGGGGTTTTCTGCTGCGCGGCACGGCGCGATTCTACAGCGCGCGGCGCATCGCCGACGGCGCCGCGGGGAACAGCGGAGCCTGCGCGCCGCTCGGCCCGAGTCGCGCCAGACGTACCTGAAGCCCGCGCACCGCGCCGGCCGGCTCGACCAAGGGCAGCGCGAGCGCCCGCGCGTGCTCGGCGACGGTGTCCTCGTCGTCGATCGGGTCGCCGAACGTGACGGCGCGGCGCGCTGTCTCGGTCGCCCGGCGCACCTCGACGGTGAGGGCGCTCGCGCCGAAGCGGAACGGCTTGAGCCGGCGTGCGGCCCGTCGGGCGAGCGACTCGGCGATCAGCGCGAGCGCGAGCGGGTCGCTCCTGCGATCGCGAACCGTGGCCTCTTCCTGCAGGAACGAAGGCGGCGCGGCGAGCGCGATCTCGGGCTCGCCCTCGCCGCGGGCCGCGGCACGCACCTGCGGCGCCAAGGGCCCGATCGCCGCCACGAGTGCTTCGGGCTCGGCCTCGGCGAGCTGGCCGAGCGTCGCGAGGCCCGCCCGCTTCAGCGCCGCTTCGACGTGCGGCGGCAGGCCGAGAAGCGCGACCGGCTTCGGGCCGACGAACGATCGCTCGTAGCCCGGCAGCACCACGAGCAGGCCGCGTGGCTTGGCCCAGCCGGAGGCGATGCGGGCGGCGAGGCGCGACGAGGCGAGCCCGAGCGAGGCGTCGAGGCCGAGCCGGCGCTGGAGCTCGTCGCGGATCGTCTCCGCGGCCCGGACCGGAGGGACTCCCCGGCTCGTGGTGCGTGCTCCGGCGTGAGACGGCTCCAGGCTCAGATCGACGAAAGCCTCGTCCGCCGAGGGCCGCTCGACGCGGCGGCTGGCCGCGAGCAGCACAGCGGTCACCTCCTCGCTGACGCGCCCGTAGGTGTCGAGGTCGCCGCGGCGGAAGGCCGCGTGCGGGACGAGGCGTTGCGCCTGTGCCAGCGGCAGCCCCACGCGCACACCCGCGGCACGGGCCTCTTCGCTCGCCGCCGCCACGAAGCCCAGGCTGAAGCCGTCGCCACCGATCACCACCGGCCGGCCGCGCAGGGCGGCGTCCAGGCTGCGCTCGACGGAGACGAAGAACGGGTCGAGGTCGACGTGCAGGACGAAGCGGCGCTGCTCCTTCACGGCCCCAGTTTAGGGCGGGGGCCTGTCGGGACAGGTCCGCTCAGTTCACCTGGCCCTTGGGAGGGCCGAAGGACTCCTGGTAGAGGCGGAAGTTGTCCTGGAGCGCCGCGATCAGGCCGGGGACCATCTGGACCGGGACCACCAGCCGAGCGCGCACGGGAGCCTTGACGGTCTGGGTCGCCTGGGCCTCGCGCACTTGCTTCTCGCCGAGCGGCAGCATCTCGCAGAAGGTCAGCGTGAAGTCGAAGGGGGAGTTCTGGATCGCGCAGAAATTGCTGTAGATCCGCGGCACGGTAGCGTCCTCGTCCGGAACCACAGTGAAGTTGAGCTGAACCCTGTCCTCGGCCATCGATCGGTCTCCGGGCCGAGTGTATAGCAGCCGGTCGCTCAGTACTTGCGGAGCACACCGATCACGACACCCTGGATGCTCAGCCGGTCCTGGTCGACGACGATCGGCTTGACGCGGGCGTTCGCAGGCTGCAGGCGTACCATGCCCCCGCCCTCGCGGTAGATCTTCTTGAGCGTCGCGCTGTCGCCGTCCAGGAGGGCGATCACCATCTCGCCGTCGCGCGCGTGCTTGCGGTTCTCGACGATCACGAAGTCGCCGTCCCGGATCTGCTCGTCGATCATCGAATCGCCCTTCACCTGCAGCACGTAGGTGTCGCGGCGACCCACCATGTCCTCGGGGACGAAGATCGTCTCGCTCGCCGTGATCGCTTCGATCGGCGAGCCCGCGGCGACGCGGCCGAGCAGCGGCAGCTCCACGGCCTTGACCGCCACTGGCGTCGGCACGAGCTCGAGCGCGCGGCTCCGATTCCAGTCCCGCCTGACGAGCCCCTTGCTTTGGAGGTTGCTCAGGTGCTTGTGGACCGTGGCGAGCGAGCTCAGGCCGAAGTGCTCGCCGATCTCCTCGATCGTGGGCGCGTACCCCTTGCGGGAGATGTGGCGGTCGAGAAAGTCCAGGATCTCTTTCTGCCGGCGCGTCAGATACATGGCCTTCCCTCAAGACGAGGGTAGGCGAAGATCAGGCGAAAGTCAATGCTGGGAGGTCGCGGGGGGCGGCAGCAGGATCCCAGACTGGCGGCGCTGTGGCGGCTTGATGGGGCGGGGTGTCGGCCGCGCTGCGGGGGTGGGCTTCAGCGTGGGTGCCGGCCTGATGTTCGGCGATTCCGGATGGGAGCCGGGTCGCCAAGGACCGCGCGCCGCCCGCGGCGGGTGGCGCGCCGGGAAGTACGGCGGCACGACCCCACCGAAGCCGAAGCCGTAGCCGTAGCCGATCGGGATTCCCGCGGTCGTCTGTTCGGCCGCGTATTCGGCGTCGCGAGCCCGCGCTTCCGCCTCGCGCACTCGGGCCTCGGCTTCCCGGACGCGCAGGTCAGCCTCGCGCTGGCCCAGCGCCACGGCCGCATCCGCTTCGCGCTCGCGCACGGCTGCTTCGTGCTCGGCAGGCGTCAGCCAGCGCCCCTCGTAGGACACGTAGCCGCGAGCGCGGTAGGCGTCCTCGGCGCTCATCCACTCGCCGCCGACCGGGACCCTTCCCAAGCCGGAGTTGGCTTCGGGGTGCCCGGGATCGGTGGCGAGTACGCGCTGCCACGCGAGCCGCGCCTGCGTCAGGAGATCGCGCTCCTCGGCCCAGTGTGCGAGCTCGGCCCAGCCGGCGACGTCGCCCGCCTCGAGGTCGGCAGCCCGCTCGGTGAAGACCTCGAGCGCGGAGCGGCCTTCCACGATCCGTTCGACGCGGGACATGGGCAGCGTGACGCGACCCGGGCCGGTTTCGATGGCGACGCGGGTGGCCGTCCTCTCGACCACTTGGCCGCTGAGGCGACCGCCGCCGACCAAGTGGATCTCGTCGGATGAGGCCGGAGCCGCGGCTAGAACGGCGGTCAGGAGCGGCCCGATGGCTCGTCGGCTGAGAAGGCCCATTCCCCTTCCTCCTCTCGTCCAAGTGGGATCGTGCACCCGGAAACCGCAGGAGCAAGGTCCGTACCCGGTCTCGACGCCCGTAAGTCGTTCAGCGGGAGCCCGAGTCCGCGGCCGGGCGTCACCCGGCGGCATCGCGCCTTGACACCCGGCGAGGCCAGCCTTGCCGGAATGGACTTGCCGAGGCGGGCAGATCAAAATCGCCCGGTTTCCAAGGTGCCCGCGCCCAGACAAGTCGGAACGCTCCTCGGCGTCGCGGCGACCCTGCTCTCGGCGCTTCTTGCCGCGGGCGGGGCCGCGGCCGACGGGGACGGTGTCTGGCTGGGATTCCCCGGCATCGCAGCGACGGTCACCGGCCTCGCCGTCGCTGGAGCGCTCGTGCTCTCGCGGCGCGCGTCGTTCGGTGTCGCCGCGGGCCTCATAGCACCACTGCTGCTGCTCGTCGCCGGCGCTCCGCTCGCGGGCGTGCGGGCGCTGTCGGGGCCCCCGCTCCTGGCACTCGCCCTGGCCGGGATCGCGCTCGTCGCGTCCGGGATCGGCTTGCGCCTCGGCGGTCCACTGTTCCTGCCGCTCGCCTTCGGCGTGCTCGTGGCGGCCGCGGGCCGCAGCCACGTGCAGGTGGGGCCCGAGGGCGACGAGCCGCACTACCTGATGGTCGCCGACAGCCTGCTTCGCGACGGGGATCTCGCCCTCGAGCGCGACTATGCCGAGGGCCGCTACACCGCCTTCCACGACGCGCCGCTCGCCCCGCACTACCGCGTCCGCGGGAAGGGCGGTGCGATCTACTCCCTCCACGCGGTCGGCCTTTCGATCCTGATCCTGCCGGCCTGGGCGCTTGCGGGATACACCGGCGTGACCGTCTTCATGGCGCTCCTCGCCGCCCTCCTCGCGCGCGAGGTGCGGGAGTGGGTGGCCGAGCTGACCGGTCGCATCGCGCTCGCAGAAGCGGCCGGCTGGCTGGCCGTGCTGACACCCCCGCTGATCCACTATGCGGGCCTCGTCTTCACGGAGGTTCCGGCGGCCCTGGCGTTGTCGCTCGGACTGCGCCTCGCGCGGCGGGATCGGCTCGGCGTGCGCGACGCCGTCGCGATCGGCTGCGCGGCGGCGGCGCTGAGCTGGCTCAACGTGCGCTATGCGCCGCTCGGGACCGTGGTCGTCGCCCACGCGCTCTGGCGGCATCCGCGCATGCGCGCCCTCGTAGGCGTGCTGGTCCCGTGCACCCTGTCGGCCGCGGGGCTGCTCCTCTATCACCAGGCCTTGTACGGCTTCTGGGATCCGCGCCGCGTCTACGGACGACGGCCGGAGCTCTCGCTTTCGACGCTGGCCGAGGGACTTCCCGGTCTGCTGCTGGATCAGGAGTTTGGCCTGCTGGTGTATGCCCCGGTCCTGATCCTGGCGCTTCCCGGGTTCGTGCTGCTGTTTCGGCGCGACCGCGGCTTGTGTGTCGCCGCCGCCGCGGCCGTCGCCGCGGTGGTGCTGACGGCCGGCACCTGGCACATGTGGCGCGGCGGCTTCAACCCTCCGGCCCGCTTCCTGGTGCCGATCGCGCCGCTGCTCGTGGTGGCGGTGGCGCTCGTGTGGGACAAGCGCGGGCTCAGCGCCGGCGGGGCGCTGCTCGTGGGCTGGACGCTCTGGACGGGCCTCGCGGGTGCCTGGGAGCCGCGCCTCGTCCACCGCGACCGCGACGGCACGGCGCCCTTCTTCCGCGAGCTCTCGGGGGCGCGCGAGTGGACGGGGTTGCTGCCGGGCTACGTGCTCGCGGATCCCGACCGGCATCGCCTCGCGGCGGTGTGGGTCCTGGCTCTGCTGGCCGCGGTGCCCTGGCGAACTCGGGCGGCTACGGCCTCTCGCCTGGCGCTGGCCGGTCTCGGGCTGGCCGTGGCCGCTCAGGCCGCGGCCGCCGTCTCGCACCAACGCACCGACGATCGGGACGCGGTGCGTCTCGTCGGCCGCCGGGCGATTCGCGTGCCGGGCTGGCGCGTGGGGGTGGCGCGCGCGCGATGGGGTCCCGAGGCGCTCGAATGGGGCTCGCTCTACGAGCCGCATCGCCACCCCGCGGGCGCCGAGATCGGCCGGCGGCTGGCCCTCGGTCCAGGGCGCTATCGGCTGAGTCTGATCGCCCCGGACTTGGCCGGCGAACCGCCCAGGCTCCTCGTGGCACCGGACGGTTCGGAGCATCCGGCCCGTATGTGTCCGTTGCAACCGACTCCGGAGGGCTTTCAGGCTTCGCTTGCCGTCCTGCCCGGCGAACCGGCGGTGAATCTGCTACTTGAGGGGGGCGGCCCGCTGCTCATCCGGGAGCTTGTGCTCGAGGTTCAACCCCTGCCCGAAGCGCCTGTCTAATCGTATGAGGGGCAGGAGGACTACGATGCGAGTCAAGATGTTCGGGGTGGTCGGGGCGGTCGCCACCGTTGCCGCTTTGGCGGCGCTCACGGCGGCCGACCTCAAGGCGCAGGAGCCGCGGCGGGCACGGCGGGCCGGCCTCGTGGCGCTCCAGAGCGACA
>Ga0214473_10001104_pt1 | contig 36397 bp, 33 predicted proteins | sample RVTome_7_FD_203509 | JGI IMG/M metagenome (GOLD analysis project Ga0214473, IMG submission 203509) | Soil microbial communities from uranium-contaminated site in the Upper Colorado River Basin, Wyoming, United States - RVT98D197 | ecosystem: Environmental > Terrestrial > Soil > Contaminated >... | reverse complement strand
TCCACACGAAGCGACCTGTACTTGCGCCGAATCTGTGCGACACCACGTGCATCCTGCATAACCTCATCATCGGCAACCTATCCCGAAAGGCAACACAAATTGTTCAGGTTATTTTTGAGCGAACGCTTAGAACCGTATTTCCTCACGATTCATCATTCTACAGGGTGGTTTTGGGTTGGAATCAGGAGTAAGTATTGATTTATCTAAAGCAGTTTGTGATTCCTTGGGGGATGGTGGGCGGGTGTCGTTATTTCCATTAATGCTTTTCTTTGTTATTTTACTATTCTTGTCCGGAGACGGAACCTCTGGAATTGCCCTCCGGAAAGGTTGTGCACCGTTATCAGCGCTGGAATCACTGTGATAACATCCCATCCGTTCCTTGACCGCTTTGTCGCAGACAGAGCCTTCTCTTACAGCGCAAAGGGGGACCTTAACAAGAAACGGCTCCGGATGCTCGTCAGCCAGGCGAACGACAGCCGAACCCACAGGCAGCGTATTGAGAGCCTCCTTCTGTTCATCGCTCAGGTTCATGGCCGAGGCCACGGCCTGCACATCGGACCGCAGCTTCTGGCTCAGGGCAATCGTCGCGTATGAATTGGCAAAGGCTACCTTGCTCAAGAGCGACGCGGATTGGTCGACAAATACATAGCCCAGTCCGTACTGCCTGACCATTCGAATCGAGGTTTCCAGTATTGATTCCTTGGATTCGTCGGTCTTCTTGAGGAGGAGGTTATGGGCCTCCTCAAGCACAATGACATTGGTGAGCTTGTCCTGCGGTCCCTGTGCTAAGCGGTATCTGTACAGGTACAACGTCAGGGCCTCGGAGAACATGACCCTGTCCGAGGAGCTCGAAAGTCCATCCATCTCAAGTACAACATTGTGATCCAAGAGCTCGGCGACATGGCTGTTATCCTGGGTATTCAACACAGCGCCGAATTCACCGTAGGTCATTCCCAACAGTATTCTTTCCGCCGAGGCCTGCCACATCCCAGCCCGGCCCCTGAGCTTGGCCGTGCGCAGCCACGCCAGCAGGTCCTGGATGGTGGGCCAGCCTCTCTGGGTGCCGTCAAATATTCCAAATTCAGCGTAAAGGTGGTCGAGCCCGGCCACCAATAAGCTGATTACCCCCTCTCCGCCCAGGTAGGCCGACGCCATCACATCGACGATAAGTTTGATCCACAGATGCGGCTCGCAGCCGGCCGGAGGGATCAAAGGATTGAATCGAAAGGGTGATATCTTTCTGCCGATGGTGTAGACTCTCAGCCTCGGATGCAGTGCCGTCAGGTCCCGATAGCCTCTTTTCCAGTCGAGGGCAAGCACCTTAATGCCGCGGGCCATGATGCCCTCCATGAGCACAAAAGTCAGATTCGTCTTGCCTGAACCGCTCCTGCCGGCGATGAGAATATGCTCCTTGAGCCGGGGACTTTTCAAATAGAATGGGTACATTGGATTGTCAGCGTAGGAGACGATGCCCACCTTGATATCGCCAGACTCGGCGAACTTCTTTGAGGGCGGCGGGAACGGAGACCGGTCCGGATTGTAATCGGCACCGAGGTGTTTGACGGCCAGGAGCTCCAGTGTCTGCTCAACATCAGCCTTGCCGTCGGCATCCGATTCAGCCAGATACGCCGACCACAATCTATCGATTCTCTTGCCCATGACCGGCTTCAATTTGCGGCAGAGCTCCTGCACTCGGGTCATCACAGCTCATCACCGTTTGCGTCTTTGAGAATCGATTCCTTCCTGTAGGCCGTCAAGTACTTCTGCGCGTTCTCCGGCAGTAGCAGTCTGAGCTTGGAGACATCCTGCCACAGGTTTGTGCGCTCGTCCCTTTGATCTTTGTATAGTTTGTCCAGCCTCTTGCCGACAGAGTATTCGGCCCGGCTGTCCGACGGTCCGTGCCAGGCCTCGTGTGCATAGAGGGTGTTGATCGCTGCGCATTTGCCCAGCTCGAGCTCGTACATATTCTTCTGATAGAGCTCATACCGGTTGCGGATCTGGCCGATGACATCATCCAATCCCAGCCAGGCTGTGTGTTTCTTGTCTGAGATAATGGCCTCGACAGGATCGGTCTTTGGAATGGTAAGATACCCGTTAGCGATAATCTGCTCTACTGTCGGCGCATGAGGGAATGCAGCCCTGCCGACAAGGTCGGATGAGAAATCATACGTTACAGGAGACCCTACGTAGAGGCCGGCGAACAGACTGTTCTTGCCCTCCAGATACCGCTGAACAACCCCGGACTCGTAGAAGTAAGCTACATAATTGGGATTCTCATTTCGCCGTCCTGGCGGATTGCCGGTATGCATCTTTTCACCTCAAACACGTATCTCCTGTGGAGTAGTAAAACGTTCAAGTATAAAAGCTTTTCGGTTGTCATTGCCACCTGAAGGTAATGAGGGATGAGGGTGGGGGGTGCCGGGGGAGGGGGAAGGGATATCTATCAAAAAAAGACAACCTTTATATAGTAGGTACGCTTTACTTGCAGCCGGTGACCTGTTATGACCGAACTCAAAGACCAGATGCTGCGGCTTGTGGAATCCGATGCCCGCAGAAAACTCGCCGACCTATCCAATAGATACGTCCAGGCAGACCCCGCTGAAAAAGAGCTCATCCAGGCCGCCATAGAAGTTGAAAGATGGTTGGCTCAGGGTGGTGACGACCGCCTGGAGTAAATCGCAGCACGGCCAGGCCCGGCCTTCTGCGCCGCAATCAATCCCCTATGGGTTCTTGGAGTGGCTCCATGGCCTCTTTCTGCTCTTGCAGGTCCTCCTCGATCTCCTGCATGAACCGGTTGTCCCAATGCTTGATGCAGAACCGGATCAGTTTTTTCATCAGCTTGAAATTCTCATTAGCCTTTCCTTGTTCGTCTGGGCCGTCGCTCTCGAATCCATAGATGTCGAGTTCCTCTGTTCCTTCATCGGTAGCTTCCGCGATCTCCCAGTTGTCCCGGTTACATAGAGCAAGGGTCTGCGTGTCACTATCGGTGTAGTTCACATAGAACTTCCTGCCATCGTGCAGGACCGTCCAGTCTCTGGATATTTGGTTCGCTTCCAAATGCATTTTGATGCCTCCCGACCGGACCACGAGTACAGCGATCCGCCTGTTCTTGACCCTCCAAGCGGTTGAAAGTGGCTCACCAACGTATCGAGAGCCACCCTTGACAAACAGCAATCAAGCCGCTTTCTTCTCTTCAACCCTCACCCATTCCTCTGTCAACTGTGCAATAGGAGTTGCCAGTATCTTCTGGGCCTTGTTCTGCAGCCACGCATCGACCTGAGGTTTCAGCCGGCTGCCGGCACTGCTGACATAATTTGTGACGGCATTGTAGAAACCCCATCGGGTAACCCGGCCGTCCTCATTGGACTGGACCCTTGCCAGGATCTCCCTAACATGGCATTTCTTCTGGAACAAGGCCTTTGTCAGCAGTCGCAGGGCCTGCCACTCCACACTGTCTCTCATACAGATACTGACTATGTTGGCCAGCTTCTCATCGCTGGTGATAATGTCCTTGATGATCTTGTCGATGAGGCCCTCCACGGTCACCTTCAGCTCTTCCGTGTACTTGATCCTCCTGGGCTTTACAATGTCGTTGACGATCATGCCGTTTGAGCACGCCAGCCTCGTGACACGCGCGGCTATCACAAGGCCTGCTACCTGGCTGTAGTCCGAGACGACCCTGATCCCCGTAGTAAAGCTCTCTCCGACCTCGCTCAGTTCCAGCTTCGATTCCGGGAAATCAAAATCGATCTGAATGCAATGCTTAGACTGCTTCAGCTCGGCTTGGGCGTTGATGTTCAAGCTCGACAACGCTTCTATCAGGCACTCCACGGCATGTCTGTGCTGGATCACCATGTAGCTCTTGGGAGCCAGGCACGCCAGCTCGTTCTTATCGAGGTTCCACACCCCCATGTGCCTCTTGCTCAGGTAGTCCTCGCCGTCCTTGACGATGTGGACGTCCCGCATCTGGGCCCGGTCAAAGCCCATGGCCAGGTTCTTCAACTGGGCCAAACCCATCTTCTCATCACCCATCTTCATTACCTCCGGGCCGTCCGTCTAAAGCGGGCAGGCCCTCTTCGCACAATGGAGAAGAGGGCCGCCAAATCTGACAAATCGTAGCTCCTCACGCATTCTCCTTGTAAGCTGCCGGAGGCAATCTTACTGAATGAATTTGTATCCTTTTACGCTATCGCAGTTCTTCTGCCAAATGCGTTTGTTTTCCCGGCGCCAGCCGCTCGTCAAGTTGGAGCCCACAAAGATATAGCTTCTGCATTCATCGCACGCGATATAATGACCTCTGCCAATGTTGAACAGCTTGGTCTTGTGGCCAAAGCGGCATTGGACATCGGCGAAAAAGTCACCAATGACAAAGTTGCCCGCCCTTATCATGCCAATCACAACTTATCAAGGTCGATGATGACGCCTTGTTTGATGTAGATGACGTGCCTTCGATGCAGCTTCGTAAAATCCTCCGGAAAGAACAGTGCATCTTTCACCGGCACGGCCGCCGACTGCTTCTTCTTTACCATCTTATCACAACCTCCATCTTTGCCTGCGAGCTGTCTGCCTCGTAACCTTGCTTCCGCCATGCTTGGCTTATCTCATGGCAGGGGGGCCTCAGGGGACGGCAGTCCCCTGAAGAAATACCATCGGCGATAGCAGGCGGCAGACCGCCTGCTCAGCGGCGCCCCCGCGCCGGCGCTTACCTCGCCCACCCGTTGTCCTCAAGGACCCACTCAAGGCTCTCTGCCGCATATTCGGCGTTCCTCCTGCTGCCAAAACCACCTTTTGCATCAAGGATTTCATAGAACTTCCTCAAGATTTCCGCCATGTCAGGATTGGTCTTCAGGAAGTCATAAAGTTGCCGGAACAATAGGTAGCTGGACCTGGTCCTGATTTGCCGGGCACCTTTGCTATCCGGCTCGGCAGCCTTCCCTGACTGCTCCGTAATGACCGCGCCGGCTTCTATGCTTCCACTTCCAGACATGCCAAATCACCCCACCAGCCCGAACCATCCTGGGTTATATCACGAATTCTTCTGTGTTATTGCCGTTGCCCGAATCCTCGTTCTGCAGTTCAATAATCTTCTCGAACGCCTTCTGAAGGCAATGTATGGCCAACGGAATCTCGTTGCGATTGAACGAGCCGCTGCTCTGCCATTCACCGGTCTTGGCCTTGTACCGGCGCTGAACCGTCGCCTTCAGTATCTTCACCGCTCCGCGAGGCATCTCCACTTCGTTCTGCCAAATCGCCGATGAAACCTGGCCGGCCTTGAATCGTGCCACCGGCAGTTGTTGTCCTGTCATCTTGTCTAACCTCCGGGCCAATCGTCTAAGGCGAACAGGCCCTCTTTCCGACGAGAAGAAGAGGGCCGGCGTAAGATATAAATGTTGCGGACAGAACCAGTCCGGCAGGCCCTCGGTAGGACCCTCAGGGTCCTACCATGTCCCCCATAACGCAGCAGCCTGCCGCTGACGCCGTCTCTCACTGGCCTGCCGCAGGTCGCCTATCTCCTTCTGCAGCGTCATGGCCCGCAGGTACAGCCTTGCCAAGGCCCGCATGTCCTCGTTGACGATGTGCTCAAGGCCGATGATGTTCATTCGCAGGTACTTTAGAACGAGATACTTTGCCTCTGCCTTGATTCTGTCGCTGACGATGCTGAACATAATCCGCAAATCATCGAGCTGCTCTCTGATTTTGTCGGCCTTGTAGCGGGCCTTGTCGAAGCCGCCGCTGTATCGGTCGAAATCAACTGTCCCGAATGCACCCCAGTTGAGGTTACCGTTTTCATCGACCTCCGGCCTGATGCCGCTCCTGCTTGCTTTGACAGGCAATGCCAATACAGGGCCGAACTCCTGCCTTAGAACCTGCCGCTCCAGCTCGTCCGGGTCGGCCAATTCGCTGTCGTCCAGGCCGGGTACGCTGCCATACCGATTGCCCCTGTCCCGCCTGAGCAATGCCGATGCAGGTACGACAATACCTCCATAAACTTCCATATTTGTTTCATCATCCATGTTGAACACCTCCGTCTTTTCGACACTCTGTCCGAAAAGACGGAGTCAAGAAACCGCCGCTCGGCTCTGAACGAAGCGGAGGCCCCGAAGAGCAGACCCTTCGATAAATTTTTAGGCCATCAGGCCGACCCCGAAGGGGGAAAAATTTACGATAAAGGGTCTGCGTGGGGCCGGAGCGTGCCATCACAATCGCTAGCTGGTCCGGAGACAACAAAGGCACGGCACCCGGCGCAAGGCAGACAAAGAAGCTATTCCTCAGCCCGACCCGCTTGGCTTGCTTGAGACGCTTCGAATAGCCCTCTCGATTTCCTCTTGCCAGAACCACTCCAGCCACGAAATGCACCACTGCTCCTTGCCCTCCGCCTTCATGCACAACACCTTCTCAGCCAAAGCTATCATCGCGTCCTCTTCCACGTACATGCTTGCCACCTCCGGCTCAACCACCCTCCGGGGCGGTTCACCTACTTTATCGTGAACCGCTACAGGCCAAGCGGAGGCCCCGAAAAGCAGACCCTTCGATAAAGCTTTAGGCCGTCAGGCCGACCCCGAAGGGGGAAAAATTTAGGATAGAGGGTCTGCGTGGGCCAGAGCGTAACACCACAAAATGTAAGTCACAAAGATGATTCTATAGCACACCCCCCAGGACTAACGGTTCCAAGTACTCCTTAACATTTATGACCACCCTGGCGCCTGCTTCCATAACACTGTAAACCCATAAGCTAGACCCGAATAGGATAGTTTCATCCATAGAGATTCTGCATGAGCCCCAGCGAGTCTCTATTCATTACGTCAGAATAAGTTGGCTGCCCAGAAACAATATCAACTCCATTAGTCTGCCAAAGCTGTACCTTCACTAAGTTTATCACCAGCATACCGGAACCAAGCAACACAGCACTCACCTCGTTTCGGCAACACAGCGCACTCCAGTAAAACAGCACAGGCAACCGCCAGATGAAGATGTAGTTCTTATGGATAATGTCAGCATGCTGCGACAGCTATTGGAGGCTGCGGTCGCAACAGATGTAAAGATGATGTTGGCCTGAGAATCCATCCGCTTCCCAGCACATCGTTTCAATCCGTTTGCCATATGTTAACACCAGCATTCCGACCCAGTTTCATAATCCTAAAATCCCACGGATAAGTGAACCGTCAACCGGATCCATCAGGACTTCTAGCTGCATGTGGGAATTGAAATTATGATGCGACATTGGGAAGATGGGAGCGCTTAGGGATGTGAATATACGTGCGAACAATTGGGCCAAATAACTACTTCCCACGACCCCGCCTCCCTCAGATCACCTCTCCGTTCCAACCCAAAGATCTCCAAATCGCCACAATCAACCATCCCAATTCCTTCCGACTGACCTTTAAAGCGATAATATATACAATAGTCGGATTATGATACTCTCCGTAACACCTTCTGATACAAAGCTTTAAATGCACTTTCCAAAAACAATTATGATACATTTCGGCGAATTATGATACACTTCAGCCCAGACCTCTTATTGCCGCCGATCCTCTCGTTCGCTCTTGCTGAGAACGGGAAAACCATCGCGTGCAGATCGGGATCACCCCAGCATTCTTGTGCCAGAGGGAGAGTAGTTTTCCACTCCACGGTGCCGGAGTAGTAGTATAGATATTACTCTTATTCTATTTACTACTCCTCAGAGACGACGCTTATAAATCCTTTGAAAAGGGACTTTGCAGAAACCATTTCACCCGGCAGTGGTAACGGAAATCGCGGCCCGGAAGCAGACACCTGCAAAGCCCATCCAGCATTCTCCATGCGAAAATTACTCTGCCTCTGAGCTCCCAAGAAGCGCAACATTTATATAGGTGCGCTTCCAGTGAAGACATCTGGAGGTGATTTTCGCATGGAACCAACAAAAGTCCGCATCAAGATACTCAGCCAGATACAGCACATGGTCGGCTCTGCAATCATCAGAGACCGGCGTTTTCTTGATGATGAACAGCTGATTCGATCGGAGCAATTAGCCGTAATGGAAGAGATCTTCAATGCCAATGTCCGAGATGCCGAAATCCTGGAGCTGAGCAGCCACTTTTCGGCAATACTGCGCGGCGACCATCCCTGCCACCTGGCCATATGGGGCAAAACGGGAACAGGCAAAACGCTCACATTGAGCTATTTTCTGAACCTGCTATCCGAGATGTGCCGCGCCAAGAACGTGCCGATGCGCCATGAGCACCTGGACCTTTCAAATCCCAGACCGTGTTTTCGGGCGCTCAATGACCTTGCCTGCATGCTCAACGCCAGCAAGAGGTACCAAAAAGGGATCTCCCTGGAGGAGATGATGATCCGGATCGAGACAAAGCTCGCCGGCTACCAGGGCTATCTTATCCTATTCATCGATGAGGTGGACAACATCCGCAGGGACAGGGACAACTTCATGACCTTCCTGGTACGAAGACTGCCGCAGAGAATCCCAGCCAAGCTAATCCTCGTTCTTGTCTCCAACCGCCTGGATTGGCCCGATCACCTTGACCCGCGCGTGAAGTCCTTCCTGAAGCTCAACGAGCTGATCTTCAAGCCGTATGATGCCATTGACCTGCAGCATATTCTGCGTATCCGGGTGGAGAAAGCTCTTCATCAAGGCGCCGTCGAACCGGGCGTCATTGAGAAGATAGCGGCGATGGCCAGCCGCGACCATGGAGATGCCCGAAGGGCCGTGGCGCTGCTGGCAAAGAGCGCATACCTGGCTGAAAAGGCAGGAACAAACATCACTTTTTCATTGGTTGACCAGGCCGCTGTGGAACTGGACCAGGACCGCCACTTGACGCTGCTGCGTTCGGCACCCGCACAGCTCCAGGCAGCTATGGCCGCCGTCATAGAAGCCCTGCAAAGAGCCAACGCCGGATCCATCGGCACCGGAGATGCCTACGACGCCTACAAGGGGTTCTGCCAGAGGGTTGGATTACGGCCGCTGACGGGTCGTGCGTTCGGGGACCTGATTTCTGAGCTGGATATCTACTCGTTGCTGCGAAGCCGGGTGCTTTCCAGGGGCAGGTACGGCCGCACCCGCGAAATTGTCCTGGATTTGCCCCAGGAACTGGTCGACAGGCTGTATGGGCAGATCCTGTTGAATTTCGAATTGCGTGGCTAAGGCAGAGGCGCGCGGCAACAGAGACTGCCGAGAATGGACTGCTGAGGTGCTCGAAGGTTGCCGCCCTTGGCCCAGATTCCGGCTGAAGCACCATCAGCAGAAAGACGACCGCATTCGGTTAGCCATACGAAATTCGACGGCTCCATCTCGTGGGCCAATTGGCATAAGGCCACAAAGCGACCGTTCGTACTTGTCAGGAAAAGTAGCCGAAACCCACGCAGGCTGGCTCCGAACACTTCTTCATATCGTTTGTAGCCGCCACTTTGAAAATACCACTGGTAGTTTACAATCTTCTGGCGGACATCCGTCATATCGCGGTTTGGGCTGGCTATCGTCTCGGTCCCGCGGTCCACCTCCAAAAAGAACAGGCATGTCTTGCCTGCCCCCGAATTGGCTATGGCGAACACGGCATCAGGCCAGAACACGATCCCCTTCATGCCGGAACCCGGCACCGGCGAACAATCGGTGATCACGATCCGGCCGTCTTGACCTTTGGGTAAGAACGGGGAGTTTTGAGCAAGAACCTTGATACTCAATCGGGGCAGCAACCGTTCGACCTCCTTGAGGTGAATCCTGAACCAATTCACCAGAAGTTGGTGGTCCGCCGCAGAAAGACTGTCACCAAAGACCTTGTCATACAGTATGTCTTTGGCGAGCAGGCCTTTCTCCTTGAGGATGTCTATACCACGCTCTGTGAGACCCATCGAATTCTCAGGGCGCCCGCGGCCACGCCCCAACTCGCTGCCGACTACTTCCACCAATCCTCCTTCTTCGAGATCGCGCAGGCGTCTCCTTATGACCTGCTGGCTTTTGTGGAAAAGTGCCGCGACTTGGCTCACCGTCAGCACCCGATGTTCGGCAAGGCATTCAAGGATATTGCAGTCCGCTGATTTGAGCCTGAATGACATTAGCAACCTCACAAACTAAGTGTTCACATCGGTCTGTAGCCAAGCTTCTCCACAGACGATAGCGGATAGTTGCCAAACGAAGTTTCAGGTCATCTCAAGAATTTCGGATGTCCTGTCCCATGCGTGCACCAAGTTCTCTTCCTTGGATACGGAAATGTCCCATGCACTGAAATTAGCAGGAGACAATTCCCGCTACCACCAATAGAGGGGTGGAATGACATGTGATGAATCGAATAATGAACAGTGACATAAAATGACGCAGAGAGACATCGACAACGGCTGGCCCAAAAGGCCGAGCATCTTCCCTGAACTGATGACACCCATTGAAGCGGCCATGTTCCTGCGACTCGATCAAACCAAGCACACACCAGAAAGTGCATATCGAACCTTGAACTACTGGAGAGAAAAAGGCGAGCTTCGAGCGACGAAATATGCCCGGCGGTTCTGGTACCTCAAGAATGAACTTGAGAAATTTCTGGAGAATAAGACGGAAACTGCATGAATACCCGCAATTAGCTCGCCTCTGAGAAAAAACCACTTGCGCCCGGCATTCTAACCGGTTAGAATTTCAGTGTCGGTCGCCAGTGGTAACAGTTCCCCCATTAGGGGAAGGAGGTTACCAATGGCAAAGGAAAAAGTCGGCATATATCGTAGATGGCTTGGACCCGTACCTATCGCAAATGGAAAGCCGATACCGAAATCCGAATGGCTGGCAAGACGCAGACACGTATGGACAGTCCGGTGGTTCGGCACAACAGGGAAAAGGTACTCCAAGGACTTCAAGACAAAAAAGCTGGCTGAGAGCTATGCTCGTGATCTGGACAGTAGGATTAAGGTGGCTAAGCAAGACAGACCCAGTCGCATCACGCTGGCGGAGTTCATCCACGAACATCTGCACGTGATGAGGGGCCAGGTGGCATATGCCACACTCATGGACCAGAAGTGGGCGCTCGAGTTTTTTGAAAAGTTCATAGGTGGCTCAGTTAGACTGAAGGAGATTCAGCCTCGCCATGCCGAGGGCTTCATAGCAGAACGTCTAGCCTCTGATCTCGCTATAGGCACTGTTAACAAGGATATTCGAACGCTAAGACGCATCTTCAATCTGGCCATTGATCCACGAGGCCATCTGGAAGAGGGCCAGAATCCTTTCGGAAGGATTAGACAGCGGAAGAAGGCGGGAAAGAGTATTCGTTATGTCTCAACTAACGAATATCGGGCGATGTCGGCTGCGACCCCATATCTTTGGTGGCGAGCTCTGATCTCCGTGGCATGCGGCAGCGGTCTGAGAAGGAGCGAGATACTACATCTCACATGGGCAGATATCGACTTTGAGAATCAGCGAATCCACGTCCAAACGAAGCCATCCTCGGGCTGTTTGATCGAGTGGGAGCCCAAAGACCATGAAAATCGGGAGGTTCCCATGTCTGCCGAATCAACCCAACTACTGGCCGATATGCAGGTGAATTCCGAAGAGGGCTTCGCCTATATATTCATCTCACCAGCAAGGTTCAAACGGATCAAGCAACGCGAGGTGGCAGGTCGGTGGAATTCCCGCTCTGACGTGGTGAACAATCTCGGGCGGGATTTCGATGTCATCCGCCGTCGCTCTGGCATAGCTCCATGCACACTTCATGACCTGCGGAGATCGGCCATCACGAACTGGGCGCAACGCCTTCCTATCCAAGTCGTCCAGCAACTCGCGGGGCACTCGAACATCGCCACCACCAGGAAATACTACCTGACTGTCCGGCCAGAAGACATGGCCTCAGCCAGCCGGGTCGTGAACGAAATCCTGGAGGTGCGAAAAAGTGAGTGACGCAAAAGTGACGCAAATGGGCATTTCGGCGTGACATGGCAAAAAGGCTGCCAAGCGTAAGTGCCCTGCAGCCAAGAACTTAAAGCAATGGGCAGGGGCGGATTTGAACCGCCGACACACGGATTTTCAGTCCGTTGCTCTACCAACTGAGCTACCTGCCCGTGGCAGGGTGATATTAGCAGGTCCACGTTGACCGTGTCAACCCTTTTAGCGGCAAAAACTCCAAATGCCGTTCGAGCCTCCAAATTCACCATCGCGCCCTTTGTTCACGGAACGAGCAACCTCTGCGACACAGAACACTGCTTTCGGGCGCTTTCGGATGCCGTAAATATGAAAGTCCATAAGGTGGTGGACGCGCAGGCCGCCTCGGTATAACATGAGACAGACTGTCTGACCGGACGAGGATCGTCCTGCCGATCCGGGCTCAGACACCGCCCCATCAGTATAGATAAGGGAGACGTATGGACCGGCGTGACTTCTTCAAAGGCGTTCTCTTGAGCAGTTCCCTCTATTTGACTGGGCCCGCCGGCGCAGCGCAAGGTCAAAAAGGGCAACAGACAATCGTAATCGATGCCCACTGCCATGCCGGGAAGGGCCTGAACTATGACAAGAATGACCCGACGAGCGACCCCTGGACCACGTACAACGACCCGATGTGGACCCTGCGCCGGGCCGACGAGGCGGGAATTAGCAAAACCATCATCTTTCCCATCAACAACAGAACGTACGAGGCCGCCAACGAGGAAATCGCCTCTTACGTCCGGCAGTGGCCTGACAGGTTCATTGGCTTCGCCAAACATGATTCCAGGACCGAAGCAGGGAAGATTCGGGACATGCTTCGGCGCGAAGTCCGTGAGCTCGGACTGAGAGGATTGAAACTGCACGGCGTGCCAAGCAGGGAGATGGTAGAAACCGCGGCCGAGCTGAAAATCCCTATTCTCTATCACCCGCCAGCAGTGCGCGAGAGCCTTGAGATAGTCCAGTCCTATCCTGACGTCGCTTTCATTCTGGCTCACCTGGGATGCTTTGCGTCACGCGACTGGAGGGAGCACGTTGCCGCCATCGAAGCAGCGGGGCGCTTCGCGAACCTGTACCTGGATACCTCGTCCGTGGTGTTCTTCGAGTATCTCGAACGTGCGGCAAGCGAGCTTCCGGCGGAAAAACTCATCTTCGGCTCGGATGGCCCACTTGTGGATTCACGGGTGGAGCTTTACAAAATCCGGTTGCTCAAGCTGCCACAAGCGAAGGAGCATCTCATCCTAAGCGGCAATATCCTGCGCCTCCTCGGGAAGTGACAACGTCCAGAGTCAAGTCACCTGACACTGAAAGGAAGAAATGATGCGGAACACAAGGAGTATCGTATCGGCTATCAACATCGCAGCGAGTCTGATTCTGGCACTGTCGTCCATCTGTCTTGCGCAGACATCCTCCACAAACCGTCAGGTCGTTGAATTACCGACGGACGACGAGTGGTGGCTCCGGCCGCACCGAATGATTCAGACAAACCTTCGAGAAATCGACGCGACGATGGACCTCGACCGCTATGTCCGGGACATCAAAGACTTCCAGGCCGACGTCGTGCTCTTCAACGTCGGCGGGATCGTGGCGAACTATCCTACCGAGCTGGAATTCCATTGGCGCAATACCTACATGAAAAGCGACTTGACCGGCGACATTCTCGAACGATTGCACGCTGAAGGCATCCGAATGATCGGGCGGTTCGATTTCAGCAAGATCAACGAGAAATTCGCCGCCCAGCATCCCGATTGGCTTTACGTCAGCGAGTCGGGGCAAAACGTCAACTACAACGGCCAGGTGCACACGTGCGTCAGCGGGGGCTATCAGCAGGAGTACATGCTCAAAATCCTCAGCGAAGCGGTGGACCGCTACCGGTTCGACGGCGTCTTCTTCAATATGATCGGCTACCAGCGGAGCGATTACAGCGGCAATTACCACGGCATTTGCCAGTGCGAGAACTGCAAGAGGCTCTTCAAGGAATACTCCGGCCTCGAGCTGCCTGCAACGGTCAAAGAAAACGACCCAGCATACAGGAAATATCTCCAGTTCACCTCTGCCATGACCGACAGGCAATTCAAACGCGTCAATACCCTGCTCAAGTCCAAGCGATCCAGCCTGGCGATATGCACCTACACAAAGGAAGGGATTGATATTATCCGCCAGGAGTCCAACTCGGCTTTGAGTGAGGGGACGTATTGGGACACGCACAAGGCCAGGAAAACGCTTCTGGATGCAGGGCGCAGGCAACTGGCAAACTGCGCCGTGTATTTCATAGCGATTCCGTTCCGCCACACGTCCGTCGCGCCGTATCTGACCGGCAGGCGAATATTCCAGCAAATGATCAACGGCGCGTGGGCGGATTTCTATTGCATCGGGCCGCTGGATCGCCAGGAAGACCGGCTCGGCCTGGATATCGTACGGGATATCTTCCGCTTTCACGCCGCCAACGAACGGTTCCTCATCGATACCGAGCCGGCCGCCACAGTTGCGCTGGCCGCCGGTGAAGGCGCAGAGTACATGGGAATGTTCCAGATTCTGTCCGAGAATCAGATTCCCTTCGAGCTCGCTACGCTCGAACCTTCTTCGTTGAAAAAGTACGAGCTCGTTATCGTTCCCGGCGCAGACCGCGTCAGAGGGCCGCAGGCGAGCGCCCTCGATGAGTACATCAAGAAGGGCGGAAAGGCCCTTATCACGGGCAAACTCCCTGAAAACCTCGAATGTTTTAGCAGCCTAAAATTCAAAGAAACTCGCGCGCCGGAAAAAGGCTCGTATATCAGAATTCGCCCCGAAGACCGGCAGCGGCTCGACAGGGAGATTCTCGAAAAGCTCGACCTTGTCTTTCTGCAGGGGGTTTTCCACGTCTATGAATCGGATTCCAACGCGGAAGGACTGCTGCGGCTAATCCCGGCCGACATGTTCGGGCCGCCTGAGAAATGCTATTACAGAACTGTTTCCGACGTGCCTGCCCTGTTTCACAAATCGTTCGGCCAGGGCTCGGCGGCCTACTTCCCCTGGGAAATCGGCTCTCACTACCAGAAACAATGTCACCAGGGACATGCGAGCCTCGTCGTGGGGGCCATGGACAATCTGCTGGCTTGTAGGCGCACCCTGAGAATCGAGTCTCACCCGCTCGTCGAGGCTACCCATCGCCGGGATAGTAAAGGGCAATTCGAATGGGTTGCTCTCTATAATCATTCCGGCCAGCGGGAAGATGCGCTCCATTCTCCGATCCCAATGCGCGATATAAGAATACGCTTTCAGCCCGCCAGGCCCCTGAAGGCGGTAAGGTTGCTCAAAGACACACGCGAGCTTGATTTTGCCGCTGGCAGCGATGGCTGGATAAGTCTGACCGTGCCCGAACTGAACCACTACGAGATCGTGCTGTTCGAGTGCAAGTAGGACGGCCCGACGTGCTCGCTTCAACCTCAGCGGTTGACGACGTTCTGTGGTCTGCCCGCCACGAAAGCAGCGACGTTGTCTATTGCGATGCTCAGCAGCCTTTGTCTTGCCGAGCGCGTGGCCCAGGCGATATGGGGCGTAATATAGCAGTTCTTGGCCGTCAGCAGAGGATTGTCAGCCGCAGGGGGCTCAGCAGAAAGGACGTCCAGGCCGGCGCCCGCCAGTCTGCCGGCGTTGAGCACCTGAGCCAGAGCCGGCTCGTCGATGAGCGGTCCTCGGCTGGTGTTGATTAGAAATGCCGTCGGCTTCATTAAGGCCAGCCGTTCTGCGTTGACGAGTCTCTCGGTCCGGGGGGTCAGGGGACAGTGGAGGCTCAGAACGTCTGCTTCTCGAAAAACCTCCTCCAATTCCATCATCCGGCATCCTTCCGGCATCTCCGCTGGGACGATCACGTCGTGTATGATCACTTTCATGCCGAACGCTCGCGCCAGCGCCGCGACCGCCCGGCCGATTCTCCCAAACCCAACGATGCCCAGGGTCAGGCCCGCCAGCTCGAGCAGCGGCATATCCCAATAGCAGAAATCCGGACAGGCGGCCCAGCGCCCATCCCGAACCGTCTCGGCGTGGTGGGCCACGTGCTGCGTCAGGTTCAGCAGATGTGCAAACACCATCTGGGCCACGGATGGCGTCCCATAGCTCGGAACATTGGTCACCGGGATACCTCGCTCGCCGGCGGCCTCAACGTCCACCACGTTGTAGCCGGTCGCCAGCACGCCGATATACTTGAGTCTCGGCAAATGCCGGAGGATCTCCGCCGATAGAACCGTCTTGTTGGTCAGGACAATCTCGGCCTCGCCTGCCCGCTTGGCGATATCCTCGGGTGCCGTGCGGTCATAAACGCTACACTCGCCAAGGGCCTCCAGCCGGCCCCACAGAAGGTCGCCGGGATTCAGGGTGTAACCATCCAATACGACGATTCTCATTCGTTCTTCTTTTTGTTGAGTTGTTTCAGGTCAGCCCCGGCTGCAAACGTCGGCGGCTCGACATAGTTGTGAAGGCTCAGCACGCAGACGCCTGCTTTGAGGCCGCGGCGACACCCGCCCCCGGCTTGAGCTTGACGCCCTGATCCGTCAGAGACTTCTCTAAGGCCGCCAGAGCCAACATGACGTTGCTCAGCGTACACGCCGAGCCCATCAGCCCGATGCGCCACGCCTTGCCCTTGAAGTCTCCCAGCCCGCCGCCAATCTCGATATTGAACTCATTGAGCAATTGTTTTCTCACGGCCAGGTCATCCACGCCCTGCGGTATGGAAACCGCGTTGAGCATCGGCAGCTCGTAGCCAGGCTCGGGCAAATAGCGGATTCCCATAGCAGCCAAGCCCACCTTCAGGATTTTGTGATTGGTCGCGTGGCGCCGCCAGCGCGCTTCCAGACCTTCTTCCTGAATGATTCTCAGAGATTCTAACAGAGCGTAGTTCATATTGACCGGTGCCGTGTGATGATACAATCGCTCGGTGCCCCAGTACCGGCGGATCATGGACATGTCGAGATACCAGCTCTGGACTTTGGTCTTGCGATTGGCGATGACATTCATGGCGGCTTCATTGAAGGTCACCGGCGCCAGCCCGGGCGGACACGACAGACACTTCTGGCTCCCGGAATAGCACGCGTCGATCCTCCAGCCGTCCACATCGACCTTCATGCCGCCCAGACTGGTCACGGCGTCCACCAGCAGCAGCGCGCCATGGTCGTGAACGATCTGGGAGATTTCCTCCAGAGGCTGGCACACGCCGGTCGAGGTTTCGGCGTGCACAATGCCGACGACCTTAGCCGGTCGTTTGTCGAGCGCATCGGCGATCTGCTGCGGAGCAAACGCCTTGCCCCAGTCAACTTCAACGGTCGAGACCTCGGCGCCGCACCGCTCGGCGACGTCGGCCATGCGCTTGCCGAACACGCCGTTGATACAGACCAGCATAGCGTCGCCCCGCTCGATGAGGTTGACGACACAGGCTTCCATGCCGGCGCTTCCCGTGCCCGAGACGGCAAACGTCATCTCGTTTCGCGTCATGAACGTGTACTGGAGCAACTCTCGTATCCCGTTGAGTATCTCAAGAAACGCCGGATCAAGATGTCCGATCGTGGGACGCGACAGCGCTTCCAGCACTCTGGGATCAACGTCCGACGGGCCCGGGCCCATGAGGACCCGCTTCATCGTTTTTGGTGCGCCCATTTGCAATTCTGTCCTTATTCATGATAGAGCGTCATGGTGACTTTTCCCAACGGGCCGCAGTCGCCCACATATTCCCCCTGGATGGCGTCGCCCTTGACTTTGTACGCCGGCGACGCCGTACCGGTGGATATGACCATGCCGGGTTCGAGCGTCCCTCCAAGCTTGACGACGTGATTGGCGCACCAGAGCAGCGAATTCCAGGGGCTGCCCATCACGTTCGTCGCGGCACTTTCCGCGACAATCTCGCCGTTGCGTATCAGCTTCAAGGTCACGGCGTCCACGTCCGCATCTCTCGGATCGACGGCGGGACCCAGCACGAAGACGTGCGCGCCGACCCCGCTGGCGATCATGTCCGCAGCGGTCGGCTTGGTGTCCCCTTGTACGAGCGGATAGTCGCCGGCGTCGAAGGCCGCGTGCGCCCACCGGACGTAACCCTTCAGTTGAGCGACGTCCTTGATCGGGCGGTCGATCCGCTTGCCGATAGTGAAGGCGACTTCCGTCTCCAGGGCAATTTCCACGAAGTGGCCCGCCGGCAGCTTCGAGCCGCTTGGCACGCGCTGGAGGCCGAAGAGCGGACCCTCTGCAGGTTCGGTCACGCCAAACTGTTCCTGTGCGGCCTTGCTCGCATACGCGACCTTGTAACCGACGACCGGCCCCAGCTCTTCACTGAGTTCCTCCGCCAGCTCCGCTTGAATCTGGTAGGCCTTTTCGATGCTGAACGCTCCGTACATCTTGGTCGGGTACTGGATTTGTTTGCGGGCATGGCGAGCCGCCAGCATCTCCTCGACTATTTTGTCCGCGTTCGTCCCGTTGGCCCAGATTGATCCGCAGCCCAGCGTCACAAGCACCGCGAGCAACACCACCACAAAAATTCCCGAAACGAGAAGATTCCTTGAATGTCTCATTTGGCCAGCTCCCAATAGAATGCGCCTAAAATGCGCCAGTCACACCTGAACCATCATAAGGCAACAGTAGATAGCCGCAGGCCGGCTGTTGTCAAGTGCCAATGCGGGATAATGTTGAGGGATATGTAACGACGCCACAGGAGGGTATTACGAACCACAGCAGTTTTTGGAACAATCACAGTTCGGCTCTGTTCCCCTTAGCGCGCCGGTCAGGACGGCCTGGGCACAGCCCACGCCCTTTCCGACAGAAATCGCGTCAACAGGGCAATTCATCTGGCAGGCGCCGCACTCCATGCACAAATCGCGGTCGATGATTCGAGCTTTCCTGTCCTCGATTGCGAAAACGCCGTGTGGGCAGACCTCGGTGCACCTTCCGCAACCGATACATTTGCCAGCGTCCAGATTCAATGTGACGACGTTCTTAAGATATTCGAGTCGCGCCATAATTCTTCAGAGCTCATTATTACGTCAGACGAAACATCCGACCAGCCAGAATCCAATACCCAATACCGCACAAATCAATTGCACCGGGACGGCGATCTTCACTTCCCTTTTTACGCCGGATAGAGAAGTGTACGTCGAGGCACCCGTGAAGTTCAGCACCACGAAGGTCGTCAACGCCGGCACGATCAAAACCCATGCAGCCATGCTGAACCGGTCATCGAGCAGTTCCATGCGACGCCCGACCAAGAGTCCCCCCAGCAGTAACACCGCCAGTCCGATCCACAGGCCCTTGACGGAAAACCACCGGCCGGGCAGCCAGGGCAGCAGGGCCGGACCAAGAACAACCGCAGCCAGATAACCAACCAGAAGAATCAGCACGCTTTGCATCCCATGCGAAACTGCCAGTGCGGCTGAATATCCTCCAGGATACAGGCCCGCTAACAGGAAAAAGAACGCTGCGACGGCCAACACATATTTCGCCCCTGTAACCAGCTCCACGGGTATGAGCACAACTCGATCTTTCAGCGGAAAAGTCACACGGCGCATTTCTTCAGTCGCTCGCATACCGGCGTCGAGGAAAGCCGGCAGGTCCTCCGCCCTAACGGGACCATAGACGACGCTAAAGCCGGTTTGTTGCTTGACCTTATGAGCGCTTACACCCGGTGCACCCAACTGGGGCACGATCAGTGTCCTGTGCTTGACAAGCTCGCCCAAGCCGACGGCTCCGATGCGATTGACCAGCTCTTCGGTGCCAAAGGTCCCTTTGCCCGCGGCGCACCAGACGTTGATGCCTTTGGTATCGAGCACGAGGATCCATCCGTCCCGGCCGACCAACCGGCTCCTCAGATGGTCAAAGCTCATCTTATAATTGGCCGAGACAAACACGGGCGAGTTCTCGGCGGGGCTCCCAATAGCGTAGATCCCCGGCTCCACCGAGTACTTCATCCGCCCGATAGCCCAGCGTGCTTTCCAACCGCCAAATTTATCCGCCCAGCACAATTCCGTAGGCACTTTAGGAATCCGGCGCCCGTTGTGCGTTATGAATGAGTTTTCCTTCGTCGTCCGACTCATCGCTTCCCCAATTCTCCCCAGCGTGTTCTCTCAGGAACAGCACGAACTGTCGGCGGAGCAACAACCGCTGTCCTCGGGATCGCCGAACAATTCCTTCGCGGCCGACTTGGTTTTGTTTGCAGCGCCCGTCTTGACCTGCTCGGCAATATTGATGGCGGCCAGCATTTCTTCTTCGGTCAAACCTGCTTTCACGGCTTTCTTCTTGTGGTACTCCATGCAAGGTATGCAGTTTATTCCGTACGCCACGCCGAGGGCTATCATTTCTTCGGTTTTCCTGTCCATAATTTTATCCCTCGAATGTCTCAGTCATTGCCCGGACTTCTCCGGGCCAAATCTCGAATCATCAGCAGAACGGTCTCGGAGCATTTTCCAACATGATAAAGCTCACTGCCAACCTGACGAAAACCCCAACGACGATAGAACTCGATAGCCTTGTCATTGCCCTCCCAGACGCGCAACCAGCACGAGCGATAATCCTGCTCAACCACAGCATCCAGACTTGCTTTGAGAAGCTCGGTCCCAATCCCCATTCCAGTCCGTTCGGGCAAGACGTAAAGACGAGCTAATTCGACCGGATTTGCGCCCTTCACTGTGGGCGGCGGCTCGGTCGGTCCCAGCTTGGAATACCCACAGGGAATCGTCCCGGCCAGCGCCACAAAATATGTAATTTCCGGCGCAGCCAGCTCCGATCCGACCTGCTCGATGCTAAAGGCCCGGCTCGTATAGCTTGCAAGCTCTTTGGCGGCGATGATGCTGGCATACGACCGCGTGAAAGTCAGCTCGCCCATATCCGATAGAATACGTGCATCTTCCGCCGAGGCTCGACGTATGAATATGTGTTTTGATTTCGCCGCCATTGCGGTTTCTTCTTTCATTCAACGGCCCTTCCGAACCAGCCTTGCGTTCGCAGACAGACCTTGACCAGCATGAGCATAACGGGCACCTCCACGAGCGGGCCTATCACAGCCGCGAAGGCCTGACCTGAGTTAATGCCGAAAACAGTTACAGCTACCGCGATAGCCAACTCGAAATTGTTACTGGCAGCCGTAAAAGACAAAGTTGTCGATTGACCATAGCCGGCCCCAGCCTTTGCGCTGATGAAAAAGGTGATAAAGAACATCACCACAAAATAAATCAGCAAAGGCACAGCGATACGGAGCACGTCAGCCGGCAAAGAAACTATAAACTGCCCTTTCATACTGAACATCACCACGATTGTGAAAAGCAGGGCAATCAATGTAATGGGGCTGATTTTGGGAATGAACTTATTTTGATACCAATCCCTGTCTTTAATCTTTATCAGGCCAAACCTTGTAATGATTCCCGCTATGAACGGTATCCCTAAATAGATGAAAACACTTTTGGCAATTTGGGAAATAGACACGTTGACTATGCTGCCGGCCAAACCGAACACCGGCGGCAGAACCGTTACGAATATGTAAGCGTAAACGGAAAAGAACAACACCTGGAAGATGGAATTAAACGCCACAAGTCCCGCGGCATACTCCGTGTCGCCTTTGGCAAGCTCATTCCAGACGATGACCATAGCGATACATCGGGCAAGGCCGATGATGATCAGGCCGACCATATATTCCGGATAGCCCCTCAAAAACACTATCGCCAGGACAAACATCAGAACAGGACCGATTACCCAGTTCTGAACCAGCGACAGGCCCAATATCTTATAATTGCGAAAGACCCCGCCCAGTTCCTCATATTTGACCTTCGCCAGAGGCGGATACATCATCAAGATCAGGCCGACTGCGATGGGGACATTAGTTGTGCCGTATTGAAAAGTGTTCCAGAAATTCACAACTGAGGGATAAAAATAGCCCCAGGCGACGCCAACCCCCATCGCCAGAAAAATCCACAGCGTCAGAAACCTGTCCAGAAAAGAAAGTTGTTTTGCGATTCCCTGGGTCATTTCCCAACTCCCTTAATCTCTTTTTGGCGTACTCTCTCCCCTTTTTCGACAGATACCGGGATATTTAAGTGGCTATTCATCGCCTGGATTCAACCTTCTCAAAACGTGGCCAGAAAGTAGAAACCGGCTGAAACAAGAAGCAGGCCGGCCGCAATCCTGATTGCCCCCTCGATTTTCTCGGCCTTGAGCGCCATCTTCCCAAAGGAGACTCCCAGCATAATTGCGGCCAAAGGCAGGCTGAATCCCACTGCGTAGGCCGCCATTATGCACATCCCCCACAAAGTGTAGCCCTGCAACACCGCCACCCCCAACACAATGAAAATTCCGGGATTGCAGGCCAGAGAGGCCACACAGACACCTCCTCCTATGACCAGGCCAAATGCTGCTGCGCCAAGGAGCCCCTTCGGGCGGGAGCCGGTGCCCGCCGTCTTTGTGGGCAGCTTGAAGGGTAAAAGCTTGAGCGCCGCAAGGCCGACAAAGATCGCAATCAACCCGGCAAATACCTTCCAGTATTTTCCCATCGCATCCTGGGCTACCTGCCCGACGAAGCCGGCCACAGTGCCAAGAATAATCAGTGCGATGGTTGTCCCCACCATGAAGAAGAGAGCGGCAAGGAACTTGGCCCGCCGGTCGCGGTCTTCCCGCGTGCCCGAATAGCCGACTATTGCACCCAGCAGGGGCAGAGTACAGCACGCACTCGCGACAGCACTGGCCAATCCGAGAAGAAACGCCAACGGCAAAGCCAGGGGCCGAAATCCGACCTGTTCAAGCACGGTCTTGGCCCATTGCATTATCGACTGAATCCATTCCACTTGTCTTGCTCCTCTCCGCTATGGGCATGTAACCCCGCTGCCCGGCGGACAGCAGCCCGAGGATGGTCTGGATGCGGCTACGAATGCCTGGACCAGCTTTGTCTCAGTGATCTGGTCCGCCAATACTCCGCTCATCCCACCACCTCTGACCATGGCAAGCACACAAGGGACAGACAACTGCTTCGTTAAGTTCGCATAGTCCGCGGTGCCCGGCTTAAGTCGGAACGCCGAGATGCGCGTTCCGCCGCCCCGGATCGTCTTGGCCGCCGCCTCAATCTGTTTAGTCGCAGCGTCGCTGCTTGCCTGGTCGTCGGCGGCAAGAAGGATAAAGACAGCATTAGTGCCGGCCGCAACTTTGTTCAGAGAAGCGAGCGAATCAAGCGGCTCACCCCATAGACTCGATGCAGGCTGGTTAGGTTCTTGCGTTTCTGTAATGTTTACCGCCGCTGGAGTGTCTGGCTTGCCATCGGGCGGGACGGTAGCAAACAGTTGTTGTCTCTGATCAGCGGCGGAATTGGACTTGCTGATAAGTGACCGTGCCAGAACTACGCCGGCCGCAACCACGATAAGAATAAACACCGCGATCTTCCAGTTCTTGCCCCCGCCCTCAGAGCCTGATGGGCAGCAACGGCCTCTATCACAGCATGGTTGCAGGTTACCGGCGTTCTCCTGGCTGGCAGCTTTTTCCTTGTCATCATTCATCTTAACACCCTTTCTAAAAGAAATTGAAGACGCATTCTGTAATTGTTATGCACACTGCGAGACATTGTCTCTCGTGACGTTCCCAACAGTTATGGGTACGACAGAAAGACCGCCGTTATCGGTGCTCTTGAGCGGCGATCCTGTTTTAGACCACAATAGCAGCGTCGAGCTGAAAACTACGGTAATGCAACCTGCCTCCTGGAAAAGGACTGCCAAGACGGGCGTAAGCATCCCAAAGCCGGCGAGGATAAACCCGATTACATTGTATAGCATTGAAAAGAAAATGTTGAGCTTAATACGCGACATGACCTTCCTCGACATCTCCATGAAATTTACGACCCGTGACAGGTCATCATTCATTAGAGTGACATCCGCCGTTTCGACGGCTACGTCTGTGCCCGCTGCACCCATGGCAATACCGACATCAGCTAAAGCCAATGCCGGCGCATCATTGATGCCATCCCCAATCATGCCGACAAGACACCCCTGTTTTTGCAGCTTTTCGACAAACCGCAGTTTTTGTTCCGGAAGAAGCTCGGCCTGGAAATCGTCAACTCCGATTTCTTTAGCGACAGCTTTAGCCACCTTACGATTGTCCCCGGTAAGCATGGTGATATTCTTGATACCCATAGCCTTCAGAGAGGCAATCGACTGAGCTGTTTCAGGGCGAACCTCATCCGCAATGGCGATCAAGCCGACCGGTCGCATATTATTAGATACAAGAATGGCCGTTCTGCCCCGTTCAGTCTGCTCTGAGATTGCATACTCAACGTATTCGGCAACACAGACACCTTTATCCTGCAAAAACTTATTTTTGCCGACCAATATCTCCTTGCCGTCCAACCGGGCGGTAACGCCCATTCCAACTTCAATCTTGAATTCAGCGGGGTCTGGAACCTCAATGCCGCGTTCTTTCGCACAAGCGATAACCGACCTGGCCAGTGGATGTTCAGAATACTTTTCGGCTGTCGCCGCTAAACGCAGGACCTCTTCTTCTGAGGCATCGTCAAAAGTGATTACATCGACCACCTTTGGTTTTCCAAGGGTAAACGTGCCGGTCTTATCCACAAGGAGGACATCAATTTTCTGGGCCAGCTCCAGGAATATCCCTCCTTTAATAAGCACGCCACGACGGGCCATATTGGCTATCCCGGCCGTTACGGCCGTCGGTGTGGCAATCGCAAAGGCACAGGGACAGGCAACCAGAAGAACCGAAACAGCAACTTTGATGTTGCCGCTTGCCAGGAAGGCTATCACCGCCAATACCAATACCGTGGGCAAAAACCACGTTGTAAAGCGATCCGCAAGATTCTGAATAGGGGCCTTTGTTCCCTGAGCTTGTTCCACAAGATGAACTATTCTGGCCAGTGTGGTATCTCTGCCAACCTTAGCGGCCCTAATCTCAAGCCGGCCCGTCTCATTCAGAGTTCCGCCAAATACCTCACTGCCCTTAAACTTCTCGACCGGCATTGATTCACCGGTAATCGGAGCCTGATTGACAGAGCTTTCTCCGGCAACTACGACTCCATCGATTGGAATGCGTCCTCCGGGTCTGACGACCACGATATCACCAACCTGAACGTCGTTTACCGGTATGGCAACCTCTGCGTCCTTGCGGCGTATAGTTGCCGTCTTGGGGGTAAGATCAAGCAGGTTCCTGATGCTTCTACGAGTCTTGTCAAGGGTATAGGTCTCCAGTGCACCTGCCACTGCCATAATGAATACAATGACTGCTGCCGCCCTGAACTCGCCAACGGCAACGGTGGCAATAAGAGCAACCGTGACAAAAACATTGACCGTTATTCTCCGGCTGTAGATATCCTTGAATCCCGCAAGGAACCGCAGATAGCCGCCGAACAGGGTGGCAAGAAGCGCCAATCCCGCATTCAGAAAATGCGGACCCGTGTTCCAATGTGCCATCGCCCAGCTTGTTAAAATCAAGACACCAACAGCGCAAGGAACAATACTGAGTACTGCTACTTCCCCGTATTTGGCAACCTTATGCCCTTCCTTCTTTTTCAAAGCATAACCTCTGTCTGAAACCGGAAACACACGAAAGCCGTATTCGTTCTCAGTTGTCCGACTTTTCTTGCGCCTTCTTCTCAGTGGTTTTCTTGTCCTCTTTCTTTGCAGGACCACAGCAGCTTTCTCCGGAACCGCAGCAACCGCCGGTTTTGGTCATGGATTCCCAGATCGTTGCTAATAGCCCTTTTTTCTTCTTTTCCGCTTCCATATGGTGTATCTCCAATGTCCCGTTCATTTCCTTTTTGAGGTTGATGGATTGCTGTCCGTTGATTTTGCCCTCTCATAACAACCGCACAGCTTCCCCTTGTCGATCCTGCACACCAGCTTAAGCTGTTTGTTGTCGGCAACTACCTTCATGTCCTTGGCTAAACAGTTCTGCACCCATCCGACTGCTTCACGAACACGTTGAGGAGCGTCTCCATCGGGCAGTCGATAGTACATCCATTTGCCTTCTTTGCGAGCCTGTACCAACCGGGCCTGCCGAAGGATGGACATGTGTTTTGAGACAGTTGATGGCGCCAGGCCCAGCATCTTAATCAATTGGCAAACACAAAGCTCGCCGTCGCAAAGCATCATCAAGGCCCGGACCCTGTTTTCATCCGAGAGGGCTTTAGTTATGTTGATAAAATCGAGCATAGTTTTACATCCTATACTTCGCCATTCAACGAATTGTACTTTACCAGGAAATACGAGTCAATCGCGAAAATGTTCACCTTTCAAAAAAATCGCTCCCGGTTTTTGCGAACGAAATCTCTGCCGATGAGGCGTTTTGCGGGACGTACTTGCAGTTCGGCCCGGTGGTGCCGGCCGGCTCGCCCTTCTGAGGCGATAGCGAGCACATAACATGTTGCCGTTGCTCGACTTGGGCGCGTGCAAATATTCGTTGGACTGGCAGTCATCAATGGTTCTCTTCGACCCGCAGGGTCTCATCGCTGCAGTTGCGTGACTTTGACGTTGTCCCACCACAGGTCCGTGTGCCAGGTTCTAAAGCCGATGATTCCCGACTTGTGTTCGGGGTTGGCAGCGTCATCGACCTTGTCGAGGTAAACGGTCCCGTCCACGGCGAAGCCGATCCTGCTGCCCTTTTTCGTGACGGCGACATGGTAGGTCTTGTGTTGCCTGCACTCGTAGGCGAAATTCTCCTGAAGGAGATTGAAGCCAGGCTCGTCGCGCATCCGAAAGCGCGCCTTATCAGGGTCGCCATCGGCCAGGAACGTGAAGACGTAGCCGTTCAGCGCGTGGTACTTGCCATACTCTCCGTCGGAGCGTTCGTCCTTTGTCTGTGATAGCGGTCTGCCCGATGGGTCAACGAACAGGAAGAAGAAATTGATGTTGTTCTTATCGCCGTCGGATGCCAAAACGTGGGCATCGAACTCGACGCGAAGATCCCCGCCAAAGGTCCGGTCAAGCCAGATGGTCGAGGCGCCGTAATCCTCGCCGTTGTTGTCAAGATTGGCGTCGGCGCGGAGGCGGCCTTTTTCTATTCGAACAGCTTTACTGCCCTCGTACCACCAGCCGTCGGGAAGCGTCGAGTTATCGGGATAGGATTCGAAATCTTCCGCAAAAAGTACCTTTTCTACGGGCCTCTGCAACAACTGACGGCAGGAAACCAACAACGCGAATAACGATCCAACTGCGAATATGTACTTGAGCTTCATACGCTATTTTGCAACAACCACAAATTCGACCGTGCGGTCCGACTCCGTTTTCATTTCGAGAACGCGCACACGTGCGGCCGCGATATGCTTGCCCGGCATGGGTTCGGCGATGTGGAATTGGTGATAATGGTCCTCCAGGGCTGCGCCGCCGGGCCGTTTCTTCGCCACGAGGGTCGGTGAGACTTCTGCGCCATCGATACTCAAGCTCACCAGCTCGGTGATCGGTTTTTTCGGAAGGCCCTGGGCGGTATTTTCCCAGGCGGTGCGCACGCGGATAGTAACACCTTTCTGCGGCCGGGCAACCTCAAACTTGTCTTGCGGCGTGACGGCCACAATGGACACCAGGGGGCGCTGAATATCGGGGTTGTCCCACCATCGCCACTGGTTTTCCCGCTTGCGGATGAACTCCAGCACCTCGGGCGCTCCGCCGTGCATCCACGTCTCGAAGCCGCTGGCGGCGTCATGGCGAATAGCGGCAACCTGGTTCTTGCGCAGCGCGTCGAGCCAAGCTTCCCAGGTCGGCTCGCGCGCCAGAAACACCGTACGAAAACCGGTCGTCATGTCAGCAAACCACCACGGCTCGCCGCCGTGCGCATCCTGCAAGGCAATGAACGGAAGCTGCAACCGATGACGATTCAGGAATGGCTCGCTGTTTGTAAAGTCCGGGTTGCCGAAATGAAACGTGCTGATGGCTGCATAGCCGCCGCGCTGCAATGAGTCGTCCAGAAAAATCCGGGTCAGCTCTTCATTCTCGCCAAATTGCCAAAGCAAGCGTCCCCCGGCTTCCTCCAGCGGAGTTAGCCGCCGGCGGCGAAACTCAGGCCAGGACACCACGCCTTCATTCGCCAAGGATGGTCCGAAATCAGCACCAGCCGGCGCGATGATATCGCTCGTGTGACTGTAGGTGCCCAGACCCGGCGTGTCCACCCATGTCCCATATTCTTCATTGGCAGCGAAGAACGTAACGGGCACCTTGTCGCGGTCGGCGAGCTCCTGAGCCCGCGCGATCCAGCCCGGCTCGGCGTTCTTGGCGCCCCAGAGGTGAATGCGCAACGCGCGGGCCAGGTTCACGGCCTCCGCCGGACTGCCCCGGCCATGCGCCTCGATCTGGATGCTGAAAACCTTCAGATCCGCCGGCAGCGGGGCACTTCGAGCCGGCGGAAGCTTTGGACTTGCCGGCGCGTCATCCAGCGCGTCCAGCGCATCGAGCGCATCCAGGGCATAATACGTCGCCATCGGATTGCTCGCCCAACCCGGCCGGTCGGCGAAACCCCCATCGGCCTTCCACAGCGAGCGAACATAGCTAACGCACTCATCTCTGTTTGTCGGCGCAGCACCAAGCTGCTTTAGCGCGCGCACCGCCGCCCACGTGTAAACCACATCGTCCCAGCCTGCAATTTCGGGCTTTGGCTGATAAGTGAAGCCGCCGTTAGGAAGCTGGCAGGCTTGCAGCCACGCAATCGTCTCGGTTTTCTTCTCATCGGTCCGGCCAAGCGTGCGTAGCGCCTCGATGCCCCACCATGTGTTCATCACGTGACCCTCGCCGCCATCGGCGGCGGGGATGTTGTTGAAGCTGCCGTTGGCGCGGCGTCGCACGTTCAGGTAGTCGATGAATTCCTGTGAAAGATCACTTAGCGGCAGACCCAGCAGTGCCCGGCAGGTGAAGACCGTCAACTGGAACCGAAAAATCGGATACGCGTGCTGCTCGTACTGCTTGAGATAGCCCTTGGGTTTCTTCCAACTGAGCACCTGCTCGCGAAACGCCGATGGGTCCTCGCCAAGCCAGAGCAGACTTTGAATCTGCTGAAACTCGAACTCGCGGTGCTCCTGTTCGAGCTTCTTTAATTGAGCAGGATGGTGCGTCCGGACAAATTCGGCCAGGCGGCTTTTGTTGGGCGGGGTGCGATTCAGCGCCCGGTAACTGCCGATGACCGCGAACGTCGGCGTCAGATGCGAGCGGTGCTGATCCTGCCACGCATAACCGCCATCGGGTCGCGAGAGGCTTTCCAGATATGCGGCAACCGCGGCTTTCCAGTCCGTTTGTAGTGACGCCGTAAGGCGTTCCTTCTCATATGCCCTCACGGGCACACTACGAACGGGCACGGCCGCACAAAGACCAGAGGCCGTCAGTGCCTTCAACATCGCGCGCCGAGTCATGCCTGATTGATTTGAAGCAGATTTCATAAGTGGCCCTCACAACACTTTCTTTCGGGCGGGTGTTGAGCCCCACGGGACAACGACAATGGTTTCTCCTTTTGCTGTTGGGAACGTCAGCAGCGAGCCGGAAAGGTCCTCGGCCTTCTTGCCGTTGCGATAGAGCGTCACCGCCTTTTCAGACCAGGGATTTTGCAGATGGCACGCTTGCCCGGCGTTGGAGCGAATCTCCACAAATTCGACTTGTCCCTTCTCCATCGACGAGCTGACCAGAAACGCGCCGCGGGCCAACAGCGTGAAGGCAGCATCCCAATCCTTCGGCCAGTCATTGAAAATCCGGATCGGCTCATCGTTAGTGATCGACGCCGGGGAACTATCCAGCATTGTCTGATGAATGCCCATGCTCAGGCCGCCGATGTGCTCGGCGTCAATGGCGCCGGGTCCTTCGCGCAGCCGCAGGCGGTTGCGGAAGATCTGCGCCCCGCCACTGCCTTTTAAATCGATGAAGCTGTTCAAAGCATTGAAGCCGAGGAAGCGGGCCTTTAGCTCCGGCTCGGGACCGATAGGCTCGATAATACCTTTGCCGCCATAGACGAATGATCCGTATGGGCGTTGGCGGCGATCGCTATCGGTGTCTCGATTGGAGCGCCTCTCCGAGCCGGGCAGGTTATCACTGATTTCCTGCCAGATCGGGCGCAGGTCGGCATCGACATCCAAAAGCTGCGAAGCGTGAATCGCCAGCGGGAAGATCATGCGCATGGCACTGACTTCATTCGAAGTGTCCGAAGAATTCCAGGCACTTTCACCGCTGTTGACGTGATAGATGTGGTACTTGCCGTCGTCGCCCTTTTTGAAGTTGGGAAAGTGGCGGTAGAACTCGGCGGATCCCTTGATCAGTGGATAGGCCTTGTCCCGCAGCCAGTCTTTATCCTGCGTGAACTGGTAGCGCTGATAGAACAGATTGGCAATTCGCGAGGCCACGCTGAGGATATGCGTGCAGTGGCCGAAGATACCATTAACCTCCGGTGACCCGAAGCGACTGCCTTTCTGCACCGCGGCCTTCGTCGGGACCACAAAGTGCCCGTGGTCCCAGGAGCCGTCCGCCTGGAAGTTCCAGCGGGAAGCGTGCCGGTTCTTGGTCTCGGCATACCACTGAAACTCCTTGGAGCGTTGTTCATAAGGCTTTCGCACCAGGAACAGGTTCTGGAACTCCGCAATCAGATTCTCAGGCAAGGGTTCCGGCCCGTTGAACCAGCAAATCTCCGGTATCCAGATCCCCTGCGAGCCCCATTGTTGCTGCGCCGCCAGCGCACAGGCATCCTTCATATTGAAGTACATTGCATACAAGGGGTCCATCAGGTCCAGGCGGTTGGCGGGCATCAGGTTGCTGTAGTAAGCCAATGTGTTGGCCGACCAATATTGCGATCCCCACCGGCTCATGTCCCCCGTGGTTCGCCACAGCATCCCATTAAAATGAGGAGGATAGTCCCCCCGCGACGTGGCGCCCATCAGGTAGAGGAAATACGTGTAGTGCTTCTCTACAAAATCGGCCTGGCCGTCGTCGCTGTGCATGTACGCAAAGCCTTTGGCCCAGAAGTCATGCCACCAATCGGCCGTCTCGGCCTGCAAACCTTGGAATCCCTTGGCCTCAGCGGCTTGCAGCTCCTTCAAGGCCAAAGCCTCCACGTCCTGGTTGGGATCGAGACTCGCGGCACTGGCAATCAGGATCGTGAATCTACCCCGGCCCGGTGCCGCAGACAACTGCACGGTCGCATCGTTGAGATAGCGCGCCCTGGATGCGCGCCCGATCACCCCAATGGCCACCGCCGAGGCATCATAAAAGGGTGACGTGTCCTTAAACGCCTCCTGATACTTCTGGGTTAACGTGATCCTGCCGTCACGGATGCCCAGAATGGAGGTCGCCCGATGCTGAGCGGTCTGGAACTCCACCGCGTGCTGTTGGACCAATTCGTAGTTGCGCCCCGTGATGCGCTGGACCTGGTAGCGCAGCATGCGCAGATCAATATTGATCGGCTCCGGCACGGCGCGTTGGTCGTCAATTTCAACGGCCATGACGTCACGATGGGGCCAGGCCAGCACCCGCGCCGTGACGCCCATGCCCTGGGCCGTCATGACCGCATCGTACAAGGACAAGTGCTGTTTGAACGCCTCGCCTACGAACACGTCGTCACCGGCAGAAGTTAGGCTGATGTCCACATAGCCACAGCCACTGGCAAAATCGGAGTCCGCCTGCGGAAAGCTGACGGTCCGGCCATCGGCGGCAAACACGTCCACGCGGTTGATCTGGAACTTGAGCTGCGTCGGCGACGTCCAGACCAGGCTGCCCATGCGCCCGCTGCCGACGGGCATGCCTTCGTCGCTGCGGCTGGCGGGCTCGCTATAGTCCAGATCTGCCCGCGAGACGAGCGCCCTGTAATCCACATCCAGCAAGCCAGCCTGACCGGGGCCGCACCAGAGAAGAAAGACCAGAGCCGCAGGCGCAACACATCCGAAACTCGATCTTTTCATTGTCGTTCCCTTCAAGTATCACCGGGTGAACCTATTTGCCCGGCGTCAGTTCGAGTATCTCTTGGCTGTACACAGGCAGGGTCAATTCCACGCCCGCGGATTGAAGTTGGCGGCCCGTGAAATCCCCAAGCCGCCGCTCGCTGAACAACGTGACTACGGCGTACCGGCGGTCCGGCTGCACCCACGGGATATTGATCACCCGGCGCTCGGCGCCGGCGCTGCCACGCACCACGACGACGGCACCGCAGCCCTGGTCGTTCAGCTTGCCCCACCAATGCCAATCGTCGTCGTTGGGCACCGGCACGCCGCTGAATTGGAAGTGACGATAGATGTCCCACGATTGATGCAGGCGATTGACCAGCGAGAACCGTTTCTGATAGTGCGCCAGGTGCTGGGCCGAGAGCGTGCTCAAGTCGCCCGAGAAGACCAGCGGCGCCCCCATCAGCCAACTGACAACCTGCCGATCCTGCACCTCGGCAGTCAGGCTACCTTCGTGGTCTTCGGTAGCTGCGCCGTAGAATTCCAGACAATACAATGGCAAGCCGCGATGCGAGTAGAAGATCTGTCGCGCCTGGTAGCAGGCCGCAAGAAGCTCCCCGCGAAGTTTCTGCGGATCGATGGCGGGCGCGGCTTGGCCCGGCTTTGGGCGAGGGACGATGCCCCGGCAGGCGTTGGGCGAGACGTGATAGCGAGCCGCATGCTTGAGGGCCGCCAGATCGCACGGCGCGCCGGGTGTGTCCCAATAGATCTCATGCGTCATTTCGTCCATCACCTTCGGCGCGAGGGCACGGAGCCGGTCCTGAGCCTCCAGCAGCCCCCGCAATCCGCGCAGGAGTGATTCCTTGCGCGTGCGACTCGGATGGTTCTCCGCCAGGTCGCCGTAAATGACGTTGCTGAAGTCCTGCTTGAAATAGGCCGCACCATAGCGTTCATGCAACCGCGCCAGGTCCTGGGCGTAGAACTCACGCCAAGGTGTGGTGAAGCTCATCGCGGTACCGCCAAGCCGCGTGACCGCCGGCAACGAGCGGACATCAGGCCATGTTTTCAGGTCGGGCGAGTTCGCGTCGCGAAAGCACGACAGCCACAACCCGAGCTTCAGACCTCGCGAGCGAATATAGGCGGCGGTGGCCGTGAAGTCTGGGAACGTGGCCGGGTTCGGTTCCGTGCCGAGCCGATCGCGCTGCCAGCCGTCGTCGATGAGAAACTGCACGAAGCCCGCGCGAGCAGCCAAGTCAGCCTGCTGGCGGATCATGGCGTCATTGAGATTGGGGCCGAAATTGGCCCAGGTGAGCCACTGGGGCGCGTCGCAGGGCAACCCCTCACCCACAATGCCGAGGTGTTGCGAAAGGAAACGCTGGAAGGGACCTTCGACGGCCCGGTCCAAGGGCGTCGAGCGAGCGGAGATGGTTTGTTCGACCGGGCCACTGAAAGCGTAGAGGAACACAGGTTCCGAAACAAACTGCTCGTCGGGCGCTAGCACCCACTCGAATCTCGCCGGGTGATAGCCCAGCGCGCCGTAGTCGGCGATGATCCTCAACCCGGAGGGAATTTCGTTCGCTGCGATCACGCCAAGAGTGCCGTCGGACGAGGAGAAGCCGATCATGCTCGTCCCCACTCCGTAACCGGCAGGGGTCAGCGGCACACGCTCGGAAATACCGGGAGCAAGAGTGACGTCGTCAATCGTCAACTGCTTGATCTTTCGCCAAATGCTGCTCTGGTTGGCAATCTCCACCCATTTACGCACGACGGGCTGCCCCCGATAGACCTCGTAAACCGCCGTGATAACCAGTCCATCCAAAGGACTGTCTTTTCGGGCCTGTGCGCGGATAGTCAGACGCGACACATCGGGACTCGGCGAGGAGACTTCAGGCGTTGCGAGGGCGAAGCTATCTCCCCACTGGTTGGCCTGAATACGGCGCGGTTCGACCCAGCGAGTGGTTTGGCCGAGGCTCGTATCATCGTAGGCGCCGGGGTCAACGTGCTGGCCCGGCCGGAACGTTTTGGCGCTGTCGATGGAACCGCCCTCGCCCGGCTTGAGCCCTTTCGGCCGCGCGTTGGGTTCGGCGCGGGTGACGACGAGACTCAACTCGGCGGCGGGTCCCGCCAGCAACTCCCGGCCATTCACGCGCAGGCGAGTCGTGCTCACATTTCCGTTCGCAAGATCGATCACACGCTCCAGAATTCCGGCCGAGACGCGCACCTCCCGGTCGGAGACTTTGAACGGCTCCCACGCTCTACCTGCTTCCTCGGCGGCAGAGGTCCGCGAGAAAACCGAACCAAGTGCCACAATGCAGAGTGCGGCTTTCTTCATGGTCTCACCTACATAATACTCTTTTTGACAAGAATGGTCCCAGCGGGGACAATGGTGATGTTCTCCGCCTGCCTGGTCGGAACTTTCAGCAACGAGCCGGAACGGTCTTCGGCCTTGTGACCATCGCGATAGAGCATGACCGTCGTATCCGGCCAGGGATTGCGCAGGCGGCACTCGCCGCCGGCCTGGGACTTGACCTGAACGAATTCGATCTTGCCGCCTTGCATCAAGGAGCTGACCAGGAACGCGCCGCGAGCCAGCAGGGTGAACGTCGCGTCCCACTCCGCGGGCCAAGCCGGGAAGACGCGAATAACGGATTCCTTAGCAGGCCCCGCGGCTACGCTCTGAATCAGCGCATTGTGAAGCGTGTCGGCGACCCGGCCGAGCCGCTCCACGTTGGGCGTCTGTGCGCCTTCCCGCTGGTCCATCCGATTAGCCAGAATCGGCGCGCGGTCGGGGAAAGACAACTGGTTGGGCAGCAGATATCGCACCGCGTCGGCCCGGCCCATCATCGCCGCCGTGACAGGCACTTTGGACAGGACGCCAGGCCGCATGTCCGGACCACGCAGGTAGCCGTCCATCGTCGCGTTGGCGATCTCCATAGTTTCAGGATCGTCGTTCTCAAGCGTGCACAAATCGAAGAACCATATTGGCATCGTATTGCCGTCCGGGCGGCCATCGCCTCTGCCGCGAAAGATGGGCGGCAAGGCACGAATCCAGAGCGTTTGTAGTGACGCCGCAAGGCGTTCGTTCGGATATGCCCTTACGGGCACACTACGAACGGTGGGCAACGGCGCCAGGTTATCCAGGAATTCCTTCCACACCGGCCTCATCTCAGCGTCCACCTCAAGAATTTCCGATGCCTTGATGGCCGCCGGCAATATCCCCATTATCGAGGCGATTTCCTCATCCGGATCGCGTCCGCCCTGGACGGATTCGTTGCTGTTAACGTGGTGGATGTGATATTTTCCATCCTCTCCTTTTTTTATGTTCGGGTAGTTGCGATAGAATTCCGCGACGCCTTTGAGCATCGGATAGGCCCTGTCCCGCAGCCAGGTCTTGTCCAGCGTGTATTCGTATCGCTGCCAGAATGTATAGGCGATTTTCGCGCCGCGAGAGAAGATATGCGTCACGGGTCCGTAGGGTCCTCCGCCGCGTTCGGTCGGCTGCCATACGCCGTCAACATATTTGCCGCCGCCCATCCAGTTCCATCGGCTTGAATGGGGCTGGCCGGTCCGCGCCACAGCGAGGAATCTCTCGCTCCTCTGGTCCCAGGGCTTGTTCAGCAGATACAAGTCTCTCATCTCCGCCGCGATATCGTCGGGCAGCTTCGCCAGCCCGTCGAAGGCCACCGTCTCGGGGATATAAATGCCCTTGCTGCCCCATTGCTGCCGAGCCGCGACGGAGCAGGAATCGTACATGCCCCAGTACATATCGAACATCGGGTCCAGCAGCTCCATCCGGCTCGCCGGAAGCAGGGCGTTATACATACATTCCTGGTTTGCGCCCCAGTAGTGCCCGCCCCACGAACGCTTGTCGCCGCCGGTAATCCATATCATGCCATTGAACTTTGCCGGGAACTTGCCGCGAGAGCTGGACGCCATCACGTAGAGGTAGTAGGTGTAGTTCTGTTCGATATACTCCGCAACGCCGTCTTCGCTGTGCAGGTGGACGAACCCCTTCGCCCAGAAATCATGCCACCAGCTCTTGTTCGACTCCGCCAGCGCTGCATAGCCTTTTTTTTCAGCAGCCGCAAGTTGCTCGAGCGCCGCCGCAACAAGGTCTTGCTTCGGGTCGAAACTGGCCGCACTGGCTATGAGTACAATGAAAGACCTGCTTCCCGCCTCGGCGGCCAACCGAATCTCACCCTCATTGGCCATCCGCACTTCGGCTTTGCGTCCGACGACGCCTACAGCCACAGCCGAGCCGCAATAGTAGTCCGCCTCCGTGAATTTCTGCGTCAATATAATCCTTCCATCGCGCTCTTCGATTACCGAGACGGCTATGTGTGCGGCGGTCTTTACTTGTGGCGTCCTGAGCATCCTCAAGACGGCGGTTATGGTGGCGGGCTGTTCTCGGTTATCGCTGACCTCGAAGGCCATCACGTCTTGCTCGTTCCACGCCAGCACTTGCGCAGCGACTGCATCTCCTCGAACGTCAGCCACGCCGTCGTAGCAGAAAAGATGCTGTGAAGTCTTTTCATTTGTGAATACCTCCGCTCCAAAGGTTATATCCACAAATGCGCATCCGCCGCAATAATCGCTGTTCCTCGCGGGAAAACTCGTGGTGTAAGAGTTGTTAGCGAACACATCGACGCGATTTATCTGCAACCTTATCGCCTCCGGCGTGGTCCAGA
>Ga0214473_10001103_pt1 | contig 36402 bp, 45 predicted proteins | sample RVTome_7_FD_203509 | JGI IMG/M metagenome (GOLD analysis project Ga0214473, IMG submission 203509) | Soil microbial communities from uranium-contaminated site in the Upper Colorado River Basin, Wyoming, United States - RVT98D197 | ecosystem: Environmental > Terrestrial > Soil > Contaminated >... | reverse complement strand
TCAAGCTCAGCTTCGGTCCAAGCTGTAGTTTTCCCCATAATAAGCTTACCTCTTTAGCTCCCCGTATGTCATTCGTTTATACGCATCCATTTCTCGTTCAAACGGGGGGTATGGACATGGTGTAACATCGTCTGGTAACTCAGGCCAATTTCCTAACTCACAACAGTAACAAATTTTGTCACAAGTATTGCCAGGTGTTGAATAGTTTAGCGTATCTAGCTCCGATGGTTTATGATCTACTAGCACAACTAGTAATAGAATAAGCCAGAACAAAAAACCAATAGCTTTCTTATTATAACGAGTCATTATGGTTGTGCTGTTGGCTCTGGTACAAGCTGTGTCTCTTGTGACAACGGTTGTACGACATCCTCAATTACTAAGCATTGTGTACTAGTTCTAAGCTTTTTATAACCTATTTGTGGTATATTAGCTGTGAATATCCATACCCCATTTTCAAACTTGGCTGGCCCTCTAGTAAATACATCGAGTAAAGGTTTGCTGTCACCGTCTATGCCAGGAGTAAAGCAAATGATATGATCGTTGTTAGGAATAATGTTTTCCTTCTCATGAACTCCTATAAAACTAATAACTGCTGCACCACCTATGCACGTGACTATGCAAAAATACACGATCACGATCATGTCTAGGTTTGATGGTCGCATGTTAATTACTTACACACTTTCTTAGCATGTTTCGCTGTTTGGTCCATAGTTTTGCCCACTCGCTTAGCCAAGGGTTTGACGCTAGCATCTCCCGCTTTATGGCCGAAGTAATACCACGGCGTTGGAGCGCTAAGATAAGCTTCAAGAGCTTTTCTAAGTGAGGCCACCACTCCTCCTTTGGCTTCTGGCCACGAAGCACGAATTTTAAGATGGCTTCATCAGGCTCATAGGCTAGTGTTAGGTTCTCAGATGGGCCTAGTACACGACCACGATAAGCAATGATTGAGGCTTCCTTATTTAGTAGTAGCTCAAGTGCCGTGCCACCCATAGGCAAAAGGGTTATATCAGAGTTCTTAGCTAGTAACTGGTTAATAAACCAGCGTGCGCTATTAGCACAGCAGCGTACAGCTTTCTTACCAGCAGGTGAGTCTATCTTGTTCTTAGGAGGGCGACACATAACGACATTCATCAAGTGGACCTTCAAGTCAGTGAAACTAGGGTAGAAAGGATGACTACCAACTATCTTAGTTGCAAGTCCAACCCTAGCTATGTTATCCTTGAATATTCTACCAGTAGCCCCAACTAAAGGCCGCCCGTACTTCTCACCCCTAGCAGCTCCATAGCTCTCTTCATCCTCTCCTGGCGCCTCAGCTATAGCTACAAACTCAACGTTTATAGGACCGTCGTGTCCTACTTTACGCTGTCCGTTCAGCGGGCAAGCTGAGCATAGAGCGCCGTGGGCTAGACGGTCTTCTACGTGGTAAGGGTGTTTAGGCATAGAATTTTTTGAATATTACCACAGGCTGGTCAAGGAAAGACCACCTGCATTCTATACGATGAGGTTTCCAAGCAAATTCAATATAGCAGTTCTTACTAAGATTAAAACGCAGTCCAGCGTAACAGCCGCATTCGCGCTCTAAGGGATAAAAACGACGACGCTTTTTCTTTATGACCTTAGTACAATTTATTTCCCGTAGTAGCCCCATTCGTCCCTGAAGGGGGCTACGGGAACGTTCGCTCGTCTTTTCGTCTTTCGTTTCGCTGTCCATGCGTGCGAAGACGGACGCTGCCTGCCAAGCAGATTCGGCTGGTTGCCTCGCAGTGTCGGGCTTGAGTGAGCCAAGGGCTGGAACAAGAGTTTTCATTTAGCGTTGCGCCTACGCATATTGTGCCACTGGCGGAAGTGCTGTTTGATGGCTTTTCTCACATTGCCAGGTTTTATCCAACGAGTCTTTCGCTCGTACCGGATAGCACCACATTCGGAGCACCACATTATGCCAATCGTGCCTACGTCGTCTTTTGGCACAAAGAGCCAATACTGTTTATGTTTGCATGAGCTGCGCATTTGTTTATGGCGACAGGAGCTACTCATCTCTCTTCGCCCTCTCAACTAGCATGGCGTCGGCAAGCTCGAACGCGTAATATGCAGCGCTCTCCTCCTCGGACGCCTTGGTGAATTTGGCGTAGTCCATGTAAAAGGAAGGGCGTGCTAACATTCCCTGCAACGCTGCTGCCACAAAGTAGTCTCGTAGCGACATGCCAATAACACCGCCAGCTATTACATCTCGCCACTCACTAGTGCACAACGGATACGCTGGACCTCCGTCATCACTCTTTTTCACTTGTACACGTCTCCATTCTCTATAATCTTACAATCTTCGTAGGGTGCTACCTTTCGGCGATACAGCTCAAGCTTCACACACTCTAAAACGCCAATAACCTCGTTGTATAGTGAGTAGGTTGCAAAATATTCTCTACCCTTGCTCCGTAATATATATTCATCGATCATCCTGCTAATAAGATAGTTAAGCTCTCCTGGTGAATCGGGAATTTGTAAGGTGCTTAACTTCTCACGAGCTTCCTGTGATATATACGGCATACTAACGCTCCTTTTTCAGCTTGAGATAAGCTATTAACCACCTTTTTAAACTATCATTGAAAGGTTTAAGCGAAGTAGGCTTAGCCGCATTCTTAATTCTGGGTAGGGTGCGCGAAGCTGTACAATCTGTATCTTGTCGCGCAGTTACCCACGACGCTATATAATCGTCACTTTTGTACCACTCGGTACTAGACGAAGCCCGTCGTGCCCGCCTACCCATTGATTAACGCTCCTTAGGCCATAAGCCTATGCGCTAATCGCCTCTCCCACCGCCACGTCCTCCTTATCTTCCTTGGGAATACGTACCTTACCAATTGTCTGCTTAGGATCATATTCCTTCTTCTTGTCCTGCTCAACACCAATCCTGGTAGCAAAGGGCTGGTTGATAAGCGTTCTCATCTTGTCTCGTATCCCCATAAACAGGGTTGCCCCAAGATTCTCAGGATCAACTTCGATTCCTGAGAAGAACAAGCGCACACCCTCATTATTCTCGGGCAACTGCAAGATACCAGCAACCAACGCCTTGAGCGTCCGGAGTGTCATATACCATGCGGTTGCAGTCGCCTTCTTCCCTTCCTTAGGCGTGTTGCCTAAGTACATACGCTGGAAAAAGACGTGGCCTTCATGGTCCTCCGGCGCTAATACCTCGAATCGCGCAATGAAGTGCTCCTTTCCTTTTTCCTCGATGTCGAGATCGAAAGCCGCCATGTGAAGCTCAACATCAGTCCGCGCTGGAATTGGCTCTCGTTCTACCTCAACGTCACCTAAATCTTCAATTGACTCATACCCCGCAATTACATCCTGTGTCGCTGCCATTTACTACTCTCCTTTCTCACCATCTTGCTCAGATGGGTTGTCAGTGCTATCCACACCTACGTTATCCCCTTCAAAAGCTGCTTTAGCTAGTCGCATCTTATACCACTCAGGAAAGCCAGCAATTACACGGCGCTTGATTTGCGGCCAAGCATAGTCAAAGAGCGCCTTCTGGATATTGGCAAACTCTTCTGCGAGTACGTCATCTTGAATATCAAGTATAAGCGGGCCAATATCCTGCGGTGCGTTAGTAAGCTTGCCCTCTTCCTTAAAGCGTTGTACAGCTTTTTCCCATCGTGTTTCGACCCTTAGAGCATTGCCAAGGGTCCATATAATGTCACCCTTGCTAGGATTAGCTGTCTTCCAGCTAGCGTTATGCGTTTCCTTATATTTCTCTGATACGTACTTCCCCATTAGGACCTTGCCATCTACACCCCAGCGCCCATAGTTTTTGATGACAACACCCTCGATCATAGGGCCGCCAAGTAACGGCTTCTCGTTTAGTAACTCTTTGATTGTATCGAGGCTAGAAATCATTTTCACGCCATAGTGATTAACTACTTCTAAACCAAGCTTATACGCTTCACGCGCTAACTCATGCCACGGAAGGAAGGTACTAGGCCCGGTCTCGATGTCGTACAATATAAGGTTTTTCAGCGGAACACGTTGGTACGCTAGGGCGTTGTGCTTAGGCTTGGCTAAATATTCAGCTCGATAAATCCAGCTAGGGGTAAGGAATGCTTTTAGCTCATTGACGGTTTGAGTAGCAAGCTTAAACATACCAGCCGTTTCCTCGAAGACCTCAGCCCTATGAGAGTGCATTAGCAATGTATTATCAGGAAGGAGGCAAAATGAAAACTGCGATCCATCAATTTTCTCTTGTACTAATACGGGTTCCTGAAGTAAGTCCGCTATAGCAGGATGACCTAATGCCCATACTTTAGGGTACGAAGGTATAACTCTCATTATACACCACCTTGTCCCATTGGTGCTGGTTTAAAGCCTAGCTTACTTAACATAGCTCGCCCGTCAGGTTTCTCGTACTTCTCAAGCGCATAACCCGCTCTGCTTTTAGCGAAGTAAGGAGGATTGCCTTTACCCCTACTCTGATCTTGCGTAAGCCACCTGTAAGTCTGCGTAATCTCTAGCTTTTTGGTACTGGGGTCAACTGTCTTAGTTTGTAAGACATCACAGTGGAAATAGAAGTCAAATGCGTAAAGTAGCCTGTTTACCACTTTACGACCAACTAACGCAGGCCCTATGCCAATAGGCACAGCATCCTCTCCACTTTGGTTCTCATCGTAAAGCGGCCCATCCTGTGCCGTAGCTATGAAGGTGAATGGAAGCCACTTGGCGCGTTTGATAGCACTCCTCATACGTGAGCCAACTAACCCATAGTCGCTTTGTACCATCTCACGGCCACCAACAAGATCAATGTCCGTGACTAAGGTACGAGCTATATTACGACCCTGTTCAGCCCCCTTTTCACTCACTGTGTCTGGCGCCTGCACTTGTAAAGCGTCACTAATCATAAGGGCCAGCTCGGTGATCCCATCCCATACCATAACACGGTAACCCTCATCATAAAGGCGTTGAGTGTTTTGGCAAAGCCACTTAAACTGCGCTTGCATACGTCCCCACGAGGCGACGGAGAGCACAAGAATCTCATCCTCATGAATGGTCTCGTTAATCCCCTTTAGAAACTTCAAAGGGAGAGCCCCGCCAGCGCCGCCAAGCTGGCCGTGTTCAATGAGAAAGTAGATTATTTTCCCGTACTCTCCGCCGCCAAAACTAACACTTCCTGTACTCTTACCAGCACCACTTCCTCCACCAAGACATACGTTAAAACGCTCAACCTTTAGCTCGCTAAGGAGCTGACCTCCCGGCACGAATATAGTAGCCTTTTGTTGTGGTAGAGTCACTTGTAGCTCCTTATCATACTTAGCATCGTAGGTTTATTATGACTACATAGCAGCGCTAGTATAGATAAAGCTTCTTCAGTAGTACCATATGCTATTTTTGGCGCTATCATATTAGCTAGTGCTTTAATAGCTGGGTTTACCGTCTTACGCTGTTGCGCTTCATGCTGGTGTTCTTTCTTCTTCACTAGTCTCCTCATACTCTTCCTCTATTACACGTTCCTCATTACCAGGATCGTCACAGATAGGCCAAAACTCGCACTCTTTACCAAATAGCTTACATGGTCCATAAGCGATCCTAGAAGCAGTCCATAAGTCTAGCGGGTAGTTCCAGCATTCACTCATTCTAGCACGGGTTAGCAATAAGCGCTTGTACCAGTCTGACCCAACTTGTGGGTCCACTAGTCTAATCTCTTCGTGAAAAGCAGCATCAGAGTCAATCTTACCCTCAACACGCCATACATCGTATCGTATTGCAGTGGCGTGCTCATCTTCTAGTAGTGCTCTTGGAAAGTTTCCAAGCGCTGCTATTGACTTATTAAAAGCAAACACGTACCCAGTGCTTTGATCGTTCATGAGAAATTGCTGAGCTTGTGCTTTAGGGCTTGACGCGCTTGTGCTTTTATGATCCTCGACTACTCTACAAGCTTCATCAATGTCAGGATGCTTTATTTGGTCGAACACACGATCAATCTGTACTGTATAGTGCCTTAGCTCTGGACAAATTGTAAGTTTGTTGCCTTTTGGAGACTCTTCGTTGTCGAATATAAAACTCTCTGGTAGCTCAAGCGTAAGGTGTAGCTCACAAGCTAAAGTTCTCTCATCTCCCTCTTGCAATCTCTTCCAAATTGTGTTAGCGCGCCGAGCAAGTAAAGCTAAGGCTGTAGTGGCACGTTTGTCAAGCTGGGTGTGGTCAGTGCCTTCAGGAAGCTCAGCCGTGGCACCTTGCAACGCTGTGTGGAACCAGGCTATAGCCTGCTCCTTACAATGCTCAAACGGATTCCCTTCCATTTCTGCTGTGTAAAAGGCTCTAAGCCACTCATGTAGCGCTGTTCCTACGATAGTCGCGGCGCCTTCCACGGCCTTAGAGTGTTTTAAGTGACGCCTATGCTTAAAGTAAAAGTAGCGTTCACAGCGAGCATAGTCACTTTGGAACGAGTTACCCTTGCCACTACCGTTAGACATTATGGCCTCTCTTTAGCCCCTCTTTCGACAGTACAGTCTATCTTTCGACGCTAAGCAAAATGCCGGGCGCCTTTTATCAAAAGCGCTTTCCCTTCGCACAGGGCGGATGATTTGTTAGATGGAGTTGTGCGTTCCAACTTTTTGTCATCCCTAGTGCCGGCCTCGCCGCCGTCGCGGCAAGCCACAGCTGACCATTACTTTTTAGCATAGCCTTACTACAGCCTCAGAATTACAAAGGCGACATCTTACTACTAGAGTCTTATCTTTTATACGGTAGCCAAGTAGAGGAGTTTTGCATTTGCAAGGACAAGCTGCCTTAGCTAGCGCTTTATGCTCAGCTGGCGTTATCCCTTTGCTATCTCGGCCTAACAAGCGTCCGCCAGGCCATTCGGCTAGCACACCTGTCCGTCTATGTCTTGCATAGCTCCCTGTGCCGTTGCAGTCGTTACACTCGCGGGGATACTCACCACCCCACTCTAAGCCAGCACAACACCCGCAGGCAATTAGATCCCATGCCGGGTAGCCTGGATACTTACGTGTCGGTTTTATCTGCCGTACCATAGCAAGTCGTTCATGTCTTCTCGTTCGTCATTGGTAGGACTAAGCCAGTGTCTCCAGTGCCCATTAGGGAACTTAGTGTGATAGCCTTTTGGATCACTACAACCACACTCCTTAGCGTGCTCTACACTTGACATGACTAACGGCCCGCGCCGCGTCCCTTGCCGAGTTTTCTTAGCTGCAACCGCCGTGCCAGCGTTAACCCCGCGTTTTTCCTCAGCTTGGCGCCTTGCGTTTTTGCGCGATCGTGCAGCGGCGCCTTGCGCAAAACGCGCGAAAGAGCCGAGATCGCGCAAGTCGCCAGCTTTCGCTTGTTCGAGCCCACGACGGAGGCTCTCAAGTCGCCTGGCCGACGATTTGCTCAGTTTTGCGGCGCTTTTCGTTTGACTCGGTGAGACGCTGTTCTTCCAATTTCCGACATATAGTGTATTTTGGATGGAAGATTGAGCCGCAATCCGTCCCTGGCGCCCGCGCCTCCGGCGTGTGGGCGTGCGCCCATCCGGCTTGGGACGGATGCTTGCAGGCTCTGGCGCCTTAGTTGGAAGATTAGAGCGTTGTGGCGCCTTAGTTAGTATAACTGTGGCACCTTTCGCTAAGTCCAAGCTACACTTAGTACATACTATAAAGCTATACCACTTAGGTATAGGGTTACTGCATCTAACACATTGCATTAGCTAGCTCTCCTAGGACTTATATAGTCTTGACGTGTAGCGTGATCTAGCATTATCTCCAAAGCTACGTCGCTTCTTACTTTGTCCTTATGACGTACACAAGCTTCCCATAGTATAGTTAGCAAAAGCTGATGCCCGTCAAACGGACCTCTGGCAGCGTTGACTTCTTCCTCGGTCACCAGCGTTCCAATTCCCAGTGGCCTATTCTTATCCGCCATTGGGGATGCCATTTGAAGCGCGGCCTTCCGTCGTCCTGCTTTACCACGTAGGCATCGTAGTAAGCGCTTGAGACGTGCCGCGTTAGCACGAAAGGGCCGATAATCCAGCGTTTTAACTTTTTCACCAGCGTCTCCCACTTATAAGCCTAAGCAGCACGCCAAGGACCACGCCATAGAGGAACAAAGCTCCGAGAGAATATTCCGTCATTAGTCCCACGCCTCAATGTCTGCTAGGTACAAACATTCATCGGTTTCGTTATCGGTGAGTTCCCAAGGGAACGGCGTGCCACTTTTTCCGATTGTGATAGACTCAATTTCCCACTCTGGTGCGTCACCCGGTAGCCATCCACCTACTTCTTTGCTCCAATAGCCGCTAGGCCAATTACTACCTGGCCAATAGCGTCCGCTGACTTGTACTTCGTACTCGCACGTACCCGCTCCATCGCACGCGCTACAGGCGCCTGCGCGATGGAAGACGCATGGCCGTAGCAACACCATGTTAATAGTCCAGTCTCGCACCTTGGTCATGGCTTCACCATAGCACACACAGTACATCTAAGACGGCCTTTTGGGTTAGGGTGGTTGTCCTTTAACATAATATTGTGCACACGCTTCCCTTTGCCATAAAGCTTGTCTTGATATACATGGGAACAAGTACAGGATTCTATAACTACCATAATATAGGCCTCCTCAAACGTTAGCTGTCAAGACTTAAACACTCCATCACTCCATCCTAATGCGAGGTAGGATGGAGCAATCGAGTGTCTCTGCGTTACTTCTTCTGCTTAAGAGCACTCGCAAGTACGCTAACTGCTTGCTGAAGGCCCATCAAAGCAATAGACACGGGGTCTTCCTCATCATTGTCATTATCCTCATTATCATACACAGCTGGGTCCTTGTCTTCCACTTCCAGGTTTGGCTTGAGCGGTCCTGCCTTAGCTGTATTGAGTGTCACCTTGACGTGTGCTTCCACTAGGTCCTTATCGCTAGCGTCGTAAGCTGGAACTGGGGCCTTGAGTACACTAAGAACCTCTTTCATTGAAAACAACACCCTGTCTTCATACCCAGTATCAGGGTCAAGTAAGCAGATTGTTTGGTCACTATCCAAGACTCCAAGCGGAGCGTAGAGCTTCCCAGTAGTAGCTCTCATGCTTGGCACGAATGAACGCTCCTGAATAAGCCTTTGTATAGTGGCCGATTCGGTCTTAATGTTACCGGATGCATACCCTAACGGGAATGCAGGACCCGTCGCTTGGAGCCTTATGACGCCAGGCGCAAAAACTCTAGCCTGAATGTAACTTATCAACATAACCGTTTCTCCTTCTTTGTTTTGGGGCTTATTTGCCCGGTTTTCATAACCTACTCGCCGCCTCATCCCGTAGCTAATTCACGGTTGTACCATTGGCTTGTTTCCTCCATGTTCTGCTTGTATGCTTTGGTTGGAGTCCACTCTGGTCTTAGCGTCGCAAGATACCGAAATTGTGAGCTAGCTTCCACAGCTTTATCACAGTGTATCTCTTTTACTAAAGCCACTGCGTCTTCAGGGGTTAGCTCATTACATCCAGCTAGCAGCAAGGCAGCTAACATAGTACCCGTCCTGCCATGACCACCGATACACGCGCACACGACGCGCGAATAGCTGGCATCTAAAGTTTTTAGTAACGATGTCCACCAAGAAGCAGGGACTGGCGGGGCTTGACGATCTGGCCAGTCTAATCTAACAACTGGACAAGGTTGCAGGCCAGGAAGTTCAAGCTTAGTGATATTAGCTGGGCCGCTTTTTATGAATGGCCGTTTGGTCATCGATACACTTCCGCCTGCATCGATAACTATGTTTAGACCAGCAAACATATCTAGGCAACTACCTGTTGCGCCCGTGACTCTTACATTGCCTATGATAATTGGTTTAGATTGTCCGTCGTGGCTACACCTTTTGTAAGGTATAGCAGCTGTGCCTGGCACAAAACCAGTTTGACTAACTGGGTTATACGCTCGTGCGTGTGCTAGCTCATCGGGCTTATACTTACCACTTACAAAGTCATACTCGTCATCGTTTAGTATATCATTATACCTGCTCTCACAACCTGGTAGGTATCTGCTTTTATTACGCTTGCTTGACATAGATTAGTTCCTCCTTTGGTATCCGGTAGCCGATAAGTTCCCACGGCGCAGCGGGAACGAGCGGGTCTGAAAGAGCTAAGTATATCTCTATACACTTAGGAAGTGTGCTCATATCTACTTTTACGCTTATCGAATCGTCGTACCTAAAAACCCAGTATCGTGTTAGTGTGCCAGCATAGCTATGAGCGCTATACAACTCGTCTTTGCATTTAGCTTCAACTAGCTGCCTAAAGTTAGCGTGCGTCAAGTCGCAAGACGTAAACACGTTGTTATAATCTACACTGAATTTGTAGTAACATGAGCTAGGCTGTTTGGTATCAAGGCATCCGGGTTTAAACTTGGCCTGGAAATGTATAAGGCCAGGAGCGCGTATACAGCATTGCAGGAACGTTAGCTCAGTTGGTAACTCTAACTCAGACTTATTAGCTGTATAGTGGATGAATGATACTTTGTTAGCTTCTTCTGAAGCTTTTGCTATCGTACCTTTGGGCCTGTAGGCCAAGCCGTATCCCAGCGCCATGGCTAAGTTGCCAACCTCAGCGGTATACTCTAGCCAAGGCTTCAAAGTCCATTTCCCACGTGCCCTCTTTCTTAACTGGTATGTAATGTCACTGCGCCAGCCTACTATATCCCTAGCATCTGTGAATTTCAACACTTCCAGTGGTTTTGTACTAAGACGCTGTAGCTCTTGTAACGGAGATAGTACATGATTTACTAGAAATAGCCTACTAGCATTTGCGGCCTTATCTGCTAGATTCCCGTCTGCAAACTTATTAAAAACCCAGCCGTTATTATGCACTATATTTACCGTATAGTGGGCCACTTGTAGCAGGCGCCTTTTATTATGAGGCGTAGGCTTTGTATAAAACCTCGCTAGCGCATTACCTAATCGTAATGCCGAATAAGCACAATGACCCCACTGTAGCCCGCCATAACTACGATGCCATACATTGTTAAGAAACGAATATGCTGCCTTAGTCAGTATCTCATTTAGCAGCTCTGGCGGTAAGTACCACAAGTATGCAAAAACTTTATCCCTACCTGTTATCTCGCTCATTTCCCTGCCTCTATGTATGTTTATACCCTCATAGTAGGAACTATGCCTATACTCCCCACAACATACGATTGCCAATAAGCGCCATAGGTTAGCGCATGCTGCGCCAGTTATGTAGCTTCCAATTGTCCCGTGGTCGGCTCCATAATTGTGTATACCAAATAGGGCAAATGCCAAGGTTGAATGTAGACGCCTACTGGCCGTCCATTCCTTCCAAAACTCTGTTACTTCGTTTATTGGGCCATACCAATCGCTAGTGTTAAAACCGCGTAAGACACCTTGCCGCATCGCGTCTGAACACTCAGCTATACCATCCGTAGTGAGCGCTTCTGTAGTATGTAACACTTCACCAACGTGTGGTATATGTGAAGTAATGTATGCTATGTTGTTAGCTAAACAGTGCATGGCAAAATGAGACACTACTGTACCGCCTGCGTGATATACAGCCGTACCTTTTGGCAGCGTTGCGGTTTCGTTCTCCCACTCTATAAGTGAGGTGCTATGGCTTGTTATACTACGTACTTTAGTTACCTTATAGTTATCGTAGGGAATTATATCAGACTTTCCGCTAGTACGTGGCCCCGCTCGTAGCTGGACAAGCCATTGCATATTATTGAAGTCTCTTACAAATTCCATATAAGGGGCTTCGTGTTCTGGTATACCCGCGCATTCTAGCAAATGAGTGGGCAAAGCATCCCGGCTTTGTACATGACCACCGAAATTATCTAGGTATGAGTAACTAGCTGGCTTTGGCGCGGGTAGGGAAATTGTCCAAGCTTTAGTTCCGCTAGTAGCACCTTCCCTACCAGGACCGATGCCTAGTGCAGTAGGTGTTAGTACCGCACTAGCATCAGCTTGTATTAACGGTTGCAATACTAATTCGCCTTGCGGGTCATGCTGCTTCGTTTCTTTCCAGGTACTGAGGACTTCTTCGTATGTTTTGACCGGCCTTGAATCGACGAAGCCATGCCTAGGCCTTACTGGACATGGCCTTGCGATTAGCTCTTCTGATAGAGGCACGCCTTCTTGTGATAAGTGTGCTATAGCCGATTGTATTAAGCGTTGCGATTGTACAATAGCTGAGAAAGGCTGGGCGGTGCCAAACACGTTCTTACACCGGTATAGTACGACTATACCTTTCGCTTTTTGCGTTCTTAGTTCTGACAATCGTATTTTGTCAGGAATGACGCGCCGGTTAGGTTTTAGCGGCAGCTTTGGTACTCTTTTAGAGTCTTCCATATAGTCCATTACGCCATTTGCTTCATTTGTTCGTTGCTGTACAATAGCCAGTGTGGCGCGCCATACGCTGCTTTGTCATCACCAGCTAAGGCACGCTCGACTAGGATAGAGTACAGGCCACGCGCCATAGCCATATGCCACAATCTAGCTTTTCCTTCCGCTGTTTCTATCATACCGCAGTGGCGTATGTACCGCACGTTTAGTGCTGTAGTCTCCATATCATCCGACATAGCATCTGCGTTTTTGGCCTTTAATCGCTCACAATCGCCATTTGCGGCGTTTTCAGCTGCGGCATAGGGCTTGGCCTGCGCCAGGACGGACACGCGCGCCATGAGCCCGCTGCGTTCGTTCTGCGGCCAGTCTGGCGCCACGCTCGGCGTCGCTTCACACCTGCCCAGGGTCATTTCTCTATCTGCTATGTATCTTGTCATGTTCCCGCGCAGACGCCTACGCTGCACTATAGCTTGTGCAGTGTTAGTCATCTTACTAAGCTGTACTATAGACTCTACAAACTATGCCATGCTACTTGGAGTAGCATACGCCTTGCCGGAGAACGCGACGAACCTAGCAAAGCGCATAGGCATTGTGCGTGTAGAGTCTATGCTATAGCCTACTCCCTATCTTCTAAGTCTGACATGTTAGTCAGCCAGTGGACAGTGTAGTGCGCTATGCAGTAGCGTGCCTCATAGCGTTTGCCATGTTCTTCAACATATACCTTGTGCTCCCATGGCATATAACACACGTCACACTGCTTAGCAGGATCTAGCTCTACATGCGTATGGTCTAGCATAGCATTTTCCTTGCTACTTGCTAAAGGCGTAACTTAGCGCAGCAAGCGCCATAAACAGTAGTATTATCATGGTCATGTCATCTGCCATAACATCTCCTCATCCATCGCGGTACGTGCTCTTTCCTGAGCACGCACCATGCTGGATGCGCTGCTACTTGTCTGCTTCAACAGCTGGCTTTTCAAGCACGATTCCTTCAGGTTCTGACTCGATGAACTCCATGACACTTGGCAAGTAGTCTGCTAGCCTGCGCCATTGCGTGGCATACAGTGTCAGTGGAAAGCGTCCCAAGCCATACACACTGACCGCGCCTTTCGTGCTTACTTTTGCCATGATTCTGGCATTAGCTTGACGCTTTGCTTTGTCAACTAGCGCAGCGTTGTCATTCTCTAATGCCTTGATCCTGGCTAAAGCAGCTTGCAGTTCGTCCATACTAACCTCCGCTTTTGCGTGTCTCGCATAACACGCCGCCAGATGTTCTCTATGTCCCAAAGAGCGTGGGCGTCATGCCATACTTATTCAGGCATGGCCGCCGCCGAGCCCGATCAGATGCGATCGGCGTGCCAGGCGCTAAGTGCGCGAAATTGCTGCGTTGTCGCCAAATGCCACACCCCGCAGGCTGGCACGAGTTCGTCGCGCAAAGCGCACAGCATCGAGGCCAAGTACGCGGATTTGCTGGGGAAAGCGGGCATGGCACAAGTTTGTCGTATGGCAATTTTGCAACACATTGCAAAGCGCACAGCAATGCGCACAGCAGCCGTGCATAGGCGCGGTACGATTTATGGATTAGCAAGCGCGGTGCCAACCGAGTGGCATGCGGCTTGCATCGCGCGCACGCGGGCGCACACACACGCACGCGCGCATGCCAGTGACCCCCTTACGGGACTCCTGGCCTCTATATATATACACCCTCCCAAATAGCTCACTCAATTTTTGGTTTCATCGCTAAACTAGCTAAAAATTGTAAATTGCGGCGATTGAGAGCAAGGAAAGCGGCGATTGAGCGGAGATTAGTGCGTTTGGGGCTTGACAAATGCCTTAGCATGTGCCATGGTAGCAGCTGTGCGGGTTTCAGGGCTAGAAAAACGGCTGCAAAGCGACACCCTTACAACCAGGGAAAAGGAGCGGTACGAGTTAGCGCGGCAGATCCGAACTTTGCAGGGTCAAGGTAAGACGCTGCACCAAGTCGCTAGAACTATTGGCGTAAGCTCGGCGCTGGTAGAGCAGTTTGTACGTAGGGGCGTGTACAAAACCTACTGCGCCCATCTTGATAAGCTGGCGGTTGGCGAAGATCAGCTAGCAATCGACAAAGTAGTCCACAACGCCAAGCAGGAATTTGCCAGCTTTGCCCCTGACGCACTAGCTTACTACCGTACTTGCTTTATCCGCAACCCGATAGAGGATCGTGCAGATAAGGGGGAGTTTAAAGATGATGATAAAGCTATGTGGGCCACGGAAAAAGTGTCCAAAGGCCTCGGCCTAACCGAGCCTGAGCACGCTGTCCGCCCCATAATCAACATCAGCGTCGGTCATATTCATGCCGAGATGAAACGTGTTGCTGCCGATGACGCCGAAGCCGAAGCAGCCTCAAGAACTATAGACATAACCCCTACGAATGCGGAAGCCTAAACGCCTACCCGAACTTCGTCCCTCGACGCCTTTGACCCGCGCCCGAGTGCGTCGAGCACGCGCCCGTCGTAAGACCCCCAAGCTTGCGACGGGCGCCCCTCCTACTAAGCAAGAGAATATGCTGCTTAGCAACGGTATCACTATATATACTAGTGACTAATGAGCTTTACGTTCAAACCCCCACGTCCTGGTGAAGACAACTACTTCACATTCCCGTCACCCCCTCCTTATCGCTACTGGCTAAAGGGTGAGCGCTTATGTGAGCTTCAAGGGCGTCGGGACGCGCTTCAGAAGGAGGGTAAAGTCCTAGAAGGTGCTGACTTCATTGAGTACAAGCGCCTTCGCGGCAAGCAAGACTTCTACTACTTTGCCAAGTATATAGCTGGCGTTACGTGGCTCGAATGGCCGCTCCACGGCCCCGTAGCTTGGGCTTGGTCAGCGCCCAACGGCTACCGCGACCCAAGCACTGGCAAACGCTTTGGCCGCTTCCGTTTAGGCGTCTTTGCACGAGCGCACTTAAAGACCACACTACTCACACAAGCTTACTGTATGTACCGCCTTGCGAAGGACCCAGAAGAGCGTATCCTCATCTACACTTCCACCTACGACTTCGCCGGTACAATCATGAACTACATCCGTACCACGTTCGAGGGCGGTGGTAGGCACGGCGAACTCTTCCTCCAATGCTATGGTGACATGATCCCTAAGCCCAGCGACCGTACCAAGTGGACTACTAACGACTTAACCCTCATCAGACGTGGTGCTTACTCCGACCCATCAATCAAAGCTCGTGGTATAGGCTCCCGTGTTGTCGGTGGCCACCATACCATTCAGCTACTTGACGACTTGATGGTAGAAGAGCTAAGCCGCCCCCAAGTAGACAAGGTAGTTCGTGAGCTAGATGCACTTGACCCCCTTTACCACTCAGTTGCTTTAGGCGAACGTCGCTACGTAGGCACGCCTTGGGCCTTTTACGATCCTATCGTTCACATAACCCGTGGCTGGAAAGATGCCTTGGTCGTTAGGATTCCTTGGCGTGACGCTGCTGGGGCTCCTATCTTCACTTACAAAGAAGCGGATATAGAGCGAGGTTTACCAGAGGGTACTTCTCTCAAGGAGTACACGGTTTACGCTGAGGGTATGAAGCGTAGAAACGCCTGGTTTTTCTCCTGCCAATACGAATGTTACCCAGCCGATGAAGACCGCATAGGCTTTAAGAAAGAGTGGTTCCGCTACTTTACAATGAAAGCCGGCAAGTTCCTAGAAGTAGATCGTGACGAGAAGGAAACTGGCAAGTCAGTCCGTGTCGCGGAGTGTAATACCTTCATCCTGATCGACCCCAACGTTATAGACCCGCCAGGCTCCCGTGCTAGCCTTAACACCAACGTAGAGGTTAGACGCCAAGGCGACTTCGCTGCTTGGGTTGTAGTCTGCGTTTCCCCTGATAACTACTGGTACATCCCCCGAGTCATCCGCTGGCGCTGTAACGTAGATCAGTTCCTCCTCAAGACACACGAGCTAGTAGCCGTCTGGCAACCCAAGTTCGTAGCTATTGAGCAAGTCGCTGCTCAGCGCCTTTTCTACCACCTGTTTGTCCGTGACTGGCGAGAGGGTAAGCCCAAGTTCTCACTTGAACCATGGGCTGGCGGCCACGCTTCCAAGCCTACCCGCATTCGTGGTCTAATCCCCAACTATTCCAACGGTTTTATTCTCCATCGCCTAGCTGACCAGCCCGAGATTACACAAGGTATAGTTGAGCTTGAAGGTGAACTCCTAGACGGAGAATCAGCCGAGAACGACGATGCAAGCGACGCTCTTTCAGCTGCTGTTCCCCTAGTCTACCCGCCTGGCAAAGACCGTTCTAGGCAACTTGACAGCGCCCTTAACGCCATAAAACGTGATGCGCGCTGGTCTAGTCTCGACCCCAACTCCCGAGCCGAAGCTGTAGCTTGGGAACGTAAAAAGAGTAAAGGTATGCTCATAGGCGATGACATCTTGAAAGGGGTGTCAATGGATGACTATGATGATGAAGACTATATGACTGGACTAGTGCCTAACGAAGCTTGGGGGGTTTTACAATGAGATTTGGCTATGCAAGCGGTTTTGAAGCAGGTTATGCAAAGGCAGTCGAAGCATTTGAGCGAGCTTTAGCCTTGACCCGTGAGGACCTGGCCGACGCTAGGCAAGAGCGTGAAAAGCAGCAAGCTCGTGCTGATGCTGCTGCTGACCTTCTCCTTCAGCATATGGGCCTCCGTGCTATTACCTTAGCTGGTAAGCAGGACGAGGTAGAACGGGCTGAACGCTCTGTCCGTACTACCCAAGCCCTAGCCTCTATCCCCGATCCTACTGAGGAGCTACCCTTTGGGCACCCTAACGGCACTTTTAAAACGCCACGGGAGGCCAGCTTATTCGCATCCGAAGATGTTGCGACGGCAGAAGGATAACTAATGTCTGACAATAAGAAAGTTCTAGACGCTTATAAGAAGGCGCTAGACCGCTTATCCAAAGGGCGTGAAGCTGTACTACGCAACGCATACGAAAACGCTCTTATGTGGCTTGACCACCAGTGGATTCGCTGGGATAGCACTGAGCATACATTCCTTCGTTCCAACACAACTCGTGGTGCCCCGCGCCCCGTCGAGAACTTGTACAAACCAAAGCTTATGAAGGTGATTTCACGCTTGGGTGCAGTCGAGCCCTCCCTTACCTTTGCCCCCGGCTCCGAGAAAGAAGACGACCGCATCACCGCTGATAATGCTCGTGTTGTTCTTCGTTACATCGAAGATATTATAAAGATAGAGCTTATCCGCTTACGCCTCTCTTACCAGACAGTTCTCTTTGGTAATGCTTGGCTTGTAAGTGGTTTCGACCCCGACGGCGGGCCACAGATTAAGGTTGGTGATAAGTTCGAGCCCCAAGGCGAGGTAACCGCCGAGCTTGCTTCACCTTTTGAGCTACTTGTCGATTACACTATCCCCGACATGGTTAAGCAGCCAGTTCTCATCCTACGCAAGCTCCGAACCCTCGAATGGCTTAATGAGCACTACCCTAGTGCTAAGAAGCGTGACCATGACACCGGCTCATCTGGTACTTCTGACCTCGGCCTTACCATGCTCCAAAACATAATCCGTTTACAACCCGCTTTAGTAGGTGTCTTAGGCTCTAGTGCTCAGTATTCCAACTCAGTTGTAGTTGACGACCTCTTAATGCTCCCCTCTAGGGCCTTCCCTGAAGGACAGCTTGCCCGTATAGTCCATGATGACGAGGAAGTCCTTGAAGCTAAGAGGCTCCCCTTCCACGATGGCACAGTAGAGAAGCGCGGTCGAGTCTTTATTCCAGTCACGCACTTTGGGTGCGATGAGGTTCCCGGCGCTCTTCTCTGTACCACGCCTGCTAACTCCTTGAAGGAGCCCCAACGCCAGCGAAACCGTCTAATCTCTCATATCCTCCTCTACTTTGCCCGCTCTGCCAACGGCGTCTGGGCTATTCCTGAGAACGCCGACGTGTCTACCATTAGCGGTACAGAAGGCATTGTTATCCGTTACACCGCTAACTCAGCAGGCGGCGGCACCCCCCAGCGTATAGAGGGCGCTCGTCTCCCAACTACCTTTGCCGAACGCTTGGCCCAGATCGACAAAACGATGGACGACATCATCTCCATCGGCGACTTAGCTGAGAAGTTCCCTAGAGCCGACTCAGCCGTTTTTATAAACACTATCATTGAGCAGCAGCAGCAGCAGCTCGGCCCGACCTTTAAGCGTTGGGGGCTATCATGGGCCGAAGCCGCTAAGCAGCTATTTTACATATTTCGTAACTTTGCGCCAGAAGAACTATACTACTCAATCAAGGGTGAAGAGGCCCGCTGGTCCTTCAAAAAGATCGCTCTTGCCGAGCTACGTGGTGGCGTAGACATTCGCATAGAAGCCGGCTCCCTTGTCCCTAAAACCCTTCTCCAACGCCGGGCAGCCTACGAACAGATGGCCTCCTTGGGTCTTGCAGATTTGCAAGATCCTGACGTTCGTGTCAAATACGCACGCGCTATAGGGGCTGTTGAGCTAATGGAAGGCTACCAGGCCGATGACAACCAGATAGCCCGTGAGCACGACGCCTTAATAGCTTGGGCTAGGCAGTTCTACGACTTTAGCACTGGCGAGCTACTTCCTAACGTAGACCCGGAAGACCCGGCTTTAACCCTCCCGGTGGCCGTGGACCCCGACTTCGACAACCACGTTCTCCACATTGTACGGCACCGTAACTTCTGTTTAAGCGAGGAATATCAAGCACTTCCACTCTCAGTGCAAGAAGCGTTCCGTACCATGCACTACCGTGTTCACAACCAAATCTTCCAAATGCAGCAGATGGCACAACAGCCTCAGCAGGGGCAACAGACGGCACCAGGCGGCGAGAAGCAGGAGCAAAATAAACAGCAACAAGGGGCTTGACAAAGCAAGTGATTTGCGCTAGCGTACAAGGGAGCGTATGCCGATTGATAAGTATTATGGGGGCCATGGCTCGAAAGTTATGACCTCTATGATGAAAGAGTACGGCGAGAAGAAAGGCAAGAACGTCTTCTACGCTACTGCCAATAAACGCAACGCTAAGCCCGGAGACAAACTAAAGAAGGTCGCAGACCACAAGAAGAGGAGATAGTTATGTCACTTACAATTGTAACGAATGACACGCTGGCTGCCAAGTTGACTGGCATGAACCGGCGTGAGCACAAAGAGATGGGCGATGGCGTTGATGGGACGATTAAGCTCTATTCTGATGAGAAGGGTGTTGTCGCCATTGTTGGCAGGGGCGAGACCGATACACTAATTACCTATTTAGCTCTCATCAATACCAATAGTCAGACCGTTTACATTCGACCCAACGCGGATGGTAACGGGCTTATTGTTAATACCACAAAGCCGTAACGGAGGAGCACAATGAGAATCAAATCGTTCTTAGCTCTGTACACTATGCTCCTACTGGTTCCGTTTGCTTACGGCGCTGGTCCTGTCCGCATTGTAGGAGAGCCTATGGCTACTGCTACAGCGCAGCCGGACGTTCCATACTTTCAAAATCTGCCTCAGCCTTCGGCAGCACCCGCCTGCCCTTGCGCCAGCCCATGTGCTGTAGCCGACCCTAATGGCAACGTTTACTTGTGTAATTCCAGCGACGACTTTACACTGGTTTACACCCTTAGCTCCCCGGTGTTTGGTACTGCAAGCCCCACACCAACCTTAACGCCGACACCGACAGCCACAGCCACTTAATATGCCACTTGGTTCATACCTAAGCAACTTGAAGCTTGAGCGTGAGGCACCAGACCCTCCAGTGGTAGAAAGTAAGCTTAGCCCCGAGATAGAAGCGATCATCTCAACCGATCCCTTCTATCAACTGCAAGCTAAGCTAAAGGCTTCAGAGAAACGTCTAGAAGAGGTAGGAAGGGAAATGCAGAACCTTTCCGACCTAGGACCAGCACCATACTAAAAAAGGAGACGGCAAATGGACAAAGACGAAGACGGTAACGAACTCGACCCTAAAGAGGGTGAAGAGAGCGCTGGTGAGCGTAGTGAGGAAGACCTCGAAGCCGGTGAGGCCGGCGACGAAGATAGTGACGACGGGGAAGGCAAACGTGCCGCCGACGATAAGGGCGAAGCCGACCCTGAGCGCATTATCAAGGGGCTCCGAAAGCGTACAGCTAAACTAGCTAAACAGCGTGACAAGGCTCGTGCAGATGCCGCAGAGCGTGACGCACTCGCAGCGGAGCTAGCAGCCTACAAGAAGCGAGATGAAGATGCAAAGAGGATGCTTGAGGAGGCACGAAGACGTACCCCCGAGGGCATGCAAGCGGAGGAAAGACGTAGGGCTGTAAGGGCTACTATTGCCGAGGCCTACGGTGAAGAGGGTGATGAGGTCCTTAGCAGTGCTCGTTCTAACCGAGAACGAGACGAACTCATAAAGGAGCAGTACGCAATGCAAGGTGTTGCGTATATTCGTGAGGAGCTAGAGTCACACGACGTAAAGCCCGAAACGGATACCCAGTTGCTCCGTTGGGAACGGGCTATAGGAAGTGAGTTGGAGGAGGATGCTGAACTGCTTGCCCGCTACAAGCGGCCATCAACACAAAAAGCAGCAATCGAGGAAGCGTTTGCTCGGGTTCGTACATCCTTTGCAAATCCTATCTTAAAAACGCAAGGAGCGAAACCGCTTGAACGCATCCAACGTAACCGCGAGGCCTTACTCAGCGGAGGGAGCAACCGTGGCTCTGTCGCGGAGGCACCCGAACCTGTATTTGACCTTACACCACCAAAAGAGTTATCTGGCCCCGCTCTTACTGAATGGTGGAGGGAAGCGCGGAATCGCTATCGTTCTTCGCTCCCCAGCGAGGACAGGGCTTAATACTAGCTAAAGGAGAACAATCGTGGCACAGTCACTAACTAATTTCGCCTCGATGCTCAAGCAGGTGTACCGTTCTATGGTACTTAACCTGATGAACAACGAGATCGCGCTCTACAATAGGTTTAAGAGAGCGCCTAAAGAGACCTGGGAAGGCCGAGAAGTTATCAAGTGGCCTCTCATCACTGGTCGTACTCAGGCGTTCGGCTCGGGTCGTCCTGGTGGTCCTCTCCCCAACCCGCAGCACACCCCGGCTGCCGACATGGAAGTCCCGATCCGTTTTACGTGGGGTTCCATCGGCATCGATGCTCCTACCATCAAGATTGCTCGTTCGGACAAGGGCTCATTCGCCCGCGCCCTCGACTTTGAGATGGATCGCTTCAAGGAGTCATTCTTCGACTACCATAACGAGATTGCTTGGGCCGATGGCCGTGGCATTCTCGCACTAGCTAGCGCTGCTGGAGATGATACTACTACCCTTAACGTTGACAGCCCTATGGGTATCGCTGGCACCATCAACGGCGCTCGCTTCTTGCAGCCCGGGATGCGAATCGCTATTATCCCAACTACTGCCTCTACCGCCTGTGTCTCTCGTGAGGTAGTGTCTATTGCGGCTAACGGCGCTAGTGTTACCCTTAGCTCTGCCCTTTCAGCCGCAGAATGTCCGGACAACGCAATTATAGTCCGGTCTCCTACTCTTACTACCGCCGTCGTAGCCGACGTGTCATACCTTACCGATCCTATGGGATTGCTTGGTATGTGTGATGATGGCACGTACATCAACGACTACTTCGGATTCAACCGTACTACTCAGTCGCTAGCTCGCTCTACTGTATTCCCTGCTGTTGGCGCACTGAACCTCGACGTTATTCAGCAAATGCGGGATGTCGTCGATCAAATTGGAAAGGGTGTTGCAACCGAGTCCTGGATGCACCACAGCACCCGGCGCTCATATCTGGCGCTCACCGTGGCAAACCGTCAGTTTATCAGTTCTGGCGGGGCTGCGGATAATGACGTTGGGTTCAAGGGCAATGCTCGTGGAGAGGCGAACAGGCCGGAATGTGGCGGCGTTCCCCTCTGCGTAGACAAGGATGCTCCTTATCGCATCTGGTTTGACATGGACTGGACGGAAGCGGTGAACTTCCCGAACACTGAGTTCGAGTGGGCCAGCGAGTCCGGAGCAGTTCTGAAGCAGGTTTACGGCGTGGATGCTTTCACGGCGTATGCTCGTATGTTCTACAACCGCTGCCACGGAAAGCCGTTGGCATTGGGACGCTTAGACGGTATTAACACGACTGTCGTGGTTGCTCACGTCAGGTAACTAACATAGTGGCGTCGGCGGGGGGATGGGCCTCCCGCCGTCGTTCCTAATCAGAGAGGAGAAAACAAATGTCGCTTAGAAGCAAAGTTAAAGAAGAGCTTTACCAGAAGCATGCCTTAACACTTGGTCGTATTCCCGTTCACGGACTCCGTGGTCTTATCCAGGCCATTGAGAACCTTCAAGGGAATGGGGTTAAGGTTCCCGACATCCAGATTGCTTCCCTTACCCTGGTTGATTCAAACGTTGATGTTGATGCCTCCGGTGTTGGTAGGTTGTACGGAGCGTGGATCGTTGGTGGAACTGCACTGAGTAGAGTATGGTTCACCGATAATAACATTACTATCGCTCAGACAACGGTTCCTTCCGGTGGTTATGCAGAAGTGTACTTCTACGGCGGGGCTGATGGTGTTGGTATTCCGTATGCTACTGACCTTGAGGTTGATGCTAAGCTTGCTGACAACTCGACGCCAGCGGCTACTACTGTACGCCCTACCGTTGTTGTGCTTTGGGGTGATAGCTTGATTAACACTGACGACGCTAACCTCCCTAGCGCTTCTTATGGTTAATCCTGGGAATCCCCTACCTAGCTAGCATGGTAGGTGACGCCCTGTCCCCCTCTCCCGTCCAGCCGTCAACGGGAGAGGGGGCTGCTTTACCTTTGACGGTAGTCCTAGCAGAGGACAGAAAGCGAGACGGTTATGCAAATTGGCGAGTTGATGAACATTGTACAGTTGAAGAATCGTGTAATAGATAGAGCTGTACATCTTACCTATGACGGTAAACACCTTGAGTTTAAACCAGGCGAGGTAGTAAACATTGCCCGCCCTATTGCGGAGTGGCTTCTCAACAAGAGTCTTTATCGCTTTAACCCCGGCGATGAGAATCAAGACCCGCCTATCCCCGCATCCTACCACTACAAGCTTTGTATCCTTGGTGGCTCAACGGATGAGTCAGACTTGACCTCGGTTGATATAAATCGAAAAGAACTCCTGGACGTGGAGAACATGCCTAGCTTGAACCGTGTTGACCCTACTACCGGGAAGACTATGCGTCGAGTCTACTTAAACCCATCGGCCACCGGTGCCGTGGATAACGTGACTCGAAATGAGCGGCAGGCTCAACAGGCCGTGTCAAGTGCCATCATCAAACATGCTGCTGAGGAGATCGCTGAAGCTGTACAGTCTGTCTCTGATGCCGAGATTGATTCGGCTGTCAAAGATATGGCTGGTGTAGCCTAAGGTTAGTCATGAACTTACCACCTAATTACAACAAGATTCTCCAACGGGCTTATCCCGATTGTAGAATGCGCTGGTCTAGTTCAAAAGAAAAGTGGCTGTTAGAGCGTAAGGCTAACTACAGGCGTGCTGATATAAACCCCGATCAGTATCCTCGTGAAGCTATCGACACCTTTATCCGAATGCGAGATGGCTTCTACCTTGTAGGTCAGTACGAACCTAAGCGCCTACCACACGCAGACCGCTTGGTTGCCTACCTTCGTTCTCAGGACCCAGACTACATGGACCTAGGCCCCGGTGACGCTCTAACCCGTGCTACACGGCTTGCAGCACGAATTGAAGAAAGAGAAGAGGCTGAGCGTCAGGGTGTTAGACGATCTAATACATTTGAGCACTCGGGCGCGGGTGCTGATTTGTATGATAAGCTGGCTTGGGATGAAGGGCGTCGAGTGGCAGTGCCGCGTACTGCCCAAGGACTAGCCTAATGTACTCTACTGAAACCGTCGTAAGCTTGCTCCAACGTATTAGGAAGCGCCTTGACAGCGAAACAGGCGAGGGCACGTTTTGGAGTCGCAGCGAACTCCTTGAGTATCTAAACGAGGGTGTTCGTGAGGTCTGGCAGACTGCGCGCGAGAATCAGCAAAACTGGTTTGTTCGTGAGCTGTCGTCTACGGATGGTGTTATAACTATTGGGGGCGTGAGTTATAACACCTCCCTCCTTCAGCTAGCAATTAACCGCTCTCGCCTCCTACTCCCACCTGACTTTCATCAGCTGCTAGTTCTTGAGCCAGTGAACAATGAGGATGTAACCCTAGAGTACGCCAACGTTACACAGCGAGTCTTCCGCAACGGAGCGTTTGACACCAATAGCACAGTAGGCGTCCAGAGCTACCGCTATGACGTAATCTATGGCCCCGATGAGCCTTATATCTTGATAGCTCCCCGCTTTAGTTACACATCAGCTGTAGAGACTCATCTTGCTTACGTGGCATGCCCTGTTACTCTAGCGTACCTTGGTACTTTCGACGGCACTGGTATGACTACCCTGATGATTGATGCCGTGCTAGCCTACAGCTGCTATATAGCCGTTCACAAGCATAATCTATCCGAGCAATACCCTAGCTTAGCTCAGAGTTGGGTTACGAAGAAAGAGTTGGTATCACGAGCCGCTCATCCTAAACAGACTAGGGATGAGGAGCCGGTAGAAGGTTACCTAGAGGAAGAACTTTAAGGGGGAATAAATAATGGCATCACTTTTAATCGGCCCTGTTGGTAGGCGAGTAGAACGTGCTTATGGCGAGCGTAACTACGCGCATATTATAGGAGCGCAGACTGCGGTAATATGCGCGGCTGGGGCGGGCACGCTTAGCGCTGTTATCTGCGGAGTAGTTAATACTGGGACTACTGCTAAGTTTTATGACACTCCCGCTGGCGGTACTACTGATCCTACGACCCAAATGTTTACACTAGACATCTCGGTAGTAAAAGAGGTAAGTAGTCTTGAATTAGGATTTAATAGGGGATTAACTTGTATTGTTGCTGGTGGAGCCGCTACTGAAGTAACGTTAAGCTTTATAGATAGTGCTAATGATGTAAGCCCTAGGACCTTTGGAGTCTAGCCGCTTGTGCCCAGCGCATCTCAACGAATGGACTCATTCTTCCGTGGGATGCTCCAACGGAAGAGTCCTAGGGGTCGCTCGCCTGGCTTTCTAGACGAGGCCCTAAACGTCCAGTTTCCTGGCGGCGTAGTTGAGTCTCGTCCTGGGCTGCGCCCCTTCCACGGCGCTGACTTCCCTACTCCTTGCGTTGGGCTAGCCTGGCACATTAGAGAGGACGGCTCCCGTATACTCCTCTACGCTGGCAAGGACGGTAAAATCTACTCTTGTATCCAGTTTGGAGACCCTCAGCTTCTACCCTTAACCTATCTACCAGTAGCTGACCAGACTCGTACTGAAGTACCAGACGGGGGTGTAGTCAAATTCTTAGCGCTCTCAGCTGGGCTTAACCACACTTATATCTTCGACGGTGTAAACCAGAACCTGAAGTTCGACGGTACACGCTTGACGAAGATGGGGCTAACAGCGCCCGCTAAAGTATCAGCTGAGGGTGCTCATACTGCTGGTAATATATCAGCTGGCACACGTCTTTACAAGCAGACCTTTAAGTCTGACTCCCATGAGTCTGACCTCAGTGAGGATGCACGCTCGATAGTTGCGGCAGCTAATCAGAAGTACACAATCCCCTCTCCTACAGCTACAGACCCACAAGTGTCTAAGTGGGCGCTTTACTCAACTATCTCCGGGGGCGGCACATACTACTTTGTAGACGAAGCCGACATTGGCGTTGGTATTGAAGTAAACGTCAAGGACGTGGTGCTCCAAAACCAGGGTCAAGCCGAAGAGCTAGTCAACACCCCTCCTCCAGCACCCGCTATTTCCCTAGCAGAACATCGAGGTCAAATAGCGGGCGTTTTTGCTGACGAACCTAATCTTATCCGCTTCTCCAACATAAACGCTGATTACATGGTCCCCGAAGGTTGGCCCGAGGACTATGTACAGCCAGTAGCGCCAGGTGATGGTGATATCCTTACCGCCCTTTGCTCCTTGCACGAGTGGCTGGTAGCTTTTAAGACTAACGCTACCTACGGTGTAATAGGTGAAAACTTTGAAGATTACAAAGTGCTACCAGTATTAGCATCAGCTTCATCTCGCCAAGGTATAGGCTGCTTCAACCCTGGTACAATCCTACAAATAGAAAATGCGTTGCTGTTTGCTGCGCGTGATGGTATCTATAGGATCAGCCGCTTCCAGGGCGGTGCTGGTTTGGTAGCTGACCGATTAACCGGTGCTATAGACGACCTATACGCCGCAGCCAAGTTCAGCCTAGGAGCTGCTACCTCCTTCGACAGGAAGCGCCGAGTATTCCACTACTGGGGTCACGGATAATGGGTCAGGGCCGCATACGTCGGGTAGGAACCGACACTGTTATAAACTATACTATAGAGGCCACTGAGACCTATGATGAAGACCTACCAGGTGATAGCCCCTCGTCTTGGGGAACAGATGAAGATATAGCTGCTACGGGCCTCCCCTTTTCTACACCACTTGACTTAGTAACAGAGTCTGTCCATCTTGGTTGTCTAATAACCTTCCAACGCCGCCCCGAATACTTCTGGGGAGCTAAGGTAAAGCTACGCCCCTTCTACGGAGTCGGCGAGCAACCACTCCTGGAAATGTGGACTCGTGATACCGACTCAGGAGAATGGACACTTAGACGCCGGATTGACCTAAGTAACGCATTCGTCGGTGTACCGTCCGGTCTTACCAAGATGTTTGACTTGAGCTTAGCCCTTGAGCGAACGGGCGTTGACATGGTGTGGATTACACATAATCCTACTAACAGCGCTACTCTCTCCCCACGTTTCTTAGCCATTCACCTTTTCGGACGCTGTGACACGCCAATTGAGTTCACAGACCTTTGTGACGAGGAGGGTGACGATCCTGAAGTTGATGACTGCCTCCCTCCGTTTGATTGGCCGAAGCTCCCAGACTTTCCTGACCTCTGTGTTCCAGAAGAGGTAGCTGAGTACCGGCAGAAGCTGATAGACTTGGACGATGAGTTTCCGGAGCTTGGCTTCGACGTTTCCCTAGACGAATTTGATGCTTACTACGCTGCAATTGACCTCAACGCCCTATGCGTCACATTTGAATACCCTGAGTTTCCTGATATATGTGATGAGTCCGCTGTAGCCGCCTATCGTGCCACACTTATAGCTCTTGGCGTAACAGTTCCGGCAGCACTAGTTCTCCTTGCTTACTTCGACTCCTTTTACAACTCACTCGACCTAGAAGTCTTCTGCGACGAACCCCCGGACCCGCCCGTACCGCCTGACCTTCCTCCTATCGACCTTTGTGACCCCGAGGCCGTCGCGGCTTATAAGCTCCTTCTCACAGCTGAGCAGCTAGCCTACTTTGAGGAGCTGATCGAAATATCTGACCTTCCTACTCTATGCGCTGACGGCTTTCCCCCTGACGATCCTACTGAGATCGACCCTAAGCCCGAGCCAATAGAGGAGTACATTGACCCTATTACCTTAGAGCCAGACTGCGACCCACAAGATCCGGACTGTGTTCCTATTATCCCAATTGATGGTGGCGGTGGCGGCGGGCCGGAGCAACAAACCTTAGAGCTTCCACTATTTGTATTCTACAACTCTGAGGATCAAGCATGGTTCGAGACAAATATCGAGTCTTTCAGTGCAGAAATACAAATTGGATGGGTGAGTGACGGTAAGCAAGTAATAAACATGGGCGGAGAAGGGCGTGCGGGCGTTGGCAAGAACTTTGTTGACGTTACACGCCTTGAGCTTCCTGTAACAGATGTAGTTGCGGGGCTTAAGCTTGGTATTCGTGCAATAGCCGGGTTCCCACCTGGCGGATACTTCATATCAACTCCACAAACAACCACGCTTACAAGCATCAGCGGTTTAGGGCCAGCTATTATTAACGGCAGGTGGGCACTTGATACTGTGAATACGACATTTGGTACTCCAGCTAGTGCCCCAGGAACACACTGGGTTTTTGACCAGGTAGGTGCGGTTGGTGGTACAAAGAAGGTTTCATTATGGCCTTACGACGTTTATTGGGATGCGTCGAGAAGGTTTATTTTACAGGGTACTTGCTCGTTTCCTATAACACCACGTTATTACTATCAGACATTCCCTTACTTTTGGTACTTCAATCTTTTATTACAGAGAGGCGTTGGAGGTATCTCTAACTTTGGAACTGCTGTTGTAGTACCCCAGTCAGTTAGTGACTATGTAGCTATGGCAATAGCAGCCAATCCAGCATGTGGTGTTACATACATATGTAGTGTATCTCCTAGTCTTCTTGACAAGTGCCCAGTTTAATTTACGACTAACTAATAATTGTGATATAACCATGAACCTTATACCCTGCGAAGACTTCTACGAAGACCAGCCGCCCATTATCCCAAAGCGGCCTAAGCGTGCTAACCCTGATGCTATAGCTGACCGCTGGGCTAACTTCATTTACTCCATGGACCTTTCCCCTCTCCCCGGTGATGAGGAGCTTGGTAACCAGCACGGAGCGTGGTCCCTTGGTGATATTCCCTCCACCTTCGTTACACAGACCGATGATGATAATGGCGATGACCTGATTTGCTGCGCTATTGTAGACCGTGTATACTACCTTGACCCCAAGGCTTATCGAGACGAGTGGCTGCACAACGCCTACGTCCCAATCTACCGCATGATTACAATAGGCCCCATTCCCTTTAACGAGGAGAGTACAGGTAAAGCAGAGTATGACCTAAAAGACTTGAAGCGCTTTTTGGAGTTCCAGTTCTCGCTTAGGGATGCCTCACAATCTACTCTCTCCAAGTGGCGTATAAGCGTCGGTGAGTGGGAAAACGAAGATGGCACTTACGTAATCGTGACTAGAGCCGGCTCAAGGCGCATGCGCGCCCGAGTCAACGTCAAAGGCCGCTCCTTTATTGTCCGCCTTGAACATGCTGCTAACGAGCCTATCCACATAGAGCACTGGGAAGCTATCTGGCAGTCGCTTGGTAGGCGCTTAGCCCAGAGTAAGAAAGCACAATGACTACTAGCAGAGAGATAGTAAGAGCACGTCACAACAAGGTCTTCGTTCGTGCAAAAGAGCAAGGTATTGACCTTAGCGAGGAGCGCCGACGCTACGGTGGTAACACTAGGGCCTTGTCCTTCGCTGCCAAAAAGCTTATTAACGCGGGCACTCCACGCCAAGACGCCGACGTTCTTACTATTGACAACCCCCCTCCAATAGGTGTCTTCGACGGCGGCAACAAGACTTTTGGCCTCAGCGGCGAGGTTGCAGGGCAGCAAGTATGTGTTATATGGGGAGATACAGCTGGTAATAGGACCATAGTATTAGAGCGTAGCTCAAACAATCCCCCGCCTGTAGAAGGGTACTTTTTTAGCTTTGACAACCCTAGCACTATTGTGGTAGGATCAGCACCAGTGGTAGCAGATGCTTTAATTGTAGTGTATAAGAGTAGGGGGTAAAAGATGCCTGTACCTGGATTTAGAGTCCCAACTACGCCTAGAGGCCCTAGCCCCGAGGCAGAGCAAATCCGTAAAAACGCTAACCTTTTCGCGCCTGGCGGGAGCCTTAGTAACCTCACCCGAGGAGGCGCCTTCGAGGGCGGGGCTACGCCTCAGCGCTCTAAGGTAGGAATGCCTAGCCTAGGTGACTACCTCGGTGGCCTAGGCCCGGCCCCTACGATAGCACCTCCTCCGCAGACTTATGCCGCTAGCCGCGAAGGTATTGACGAGGCAGGCGCTGATGTCAACCGCTTTCGCGGGGAGTACAACGCCCCTACTGAAAGTCAAGGCTTTAAGGACATTATGTCCCTGGCCGGTGAGACGACCGCTGCTGCGGTAGGAGAGCAGCGGCGTATGGGCTCCGAAGCCGCTTCTAGAGCAGGTTACACTGGCGGCTTCAACGCTAGGGCTAAGCAAGCTGAAAGCGAGCGTATGAAGGCTGTAGCTCAGGCTGGCTTCAGTGCTAGCTCCGCAATTAGAGAACAGGCCCTAGAAGGCTACGGTATAGCTAAGGGCGCGGCTACTCAGCTTATCACCGAGTATAATCGTGCAAATGTGCAAGAAAACATGGCTAACGCCGACCGCACCGCCCAGTACCACACGCAGCAAGCTATGATGCAACTTGAGCACATGGGCTTAGCTACACAAGCGCACCAAGCCTACGCTGGAGCTAAGTCTGAGGCCCAGCGCTTGCAAGCCGAGCTAGACTCCCAGTTCCAGAGCCAGCGAATCGACGCTGCACGCTATCAGCAAATGTCGGAGTCTGTTCAGATGAGCTTCGTAGCGCAGATGGCAAGATTAGCTGAGGAAGCTCGTCAGTTCAACGTTACCCAGGCTTCTAGGGCGCCAGAGCCCGGCTCTCAAGAGGCTATCGAGCGCAATAGGTACAACCCACCTGGGATAGGCTAAAGGAGACTAGCTAATGGCAACATCAAGTAGAGTAGGTATACAGTCAACGTCAGGTGGCGGACAGGTAGGCCAAAGCCTTCGTAACGTGTTTGGAGCTACCCCTACTGGTACATCAGGGCGCCCCAAGCCCTTTATTCCCCCTAGGCCTAGTGGTGGCGGCCCCGATTATGTCCCACCGCCTAAGCCAAGACCAGGTGCGCTACCATACGACCGGCCTCCGGGGCCAGGTGGCATTACTGGCCAGCCTCAGCCTGGTCCTACGCTACAACCTTTACCTATTGGAGGGCGCCCGATTGATACAACTCGCCAGCTAGATATAGCTCCCCCTCCTCCTCCTAGTGGCGGAATGTTACAACAGCCCGACATCGTCCCCAACGCGCCTCCAGCGCCAGGTGGAAAGCTACTTGACAAAACGCCAGCAGCGCCAATACCAGGTAGTATTCTCCAGAGATATGGGCCGCCAGGGCAAGGTACGTCAGCAGGTGTTCCAGGTTTCTTCAACCCCATTTCATGGGCAAGTGGTGGCCCTTTTGGTAAGCCTACCACAGGTCAACGCCGGTAGTGGATGAAACTAAAAGCACTAATAGCGGCAGCGCTACTACTTCTCACCCCCACGCCCGCTTGGTCAGTAGCAGATGGCGCAGCTGTATTCCACGGGTCCCAGCAATCCGGTAACTTTACAGCTACCTTCTACGCTGGTCGTGAGGCGTCAACTACCCAAGCGACCAATACCACCTTCTGGCAGACCACCGAGGCATTCCCTGATAACTGCTACGGCGCCGTCAGCTTAGAAAGCGCTCCCGGCGCCGGTAACGGCCAATGGGACGTGTCGCTGAACTTTGCCGAGAGCCCACTTATCACGGCCAACGCTTGCCACACGCCTTCTCTCGCTATCTACACTAATACAGGAACCCTTTGTTCTATAGACGAAGGTAATAAGAGCTGCAACTTTACCACTGATCTTTCTACCTTCGAGAATCTTGTAGGAGCAGCGGCTAACTCCTGCCTACAGTACAAAGTAACAGCTAATGGCACATCACAAGCTGCCACAGGAGACGTAACCGCAATGCTTTCCTGCGACGACGCAGGTGGCGATGGGCTAATGCAACTTAGTCGTGCTGTCACGTACAACACAGCGACTGATACCTATGTCGGAGACACAGCGTTAGCCTCATCCGCTAACCGAAACCTTTGGGTCGCTCCCCGCTCTATAGAAGCTTGCAAGGGTATGTTTGCAGTAGGTGTCCCTCCAGGCGGCGGTTGGACTATAGACCTACGTGTTAGTACAACCGCTCTTACAAATACCCAGCAATGCAGCAACCTCTCTTACACTACTCCACACACTGATAACTGTGGTATTAGTGGGCCATCCAACCTTAGCTGTGACTTCCCTATTGACAATACAATAGACATCCCTGCTGGGTACTGCTTCGGCTATATAATGGATGAGGGTACAGCGGTTACAGGCGCTCAAAACGAGACTTATAATCTCACTTGTAGTGGAGACAATGTTCCTACCTATGGAGCTGGCGCTGCTTTTTGGTCAGCTAACAACGGAGGCAGCAACATTCAAACTGACCACTTTGTTTATCTTGGCGGTTCTAATCTAACGACAGTAGCCGAGCAAAAAACCCAATTTCCTATTGTCCCTTACGCTACGACTACATGTTCAGGTTTCGTCACCTTTAGCACTATAGACGCGGCAAATTCTCGAACATTGCATGTTGGGTATAGCACTGCCGCCCTAACGGACTCGCAGAGTTGCGAAGACCTTTCTTATACAGAAGTGCTAGCATGTACACTTGCTCCAAGTGATAAAAGCTGTGTCTTCAGCAACTTGTCGGTTCCTGCGGTAAAAGGTGGGTGTACCTACCTTGTCTTAGACCAACCAGGTACTACAAATTGGGGAGATACTACGTGGGGCTGGGAGTGTTTGGAAGCTATCCCTACTACTACCCCAACGCCTACCTTAACAGCTACGCCTACTCCTACACTTACTCCGACACCCACTGAAACCGTTACTCCTACCCTTACCATTACGCCTACCGGGGCGCCGACAGTTACAGCCACTCCCATCGATGGTGGAGCTATCTTCTTCGGCCAGGGCAACAGTATTGCTGCGGGCACCGTGGGTTACATTGGCCGGCGTGCTGATGATGATCGAGCGATGCCAGGCACTGGTGATGCGCCGTGGTGGATTTCACTACAAAACTTCAAGGAATGTCGAGGCGTCACGACTATCAGCAACGTGCCTGGAGCCACTGGAAAGAGTTGGACTGTAGAGCTGCTTTACAACGAAAGTGCTCTTACCAGTGGGCAAAACTGCGCTGATGCAGCGGGCTCACAAGTGACAACGGGAACACTCTGTACTATAAATGGCGCTAGTAGGAGCTGTTCTTGGCCTGTGGCCGATCTCCGTTTACTTAACGCGGGAGTGGGCATCGCCGCTAACTCCTGCTTCCAGCATCGCTTGATGCCCACTGGTGCTCCTAGTAATCCTGGTGACACGACTTCCATCATCTACTGCGAAGATGCTTACCGTGAGGGTATTCCTCATTTCATACCGGATAAGTTTGGCGCGGCAGGTTCAGGAGGGGAAACAGGCAACACATTCTGGTTCGGTGATACGAGCACTTTTCTTACTCCAAATATTCGCACAGCATGGGATGTTCACGATCCAATTGGGGCATATTTAGTAGCAATAATTCTCTCTCTCCCGCCAACACAAAGTAACCCTTATAAAGGTGTGTGGAACAGTGGGGGCATCTCTGGAGGCCAAAAGAATCTTTTTGCTGGCCCTTATAGCCCTGGGCCGGCGCGTGGTGGAGATATAGATATGGGGCTGGAAACACAAAGACGCTGCCAATCTGGCTGCACTCCCAACGCGCCTTGCTCCGGGATTACTTGCCCCGTTGATTGTGGTGATGGTTGTGGTGAGGAAGATTATTGTCCTGCTAATGTCTGTATGGCCCCAGATACTACCGGCGCCCCCATTACATGGGCTATCGCTGCGAGCACAGATACTGACCCGCCTTTTCGGGGAGGGCGCCCTACTTGGTGGGGTAGCGACACAACTAGCCGCTCAAGTGCGTTCTATATGGGGCGCACGTCTTCAGCTAGTTCTACATTTAGCGGGGCTCGATGGCTCTTCCCACCCGGTCTTCGTCCCAAAGGTAACGGGGCCTCTGGTTTCGTGACGCTGGCGAATCCCCCAGGGGCAGGGAAGCAATGGCGGGTTTATGTAAACTTTTCGTCTAATACGTGGCCTTTACTACCTGGGCAGAATTGTAATGGTGTCCCTTTAGAGCAGACTTATGCTCTTTGCGCCATAGGTGGTAGTGAGACGCAGTGTGACTTTGAGGACCTACCTGTTTTATACACTATGTCCGCGCCAGGGTGCTTTCAAATGATGGCGTTGCCTGTAAACGGGCCTGCTGGTACAGGTGGTGCGCGCTGGTCCGTTGCGCTCAGGGTTGAGGCACTTCCGACACCCACGCCCACTACTACCCCTACCCCTACTATAACGCCTACTCCCACGCCCACAGCTACACCCGGCGCTCCCGCCAACCTGACCCTGGTTATGAACGAGGCTTGCGCTGTGCCAAAAGGCGACGGGTATTGTCGAGGGGTGATGGCTGCTCTTGTCAGCGACTCCCTTGGGAACCCAGTGATCGACGGTACAGAAGTCACGTTCCTCACCAACGATGACCCCGCGAAGGGTATTCCAACTGTCACCGCCTGTACAAATATGACCTTTGCTGAGTGCGGTTACTGCTGCTGTGACCTCCACGATTACAGCTGGGATGCCGTGTGTGGTGAGGTGCTCCAACAGCCCGGCGTCGCTACTACCTGCGTCGAGTGGCCTTATGCGTCCCAAGGTGAGGTTGGTAGCTTCACGGCCACCGCTGGCGTAGCTACGGACACACAAAGCTTTACTTTACCGGACTGCGAGACAGTCACGACCCCAACCCCTACCGCTACCCCCACGTTTACCCCCGGCGGTGGCTCTAAGACACCCACGCCCACGCCCACAGTTACCTACGCTACCAAAACTCCTACACCTACTATCACTATAACCCCTACCTATACGCCTATGGCTTCTCCTACTCTTACGACCACGCCTACTTGCAACCTCCAAACTCTTTGTACCTATGAAAATATGGTTGGGTGTGCTACACCAACTCCTACGGTGACGGTGACCCCATGAGACACCTAATTACTTCCTTAATAGCCCTGTTTCTCTGCCTGGGAAACCCTGTGTTTGCGGAAACAATCACCCCAGAAGAGTTGCACGCTCCCGGTAGCTCACCTCAGATTGGCCAATGCCCTACCTACCAAGGGAACCGCTTTGGCTGGAGCTGGTTGAGTGGTGGGGAAGTGGGGACTGCGGAGTGCCACGAGCATCCTTGTGTTAATCGGCTATGCTTTGATCCCCCAGAGTGCGATGCAAATACGCAGTATGCAATCGGCGTGAATCAATGGGGGCACCCTAGCTGTATAGACATCCCAGGGGCAGAGACTGAGGTATTTTTTAACACTAGTGGAGCATTTGAGACTGACCCAAGTTTTACTTACTATGCGGCGGCTAATAAGCTCGCCATCGGGGCGGTCGGAGATAGTAGCAGCGGTGCAGATTTCATTTCGGGCGGGACTACTACAATAACACAGCGATCAGATGCTACGGCTTACGCTGACAAAAGTGTATTCAATGTAGTCCGTGAGATTCCAGGGCCCTCACCGCTACCAGATAACCAATCTCTTTGGACCCAAAACTTCTTTGTAGATGACGGAGAGGACGCATTAAACGACGGGCTTGTAATAGACGTTTTTATGGATGAGGCCGCAGCTGAAAACTACCTACCTATCTGTTACAATATTTCGACTGATGTAGAGGCTGATGGCCCTACATTAGTGTTTGAAATATGTGCCACGGATGCAACTGTGCGTATACCAGCCCTTGAAGGCTGCGCTCAAATTGGGGGCGGCGTTGAGGGGCGCCTTACATGCTTCCCAGAAAAACCCCCTATCCTTATCCCAGCGGCTTGCGATGGGGTTACCGATGACTGGGCCGCTATCCAACTAGCGATTCTCGACGCTGTTGACGCCGGAGGTGGATGGCTTCAATTGCCTGTCGGTACATGTAAAATCTCCGACCTGATTTTCTTCGACATGGGGTCAGCGAATGTAGCAGTACACCTGACTGGGCAGGGGCCAAGTGCGACGATCATTGAACAAACTACTGCGAACACTGACTGTTTTGAATTAGGCGATGAGTCTGAGGAGTCTGCCACTGGTCTCTACATTGCTGACTTGACACTAAAGAACTGTCGGTATGCGCTAGTTCTTGATAACGCCCTTCACGGGGTTTTTGAGCGGCTCACCCTTGCCGACTCAACCGTTGGTATTTACATGCGCGGGCAGAATGAGAGTCATACCTTCCGCGACATTAACATCGAAAGTATGACACAAAATGCAATTCTAGCTGGGCAGTATAATCTTGCTGGCGCTTGCTCAGCCGGCCCACTTGACAATCCAGTCTTACAAAAATCGACTTTTGAGCGCATTCGCATTTTCAACACTACAGGTGGTGCTGGTATCAAGATCACAGCTCAAATCTTTGACAATAACTATCCAACCTGCCCCGGCGGAACTCAGCACGTTAGTGGTGACATAGCGCTAGATGGTCTTGTCTTTGAAAGCAATGCAAAGGGTTCAAT
>Ga0214473_10001102_pt1 | contig 36442 bp, 20 predicted proteins | sample RVTome_7_FD_203509 | JGI IMG/M metagenome (GOLD analysis project Ga0214473, IMG submission 203509) | Soil microbial communities from uranium-contaminated site in the Upper Colorado River Basin, Wyoming, United States - RVT98D197 | ecosystem: Environmental > Terrestrial > Soil > Contaminated >... | reverse complement strand
AAGCGCGCGCGGCGTCGGCGCCCCCGTGCAGAATTGCGTCCTTCGCAGTCCGCCAATGCATGCCAATGGGCGGGCAATGCAGGCGACCCGATGAACGCGCTGGCCGACGGCGAGTAATTGGCTCCCGCTATGCCGTCCTGTCCGCGACGGGGATCACGAACTTGAGCCCCGACCAGTCGTCATCGACCGCGCACACCTTGACGTCGACCAGCCCGGCCTGCTTACCCGCGGCCATGACTTCGCTCCGGGTGATCTCGCTCGGGATGCCCGATGATTTCTTGGGCCACGAAGCCCACACCATACCATCCTCCTGCATCCTGGCTCGCGCACTGGCGAACGCCTTTTCGAGGGCGGCCGCATCCGTCGCGAACGCATGGGTGAAGTCGGCCTTCTGCGTGCTGCGATCTGGAAGCAACTCCAGCTCCATCGAGGCAGGCTCTCCCCCCAGCAACGTCCAGTAGCGCTCGGGCGGGGCGAGGAGGCGAACACGCATGCCAGCCTTGAGTCCGAGCTTCTGCACCAACGGTGTTGCCGAATAGCCGGCCGTGCTGCCCATTGGAGACCCCTACCTCGTTGATCAGGACGATGTCTGCTTCCGCTTCCAGGCTGGCGAACGCATCCTACCGCGTCCCGAATTGCTGTCCCGGGACAGCAAAGATGGCCCAATCTGCTATTCCGGACCGATGTGGTGCAAGACATCTTCCTCGTGCGGCAGACGCGCATTTCAGGCCGACCCTTCTCCGAGCGCACCTCAGCAGGGAGCAGATCATGCACCGATGGCTGGCAGTTGGCTTCATCGCGGCGATTGCGGCGAGTTGCGACCAACCTGAGGTCATGCAACCGGAGTTTGGAGGCACACCGCAGTTCGATTCACGGAGTTCGCGGGGAGGCTTGCGGGTGCAGCGTTGCAGGAAGATTGCCCTGCGGAAGCGACGCTCGACAATCCGTGCTTGAACCACGTGCTGGATGGCATTGTCACCGACGGAAGCGGTGCCCACGGAAAAATAATCTCGCGGGGGGTGCATTCCAGAGCCGGCACATGTACGGTGATGCTGTGGACATCAGGAACGACTCCCGTTCGATGGACGGGTGGGAGCAGATGGTCGTCCTTGGCGGCGGAGCGGACGCTAGCTGGATCGAGCCGATAACTGGCCCCTGCGCAATCGGCTGTGTTCACCTGGATTGGCGCTAAATGAAGGGCGAGATGCGGCTTGCAAACCAACGCTTCGTGGCGTTCCTGGTGCTGGCTCTCTTCGGGCTAGCGCCAGCGAAGGCTACGTCGCAACTGGGGCCTGTTGCTGATCTCCGCAGTGATGAAGACTCTGTCCGCGTCCGGGCCTTCTACGAGATCCTGGGCAATGCAAGCGAAGGGGTTGACGCTCTGGGCCCGCTTGGCCCCCGTGTCCTACGCCTGGCCGAGCACGCCAGACGAGACCAGGGCCTTGCGATCGCACTGATCCATACGCTCGAGACGGAAAACAGCCTCGGATGGCGCGACCGTGCCGGGGTGACGCCGGAAGCATTCAGCAACTACTACGGTGATCTGGTCGGACCAGTAGCAGCGCTAAGAGACCCGCGGGCACTCCAGGCGTTGGTAGACGTGATTGATACAGGGAACATGGCCGAGGACGGCATCGCTGCCCTCGGTGCCGCAGCCATACCGCTCGTTGTTGGCGTTCTTTAGGCCCGGGAGACCACCAAGCGAGTTTCTGCCGCCCGCACGCTTGGGAAGATCGCCGAGCGCGCCGCAAGCAGCGCACTCAGTTCCGGGACCTTCGAGCCGGTCCGGGTGGCGCTGCTGCGCGCGACGGACGATTCCAGCGCGTATGTTCGGGCGGCGGCAGTCCGAAGTCTGAAGTTCAGTTCCCATCCGGATGTCAAGGCCGCAATGGAACGCCTTTCATCACAGGACACGTTTACCATTGGCGAGGGCAGCCTCCGGCGTTATCTCGTTCGGGAAGCGGCCGCCGCATGGCTCCGGGCAAAAGGTGGGGGTCGCGGAAGGAAGTAGCCGGGAGCTGGAAAGGAGGGCTGGACGGCCGGGCGGCGGCCGGGCGTGCTCCTGGCGAAGCCAGGCAGCCCCTGCCGCCGCCGCCAGCATGCTACGGCGCTGTCCGACCCAGGAATCGGTCCATGATGGCCTGGAAACGCGGGTCCGCGCGCAGCGGGTCGAAGGCGGCGTCGTTGGCAAAGTGGTAGCGGAGGTTGGAATCCCGGACGGCCGCTCCGAAGGGCTGGGTTGGATTGCCTATCCCTCCGGCTGGTGCCGTGACCGCGCGGGTCGTATGCTAGTATGGGTACCGCTCCCGACAGGAAAGGGACGTGACACTCCGGGTTCGCATCTTGACGCTGTTCGGACTCCTCGGCGTCGTTCCCATCCTGGCGCTGGGCGGATTCAACTACGTCCGCTCCATGCAGGCGGTGGAGGCGCTGCTGGAGGCGGAGACCGCCGCCATCGCGCGCCGCATCGTGGCCGATCTGGAGGAGCGCTACGCCCTGCGCGCCAGCGAGCTCCTGCTGGTGGCGGAGAACGTGGAGACGCAGCGCCTCTTCAACGCCCACGCCAAGGGCATGGATCCCGTGGCCGATCCCTCCCTCGTGCCCTCGCTGGCCTATCTGGCCTCGGTATGGGAGCTCGTCCGTCCTTCCTACCGGTGGATCGAACTGCGGGACGGCGCCGACACGCCACTGCACCGGCTCGGTGAGGTGCCTTCGGGTCTGCGGGTGGGGCCGGGCGCAGGCCGTGGCGATGTGGTGGTGCTGGCCTTCCCGGTGCCGGCCACGGACGGTGGCGGGAACCGGGGACAGGTGGTGGCGGCGGTGCGCGCCAACGCCATCCTTCCCGCCGAAATCCTGGATGCATCGTTCGGCCGGGCAGGTTACACGGTAGTCCTCGACCGGGCGGCGGGAACCGTACTCCATCACCCGAGCCGCCGTTTCCTGAACCAGGGCGTCGAGGGTCTACTCGGCGCCGATGGGTGGCGCGTTGGCGCAGGGGCCTTCGCGGCGGATAGCGGACGTATCCGGTACGCCGAGCGCGACTCCTCGCGGGTGGCGTCCTTCCTTCGTGTGCGGGCGCCTCCATGGACGGTGCTGGCCTCGGCCGCGGTGGACGAATTTGCCGGCCCCTTTCTGCGTACGCGCACCGCAAACCTCCTGGTCATGCTGCTGGTGGCCGGAGGCATCACGGCCGCGTTCCTCCTCATGACTCGCCGGGCCACCGCCTCCCTCCAGCAACTCACCGTCGCGGCCGACGAGGTGGCCCGGGGTGAATTCTCCCCCCGCATTCCCGAAGGCGGAGGGGACGAGGTCGGGCGCCTGTCGAGGGCCTTCCGCCTCATGGTCGAGGAGGTGCGCCGGATGCTCCAGCGGGTGGAGGAGACCCGGGACATGGCGGTGATGGGCGAGTTCGCCTCCCAGATCTCCCACGAGATTCGTAATCCCCTCACCTCCATCAAGCTCAACCTGCAGAGCCTCGGTCGCGACGTCGAAACGGGGCGCATACCCCACGACGCGGCGGCACCGGTGCGCATCTCCCTCCGGGAGGTGGCCCGTCTCGAGCGCACCGTTCAGCGGGTCCTCGGCATGGCGCGCACCCACACCCCTACAGGCATGTGTTGCTCCGTTCACGAGGTGCTGGAGGATGCCCTCGAAGCCGTAGCATCGCAGCTGGCTGCCCAGGACGTTGTGGTGGAGCGGCACTTCAACGCGCCGGAGGATCGGGTGCGGGCCGATCCCGAAGATCTGGAGGGCGCCTTCGTGAACCTGCTGATCAACGCTGCGGAGGCCATGCCGTCCTGTGGCACCATTCGCGTCTCGACCTCTGTGCCGGGGAGGGGCGAGCAAGCGGCGGAGCGCTGGCTCGAGGTACGGATTGCCGACGAGGGCCCTGGGATCCCGCCCGAGATCCGGGGCCAGATCTTCCGACCCTTCGTGAGCACGAAACCGAGCAGCACCGGCTTCGGTCTGGCGCTGGCGCGGCGGGCGGTGGAAGCCCACGGCGGGAGAATCCAGCTGGCTGCGAACGAACCCGGTGAGCGTGGCGCCACGTTCGCGGTCGAATTCCCCGTCGAAGGGGAGCGGTCGGAGAGGCTGATGCCCGCGCACGCACACGCGGAGCGTGAGGAATGAGCGCGCGCATACTGGTGGTGGACGACGATCCATCCATCCGCGAAACCCTGGAGCGCCATCTGAGCCGGACCGGCAACGAGGTGGCCACGGCCGCCACCGCCGAGGAGGCCCTGAACACGGTGTCCTCCTTCGGGCCCACGCTCGTGCTCACGGACGTGCGCATGCCCGGGATGGACGGCCTGGAGCTGCTGGCGCGGCTGCGGGAGTCCGTGGACGCCGACGTGGTGGTGATCACGGCGTACGAGGGGATGCAGAGCGCCGTCGCGGCCATGCGCGCGGGGGCGTACGACTACCTGTGCAAGCCGCTGGACCTGGACCACCTCGACCTGCTCGTGGAACGGGCCGGGCGGGACCGGGCCCTGCGCCGCCGCGCCGGGCGGGCGGCAGAGGAGGCGAGCGGACCGGGGGTGGGCGAGATGGTGGGCCAGGATCCGGCCATGATCGAGATCTACAAGCTCATGGGCATGCTGGCCGGCAATCGCGCCACCGTACTGGTGACGGGGGAGACGGGTACGGGCAAGGAGCGCATTGCCCGCGGCATCCACTTCAGTTCGCCGGCGGCCGCCGAGCCGTTCATTGCCGTCAACTGCACGGCCATCCCGGAGCCCCTGCTCGAGGCGGAGCTCTTCGGGCACACCCGCGGTGCGTTCACGGGCGCCGTAGCACAGCGGGAGGGCTACTTCGCGCTGGCGGGCGCGGGCACCATCTTCCTGGACGAGATCGGGGACACGACGGCCGAATTCCAGGCCAAGCTGCTCCGCGTCCTGGAGGACCGCTCCTTCTACCCGGTGGGGGGTGAGCGCCCCCGGCGGACCGAGGCGCGCGTCATCGCCGCCACCCAGCACCCGCTGGAGGACCGGGTGCGGGCGGGACGCTTCCGGGAGGACCTCTTCTTCCGGCTGCAGGTCGTGGAGATCCGCGTGCCACCCCTCCGCGAGCGGCGCGGAGACATTCCACTGCTGGCGGAGCACCTCCTGCGGCACGTGGCCCGGGAGCTCCACGCCGACGTGACGGGTCTCACACGCGCGGCCCTGGCCAGCCTCCAACAATACGACTGGCCCGGCAACGTCCGGGAGCTGGAGCACACCCTGACCCGCGCCACCGTGCTGTGCCGGGGCCCCCTGATCGACGCCGAGCACCTCTCGCTCGGCAGAGCGCATCGCACGGGGAGCGTTTCAAGCGACCCGGCGGACGACAGTCTGCGCGCGGTGGAGGCCTCCCACGTCCGCCGCATCCTTGCGCGCACGGGTGGCAACAAACGGGAGACCGCCCGCATCCTGCAGATCTCCCGCCCCCGACTGGACCGGCTCATCGATCGCTACGACCTGGGGGTGCCGCGGTAACGGATCGTTACCAATGGTGGCCTCGGAGCGTTACAACCGACGGACCGCGGCCTCCCTCCCCTCCCTCCCGAACCGTTGTCCCGCAACGCCATGGCCGGGCGCCGCGCCCCGGAGCCCCCCTTGCACGCGGTGGCACCCGAGCGAGCACCGCCCCGTTGTCGTGGGCACCATCGCCGCAGAAGGAGCCACCATGTCACTATCCCTCGACGCCATGACCTGGCGCGCGACCATTGAGGTCCTCATGAACTTCGGAGCCATTCTCTACTTCCTGGCCGCGCTCATCCTCCTGGGCGCCGCCGTGGCCTGCACCGCCGCGGCGGCGGCCACGGCCGCGGGGCCGGACCGCCGCCGCGGGGAGGGGCGCGCACGGCTCATGACGGTGCTGCTCCCGGCCCTGGCGTACGCGGCGCTGGGGGCCGCGCCGGCGTCACCCCAGGTGGTCCCCACCATCGAACCCCGCTTCACGCGCATCTTCGGCAGTGACACGCTCGACGTGGGGGGCGGCGCCCTCTCCCCCGACGGGCGGTGGATCCTGTTCAGTGTCTACGAGGGCGGCGGCAGCCGCTCCAACCTCTACACGGTTCCCGCCGCCGGCGGGGAGCCCCGGCGGCTGACCGCCGGAGACCACATGGACGACGGCCCGGTGTGGTTTCCGGACAGCGATCGCGTGGCCTTCCGCTCCGACCGGCCCGGCATCTGGGCCGTCATGACCGTGCCGGTGGACCCGAGCACCGGCGGCCCGGCGGGCCCCATCCGCCAGGTGACGCTGGAGAGCAGCCAGGCCTATCTGGATGTCTCCCCCGACGGGGGGTGGATCTCCTACACCCCGGCGCGCGAGGAGGACGGGCGCCGGGTCGTGCGCGTGGTACCCAGCACGGGCGGCGCGGCCCGCACCGTGAGCCAGGATGCCACGAGCGTGGCGGTCTGGAGCCCGGAGGGTGACGCGCTCTACTACGCCGTCACCGGCGCCGGAGCGGGCGGCCGGGACTGGGCGCTCGTGCGGGCCGGTATTGAGGAAGCGGGAATCGATACGGTGTTCACCTGGCCGGGCATGCTGCTCCTGTCCCGGACGCCGAACACGCGCTACCTCCTGCGCGCCGTGGACCCGCCCTTCCCTGCTGACATGAACCAGAGCATCACCTGGGAGCTGGCCACGCTGCAGGGTCGGGCCCTGGCGCGCTTCAAGCTGCCGCCGCGCATGTGGCCCTCCCGCTTCGTACGGGACGAGATCGCCTTCCTGGCCGCGCGGACGGAGGAGCAGGGGGTGCTGCAGGTGCTGCCGGTGGACGGGGGCGGCGCGCGGACATTGAACCGCGGCAACTCGGTGGATGAGCCGGTCGCCTGGACACCGAGCGGGAACGCGCTGCTCGTCCGCACGCAGCTCAACGGGGAGAGCGTGGCGCTGCTGGCTCCCGTAGAGGGAGGGGCCATGGTGCAGGTGCCCCTGCCCATGCGGTCGGTGTTCGGGGAGCCGTCCGCGCGGGCCGGCTTCCGCCCGGCTTTCTCGGCTGACGGAGGGCATCTCCTCTACGGCAGCGCCGACGACGAGAGCGGCCTCTGGAGCCTGCACCTCCTGGACGTGGCGGACGGCTCCTCGCGAACCGTGGCCGACCCGGCCGTACCGCTGAGCGTGCGCGGCCGCGGCGGCGTGCCCTACCGGGACGGGGACGCTGCGCTCTGGGTAGAGCCGGCGGCCGACGGCTATGTCCTCCGCACCGCCACGGGGGAGAACTCCGCGCGTACGCTGCGCTCCTTCCGGGCGCCGGCGGAGGACGGAGCCTGGCTCACGCAGGGCAGCAACGAGTTCACCATCGCGGTGCACGGCGAGCGCGTGCTCTTCGTGGAGCAGGGGGACAGCGCGGCGCGCCTCCTCCTGGCTCACCCGGGCGACGCCGCGCCGCGCGAGATCCTGGAACTGCCAGGCTTCCTGGCGGAGGCCTCCTGGTCCCACGACGGCCGTCGCATCGCGGGCATCCACTACGGGTCCCGGGAGATCCCCTCGGCGCGGGGCGTCTTTCTGGACATCTCGCCCTCCGGACAGGTGGTGGGGGAGCCCCGCTACGTGGGCGACACCATGGTTGCCTACTGGAGCCTGGCCTGGCTCCCCGACGATCGCGGCACGCTGGCCATCGGCATGGACGCCGAAGTCTGGTTCCTGCCGGCGGGTCCCGGTGAGGGTGCCGCCCGCCTCACGGCGGACGATGCCGGCGAGATCTGGGACTTCCTGCTGGCACCGGACGGCCGCCACATCGCGTACGGGACCCGCATCCCGCGGGGCGGGTCCATCTGGCGCGTGGACCTGGACGTGCCCCCGGCGCGCCCCAGCGCGCAGCGCGGGCACGAGGATGGGAAGAGGAGGGTGCCATGAGCGCGCGCGGGGTGCCGGGCCGGGTCGCATTCGTGATGGTGGTGCTGGCAGGCATGCTGCCAATGGAAGCGCGCGCGCAGTCCCCGCAACGTAGCGGTCTCGCCTGACGAGCGGTGGATCGCCTACGCCGCGGCCTACGACGCCGAGGGCGGCGTATGGGTGGTGCCCGGCACCACCTGGGCCTTCGTCCTCTCCCCCGACGGGGAGAGCCTCGTCTACTCCAGGGAGCGGCCGGCCGGCATCTCGGTGTGGAAGGTGGAGTTCCCCGGAGGACGCTGACGCCCCCCACCGAGCCGGCCCCTCAGGTGGAGGACACTACCTCGAAGTGGCGCCCCGCCTGGTCAACGCGGGATACTGGCTGCCTCAGCGGGACGCCGTATCGGTGGAGGTGATCACCTGGAGGTACATTGCGCCGGTGGGCATCCCCTACGGACTGCACATCGGAGTGCGGTTCTGAAGCACGCCATCCATGCGCATCACGCAGGCTCGCCGCCGTCCCCGGGCGGCGGCTCAGCGCGCACCGCCCTACCGCACCAGGTGCAGCGCCTCCTGCCGACGCAGCACCCAGCGCCGCGCCCCCTGCTCATCCAGCCGGGCCTCCTCCTCCAGGGCCATCCGCACCGGCTGCCCGTCCCACTCCGGCACGGGCGTCGTGGCCTGGAGCTCGATGGAGAACCACGTGTTCGGGCGCAGCGGGACATCGCCCCGGCCCGGCACCCCGTCCTGCCGGTCCCAGAGCCCGATGGTCGGGCCGGCGCCGTGGCCATGGTCGCCTATGGGGTGCGTGTAGACCGTGCCGTCGATCCCCTCGTCCCGCATGCGCCGGAGCGTGGACACCAGGACCTGGTTCCCCGTGCGGCCCGGCACCATCTCCTCCAGCAGCAGGTCCTGCAGCCGGTTGCCGCGGCGTAGCGCGGCCATCAACCCGTCAGGTGGCGTGGTCTCGCCCTCGCGGAGCACGTAGCCCATGTGCTGCGTGTCGGTGTTCAGGCCGAGGGCGGTGATGCCGTAATCGGTGTGCAGGACGTCCCCGCGCAGGATCACCGGGTTTGCCGAATCGCCCATCTCCACGCCGCGCCGCTGGACGGTGACGGAAGGCTGGAACCAGCTGCCGAGCCCCTGGTCGTTGTTCCGCTGGCGCAGCCACCACACAACCTCCTGCGTGGTGGTGACGCCCGGCGTGATCACCCGGTTGGAGAAGGCGGTGGCAATGTTCTCGTGCGCCAGCTCCTGCATCCGCACGTAGGTGGGGAGCATCTCCGGAATGCGCTCCTCGATGTACTGCAGCGCCAGCATCGGCTGGCGCACCACGCGCTCCCGATAGACCGGCCCCAGGGCTTCCCGCAGCTGCTCCCACTCCCCCGCCGTGAGCCCGTCGGCGAAGTGATGGATGGCGGAGATGTTGACCGCGATCCTCCCGGGATCCCGCGCCTCGACGATGGGCGTCAGCAGCAACCACTGCTCAGGCCCGAACGGCTCCGCCAGCCGGCGCATCGCCCCCGCCGCACCCTCCCGGGCGCCCGGGTCCCGCACCACCTCGTAGAGCCCGCCCTGGGAGGTGCCCCCGATGGCGATCCGCTCCACGCCCCGATCGGGGCCCCGGTCGTGGAAGAGGTAGATGGTGCGCCGGCGTGCGGCCATTGTGGTGGGAGACACCAGGCCCGAGAAGACCGGGTCCTCCACGTACTCCCGCATGGGCATGATCCACATGTCCACGCCATGCTCCCGCATGAGGCGCGGCAGCACCCGCTCGAGGCGGGCCTCCAGCCACCCCTGCCGGAGCTCCGCCTGCTCCCGGAGCGTGCCCAGCGGCCGCTCCTGCGCCGCGGCCGGTGCGGCCATGAGCGTGAGGACTGTGGCCGCGAGGGCGAGCGAGCGGAGAGGGTGCATGGCGGCGGCTCCGTTCATGGCCCGAGCAGGACGGCAGGCACCACGCCGATGCCATCCCGGCGCCGGTAGGCCGAGGGGCCCGCGGCATCCGGTCCGCATTCTACGCTACGTTTGGTCCAGTTCCTACGCTACATTCCGGCCACCACACCGAGTTCCCTGGCGTCGCAGGACGCCTCAGCCCCCTACCCGCCCACAGCCCCGATCATATCGAAGATCGGCAGGTACATGGCCACGATCATGCCGCCGACCACCGTGCCCAGGAAGACGATCATGAGGGGCTCCATGGCGGCCAGCATGGCCTCCACCGCGGCGTCCACCTCTTCGTCGTAGAAGTCGGCGATCTTGGAGAGCATCTCGTCCAGGCCGCCGGTCTGCTCACCCACGTTGATCATGGAGGTCACCATGGGCGGGAAGACGCCCGACGCCTTCAGGGGCTCGGAGATGGTCTCACCGCCGGCGATGCTGACGCGCGACTCCATGATGGCGTCGTGCAGCACGCGGTTACCGGCGGTGCGGGCGGTGATCTCCAGGCCGTCCAGGATGGAGACGCCGGAGGCCACCAGGGTACCCAGCGTGCGGGTGAAGCGGGCAATGGCGGCCTTGCGCTGCACGTTGCCCATGATGGGCAGGTTCAGCAGCAGGCGGTCCAGCACCAGCTGGCCGCCCGAGGTCTTGTAGTACTGCCGGACCGCGAAGCTGATGGCAATGCCGCCGCCGATCATGTAGAACAGGTTGCTCTGCAGGAAGGCCGACATGTTGATGACGATCTGCGTGGGCAGCGGCAGCGGCACGCCCGCCTGCTCGAACATGACCTGGAAGGTGGGGATCACGAAGATGAGCAGCACGGCCACGGCGCCGATGGCCACGGAGAGGATCACGCCGGGGTAGATCATGGCGCCCTTGATCTTGCGCTTCAGGGCGTCGGCCTTCTCCAGGAAGGTGGCCAGGCGGAGCAGGATGGTGTCCAGGATACCACCGGCCTCACCGGCGGCCACCATGTTCACGTACAGGTCGGTGAACGTCTTGGGGTGATCGCGCATGGCATCGGCCAGCGTCTGGCCGCTCTCCACGGCGTAGAGCACGCCTTCGATGACCTTGCGCAGCGGCTTGCTCTCCGACTGCCGCGCCAGGATGTCCAGCGACTGCACCAGCGGCAGCCCGGAGTTGATCATGGTGGCGAACTGGCGCGTGAAGATGACGATGTCACGCGTGCCGATGCTGCCCCCGCCCATACCGGCGAATGCGCTCTTCTTCTCCTCGATCTTGACCGGGATCCACTTCTGCTTGCGCAGGTGGGCCATGAGCTCGTCACGGTCCTTGAACGAGCCCTCACCGGCCTGGACGTCACCGGTCGGGGTGCGTGCCGTGTAGACAAAAGTGGCCATAGAACCTGCCTACTTCTCCTGGCCGGGAATGGGCTCGCCCGCCATGCGGAGCAGTTCGTTCGGGTCGTGGCTGGACGCCAGGGCGTCCTCCAGCGTGATCTCACCCTGCACGTAGATCTGGTAGAGGGCGTCATTCATAGTTTGCATGCCGTACTTCTTACCGGCCTGCATGATGGAGTAGATCTGGTGGATCTTGTCATCCCGGATGCAGGCGCGGATGGCCGGCGTGCACACCATGATCTCGCAGGCGGCCACGCGGCCGCTGCCCTTGGCGCGCGGCAACAGCGTCTGCGTGATCACGCCCTCCAGCACGAAGGAGAGCTGCGCGCGCACCTGGCTCTGCTGGGTGCTGGGGAAGACGTCGATGATGCGGTTGATGGTCTCCGCGCACGAGTTGGTGTGCAGCGTGGCGAACGCCAGGTGGCCCGTCTCCGCGATGGTGAGGCCCGCGGCAATGGTCTCCTGGTCGCGCATCTCACCGATCAGCACTACGTCCGGGTCCTGCCGGAGCGCGTACTTGAGGGCGTCCTTGAAGCTGTTCGTGTCCGCGCCCACCTCGCGCTGGTTCACGATGCAGTTCTGGTGCTTGTGCACGAACTCGATGGGGTCCTCCACGGTCAGGATGTGCCCCTTGAGCTCCTTGTTGATTTTGTCCAGCATGGCGGCCAGCGTGGTGCTCTTGCCCGAACCCGTGGGGCCGGTGACCAGCACCAGGCCGCGCGGGCGCTCGGCCATCTTGGCAATGATGGCCGGCAGCTTGAGCTGCTCGAACGTCAGGATCTTGAAGGGGATCTGCCGCACCACCATGGACACGCAGCCGCGCTGCTTGAAGACGTTGCCCCGGAAGCGGCTGAGGTTCTGGATGCCGAAGCTGAAGTCAAGCTCGTCCTCCACCTCGAAGCGCTTCTTCTGCGCCTCGGTGAGGATCGAGTAGGCAATGGCCAGCGTCTGCTTGGGGTCCAGCTCCACCTCGACGGAGGAGCGCGTGATCTCCCCGTCGATGCGGAACATGGGGCGTTCGCCCGCGGTGATGTGCAGGTCGGACGCACCCCGCTTGATCATCTCGTCGAGTAGCGCGCGCAGATTCACGGCGCTGGCCTGCGGGGCCTGGCCCGGCATGGCGGTTCCTGCGGAACTCATTGTGCGGCGGTCTCCTTGATGACTTCTTCCAGTGTGGTAACCCCCGCCTTGGCCTTGATCATCCCGTCCATGCGGAGCGTCAGCATGCCATCCTTCAGGGCCTGGGCCTGCAGCTCGTCCGTGCCGGCCCCGTGCATGATGAGGCGGCGCAGGTCGGCCGTCATGCCCATGACCTCGTAGAGCCCGGCGCGGCCCTTGTAGCCGCTGCCGCCGCACTTTTCACAGCCCTTGCCCTTGTAGTACTGCGCCTTGGCGTCCTCACCCTTGATGCGGCCCGCCTTGAAATACTCGGGCGGGTAGGTCGTGGGCTCCTTGCAGCCGCTGCAGATGCGGCGCAGCAGGCGCTGGGCGGTGATGCAGTTCAGCGCCGCGGCCACGTTGAAGGGCTCCAGGCCCATGTCGATCATACGGGTGATGGTGCTCGGCGCGTCGTTGGTGTGCAACGTGGAGAGCACCAGATGGCCCGTGAGGGCGGCCTTGATGGCAATGCCGCCCGTCTCGATGTCACGGATCTCACCCACCATGATGATGTTCGGGTCCTGGCGCAGGAAGGCCTTCAGCGCCGCCGAGAACGTCATGCCGATCTCGTTCCTGACCAGCACCTGGTTGATCCCGTACTGGTTGTACTCCACGGGATCCTCGGCCGTCATTATGTTGACGTCTTCCGTGTTGATCTTGGAGAGGGCCGAGTACAGCGTGGTGGTCTTACCCGAACCCGTGGGGCCGGTGACCAGCACCATGCCGTAGGGGTTCATGATGGCGTCCATGAAGACGCGCTCGGCGTGGGGCTCGAAGCCGAACTTCTCCAGGTCCAGCGTGAGGTTGCCGGCGTCCAGGATACGCATCACGATCTTCTCGCCGAAGATCACCGGCAGCGTGGACACGCGGAAGTCCACCACCTTGTGCTTCATCTTCAGCTTGATGCGCCCGTCCTGCGGCACCCGGCGCTCGGCAATGTTGAGCTGCGCCAGGATCTTGATGCGGGAGGTGATGGCCGCCTTCATGCGCATGGGCGGCTTCATGATCTCCATGAGCGCGCCGTCGATCCGGTAGCGCACCCGGATCTCCTTCTCGAACGGCTCGATGTGGATGTCGGAGACGCCGCGCGTGACGGCGTCGGTGAGCAGCCCGTTGATGAGCTTCACCACGGGGGCGTCATCCACCTGCGCCGTGAGCGCGGCCACGGAGACGTCCTCGTCCTCCTCCTCCACCAGCTCCACGTCCTCGTCGGCCCCCTCGATGGCCGCCATGAGGGCCGCCAGGTGGTCATCATCATCCACCTGGTAGTAGTTCTCGAGGTGCTTCTTGAGGGTGTACTCACCCACGATCACCGGCTCGATGTCGTGCCGGGTGATGAAGCGCAGATTCTCGATGGCGTTGGCGTCCGTGGGATTGGCCATGGCCACCGTGAGCATGCGCCCCACGCGGCGTAGCGGCAGCACCACGTGCTTGAGCGCCACGTCGGCGGGGATCAGCTTCAGGATCTTCTGATCCACCGTGACGCGCTCCAGGTCCACGGCGGGCACACGGTACTGCTTGGCCAGCGCGCGCGTCAGCTCGGTCTCGGCGATCGCCCCGATCTTGATGAGGCTGTAGCCGATCCGCGTCCGGTTCTCCTTGGCATCCGCCAGAGCGGCTGTCAGCTGCTCCTGCGTGATGAGGCCTTCCCGGACGAGGAGGTCTCCGATCCTATCGGGTGTGGCTGCGGCGGTCGTTGCCATTCGTGTACTACGCGACCTCGCGTGGGGGAATTGAGTTCGAGAGGAAGCAAAAAGTTACCGCGAAGCGGGTTACGCGGTCAAGGATCGAGTCCCTCAGCGGCCGAGATGGGGTCGCAGCCGCTCCAGCGTGGCGGGGCCAATGCCCGGCACCCGGGTGAGCTCCTCCAGGGTGCGGAAGCCGCCGGCGCTGTCTCTGTAAGCGACGATGCGCGCCGCCAGCGCCGGCCCGATGCCGGGCAAGCGCTGCAGCTCCGTCACCCCCGCGGCGTTGGGATCCAGCCTCTCCCCCTCGCCGAGCGGCGTGCCGGCCCGCTCCGCGCGTGCCATGACCGCGCGGCTGGAATCCGCCAGCGCGGGCACGTCCAGCTCCGGGGCGGTGAGCTGCAGCGGGGCCGGCCGGCGTGCGTAGCGCACGCCGCCGCTGGCCAGCAGCAGCGCCACCACCAGCGTGAGGGCGCGCGTCTCGTCGCGGGAGAGGCGGAGCATGGCTCATGGTGCACGCGGCGGGCGGGCACGGCCATGGCCTGGTGGGCCATCCCGGGATGGTCTTGGTGATCATGTGGCCGCTCCCAAGCCCGACGATGCATGGTCGAGTTCGCTGGCGGCCCGGCGGGCATGGCGGCACGGCCGCGGTAGCCCCGTAGCTCTGCGTCACCGCCTTTCGACGGTTTTGCTCTGAGCAGCGCAGTTTTTACGGCATCCCCCTATTGCAGGGGTCGTGCCGCGTGATCGCCCGTCAGCCGCCCCTGTAAATCAGTTGCAGCAGTACGCGCCCCACCACTTCTAACCCTTCGGGACCCACGTTGGCAAGGTCGTCCTCCTGGGTGTGCCAGAAGCGGTTGCCCGGACCGTAGTCGAAGTCGATGATGTTGGCCGTGCGGATGCCCGCGTCGTTGAGCGCCACGTGGTCGTCCGAGATGGCGCCCTGGTTGCGCATGGGGAAGTAGCCGCCCAGCCCCATGTCGTGCGCCAGGCGCCAGATGCGGTCCACCACCTCCGGGGCGCGCTCGCGCGAATAGTCCTCCTGCGGGAAGCGCGGCTCCTTGTCCCCTACCATATCCACCAGCACGCCGTAGAGCGGCCGGTAGCCGGCGCCGGGCACCGGCTGGGCCGCGAAGTGCTCCGCGCCCAGGTACATCTCGCCGGGGCCGAAGTCCTCTCCGTCCGTGAGCAGGAGGTCCACGCCGATGGGCGGCGCATGGGCCGCCAGCACCTGGGCCAGCGCCAGCAGCACGGCCACGCCGCTGGCGCCGTCGTTGGCGCCCGGGATGGGCCGCTCGCGGTCCTCCCGCCGGCCCTCGTTGTCCGCGCTGGGGCGCGTGTCCCAGTGGGCCGCCAGCAGGATGCGCGTAGGGTTCTCCGGCGCGAAGCGCGCGAAGACGTTGGCCATGGAGATGGGCGCGCCGCCGTCGTTCGGCGTGTGCTCGAAGCGCTGCACCACCACGGTGTCCGCCCGCGCCCGCAGGTAATCGGCCATCCAGGCCAGCTGCGCCCGGTGGGGCTCCGTGCCCGGCGCGCGCGGCCCGAGCGCCACCTGGTGGCGGAGCAGCGCGAAGGCGCTGTCGGTGGGGAATTCGGGGGCGTCCACCAGCGTTGCGGCGCCGTCCATCTGGCCGGCGCCGCCATCCTGGCAGGCGGCCAGCAGCAGTACGGTGAGCGCAAAGTGTCTCATGTGACCCTCTCCTAGCGGATGCCGGGCAGACCGGGCGCGCGCGTCTCGGGGAAGCGGCCGGCCGAGAGGCGGAACTGCCCGAAGAAGCCTATGGAGAACTGGTTGGACCCCGTGGCCGTACCCACGTTGTTCTGGTTCGCGTTGTGGCTTACACGCACACCCACCATGAGGTCCGACAGATTGGTGTCCAGGTTGAAGTTGATGCGCCGCGTGTTCAGATCGATATAGGGCACGCAGGCGTCCGCGTCCACGGCGGCGGCACGCACGCGGCACTCGTCGGTGCTCAGCCAGTCCACCGTGAGGCTCGGGTTGAGCGAACCGCGCAGCCGCTCCCGCCAGCCCTCGGGCGGCGTGATGCTACCCCGTAGCTCCAGGTTGTGCTCCGCGTGCGTGCGCTCCGTGCGGCCCGTCGGCTCGCGCCCCGTGCGATCGGTCAGACTGCCGCGGTAGCTCATGGTGATGCCCTGTCCCAGGGTGAGGCGCAGGGTGGGCGTGAGGCGCGTGGTCTCGGCCGTGCGCGGCGGATCCCCCACCCGGCCGAGTACCGTGGACTCCAGCGTCTCCTCGTAGCCCACGCTGGCGCTGGCCTGGCGCAGCGTGCCCTGCAGCCATCCGGGCACGGGGAGCTGGGCGGCGTTCAGCGTGAGCGAGGGCCACGTCTCGCTGCGCCGGTCGCGCAGGCCGCCGCGCACGTCCAGGCTCTGGCCCGTGGACTCGCTGCGGCGCACCGTGAGCGACAGTGAGGCCGGCAGGTTCACGCCGCCCTGCACCTCGAAGAGGCGCTCGTCGGTGGCCGAGCTGGCCGTTTCCCCTTTCAGGAAGCGGAAATGGTCCAGGCCGCCCACACCGAACTGGTAGATGGCGTCGGGCGCGTTGGTCTCCTGCTCGTAGCGGGAAGCCAGCCGATCCCGCCACTGCAGGCGGACGTCCTGCACGGCGCCGAGCGCCCGGTGCGCCAGCGCGCGAGGGCCGCCCGCGGCGCTGTCGGGCGGGCCCAGCAGGGCGTCGGCCAGCGCGGCCGGGCTGAGCTCCAGCCGGCGGTCGATGGTGCGGTCGCCGTTGAAGCGACGCTGCAGCTCGGCCACCGTGTCCGCCCCCGCCACCACCTCCTCGAAGTTGGCCGCGTCGCGCCGCTGCCCGAAGCGGTGATCGAAGCGGTAGCTGGCGGCCAGCCAGGAGAAGATGCGCGGCTCGTAGCTGAAGCGCGTGGCCACGCTGCGGTCCACCTCCCAGCCCACGTCCATGCCGGCCAGTTCGCCGCGCGCCCGCGCCAGCGCCTCCCGCGTGCTGGCCACCGTGGCGGCGCGGGCGGGGTCCAGCAGATCCCGGGCGGTGCGCAGGTCGGCGCTCATGCTGAGCGTGCTGAAGGGCCGGAAACCGATGCCCACCTCGGTGTTCAGGCCCACCCGCGGTGACTCGGTGGGCTTCACCGCCGAATCCTCCGCCGTGGTCAGGATCCGGTTGAAGCGGTAGGAGCGGGCGTTTCGGTCCTCGTAGGAGCCGCCGAAGGCCAGGTCCGTGGGGCTCCAGCGGAAGGGCGAGGCGGCAATGCGCTGGAACAGGCTGCTGGCCTGGATGAAGCCGGGCAGCAGCGCCCGCACCACGCCCTCCAGCGGCGCGGGCACGGGGTCCAGCGTGCGCACCGCGGGCTGGCGCCGGTAGCTGAGGCCCCCCGTCAGCCCGTGCGCCTCCGCGCGCTGCGTCAGGCCGTTGGTCTCGGCCGTGTTGTAGCGCAGCGAGAGCGCCATGCCGTCCACCAGCAGGGACACCAGCGGGTTGGCCGAGGGCGCCTCCCGGCGCAGGTTCACCACCACGTCCGTGTTGCTGCTGCCCGTCTCGCGGAGCCCCTCCAGCTCCCCCGCCAGCACGTCCCCGCCCTGCAGGAAGTACGGGTCGTCGGCCGTGCGGGCGTGGCGCACGCTCACGGGCAGCGCCACCCCCCAGCCGGCCGGCAGCATGCGCCCGAGGTTGGCGGTGCTGGAGAAGGCCAGGTTGCCGTTGGTGACGTAGCGGGCGTCCTGGTTCAGCTGCCGGAAGCGGGCGCCGCGGTTGTCCAGCGAGAGGCGGGCGTCCATGAAGTCCCCGCCCTGCACCGTGAAGTCCACCTGGCCCGCGGCGCCGGGCTCACGGTAAGGGGCGTCCAGGCGGATGTCGTTCAGCCACACCTCACCGGTGGCCGGGAAGCCGGCCGCGTTGTGGACGGCCAGGGAGAGCTCGCGCACGGCGGCCAGGTTGGGGGCCCGGCCGCGCTCCTCCAGCACCACCGCGTGCGTGCCCGCCTCGTTCCAGAGGGTGTCCTGCGTGGCCAGGGGCCCGCGCACCACCAGCCGCTCCTCGGCCTGGCGGCGGAGCTCCAGCCAGGGAGCGAACTCGATGACCAGCTCCGGCGTCCAGTCCCCGGGCGCCACCGAGCCGCCGGTGGCCGGGTTCAGCGGCGCGCGGTACAGGTAGAAGTTCCGGGCGTCCGTGCCCACCTTCACCAGCAGCGTCTCGCTGCCGTCCGGCCCCCAGTCCCCCTCCCGCGCCACCGCCCACAGGCGGAGCTGGCGGTAGTCCAGGAAGTTGCGCGGCGTCTGCGGGTAGCGGAAGTAGACCTCGGCCCGCTCGTCGGCGCCCAGCTCCTCGTAGCGCAGGCGGAGGCCCTTCTCGTTGAACTCCACGCCGCCGGCGCCCACGCCCTGCGTGGGATCCTGTAGCTGGTCGATGACGCCGGGGGGCGAGCTGTAGGCGCCGCCGTCGGTCAGCCGGCCGGCCGGGCCCACCTGCACGCGGGCGGTCGCGGCGCTCAGGCCCTCCTCGTCGTCGAGCAGCCCGCGGCGCACGCCCGTGACGTCCCGCTTGGCCCAGCGCGAGCCCACGATGCGCGGCCGGGCTATGGCCGCGTTGAAGCCGCTCGCCGCGCCCTGGTGGTCCCCCGCCACGGTCATGCGCAGATGCTTCACGAAGCGCCAGGTGGCGTCCGAGGCGCCGTTGACGGGCGTGCCGGTGGAGCGCAGCGGGATGCGGTAGAGGCGGTAGGCCGTGCCCGTCTCCGCCGTGTCCCGCGCCAGGTAGGGGGAGCCAGGGCCCAGCTGCACCACGTAGCGGAAGTAGGCGCCGTCCGTGGCGTCCAGGACGCCGTTGCCGTCCAGGTCCTCGGTGTCGGGCACGCCGTTGCCGCGCGTGCAGTTGGCCGCCGCGGCCCCCAGCGGATGGGCCTCCAGCGGCCGCACCTGGCAGGGCTGGTCCCACAGGCCGCGCGCGTCGGCCGTGGTGCCCCACACCTCGCGCTCCGCCAGGCGCGCCTCCTCGTCCAGCACGCCCAGCCCCCAGGGCCGCCCGTCCTCATAGGTGCCGTTCGTGGCGCCGTCGGGGGCCAGGTAGAAGGCGTCCTCGCTCACGCTGCCCAGGTCCAGGACCAGCGCCATGGGGCGGGCCGAGTTCACGTACAGCTCCAGGTACTCGGCGCGCGACAGGTCCCGCCCCGTGCTGGAGAGCACGGTGGTCATGGAGCGCCAGCGCTGCCCCGCGGGCGGCACGCCCCGGCCACCCATGGTAAGCCACAGCACCGACTCGCGCTGCGCGGCGCCCGCCACCTGGATGGCGCGGTCGATGTTGCCGGGCAGCTCGCCGCCGGCCGTGCCGCCGGCCTGCTGCACCAGGTGCTGCCAGACCAGGCTGTCCGCGCTGGCGGCGTCCATGTTGAGCGGCAGGACGCCCTCGGCGCCCACCCGGCTGCCGGGCGCCGAGCCCAGCTTCCAGTCCTGGGCGTTCTCGCTCAGCCCGGTGGCGTCCGTGCCCTCGAAATCGTCCAGGTAGGCCGCGCCCCGCGAGTTCGGATCCGGCGCTGAGAGGGCCGCCTCACCCGAAAGCTGTACACTGGATTCGCCTGCCAGGCGGAGGCCGGGCAGAGCCGACAGTAGCCTGTGCAGGCCCGCTCCCCCCAGGTCCAGGTCCGCCTTCACCCCCGCCACCAGCGCCGCGCCCGGCTCGGTGCCCAGCTCCGGCCGGGCATAGATGTTCTTCTCGCTCTGGTAGATCCCCATCAGGTCCACGGTGCCGCGCTGGCCCATCTGGAAGGTGGTGTTCATGCCGAAGACGCTGGTGGGCGCCAGGTTGAAGAGCGCCTGCTGCTCCAGCGTGACGCGCAGCTCCGCGTCTGGATTGGCCGCGAAGAGCGCGGCGGCATTACGCAGCGTCACCATGCCGATGGTGTAGTCGATCTCGTAGTCCACCTCCCGCTGCAGCGGGCGGTTGCCCAGCACGATCCGCTCGCTCCCCTCCCGGATGCCGAAGGTGCCCAGCGAGAAGGTCTCCCGCAGCCCTTCCACGTTGGTGCGGAAGCGGAAGTTCAGGCGGAAGCGGCCGGAGCCCTGGCGTGTGACCGGGTCCGGCTCCGTGTAGATCTCCGCGTTGCCATCGCCGCCCAGCGCGGCTGCGGCCTCCGCGGCCGTCAGATCGCGGCTGGGCGGCGGCGCGCGAAACGGCTCCAGCGTGGGGAAGAAGACAAAGGTGCCCGTGATGCCCTCGCGACTGGCGGAGACCGGATCGGCGCCGCCCGGCTGCCAGACGAGCGAGCGGTCCAGCCGCTCCAGCGGTGCCTGTTCGTCCAGGCCGAAGAGCTGGATGAAGGAGGTCTGCTCGCCGTTGGCCTCGGTGAAGGTCCGGCCCGCCGAGATGCCGCCGAGCGAGATGTCCAGCTCCAGCGTCTCCACGTCCACCTCGGTACCGCGTACCCGGTAGACGCTGTGCATCTCGAAGGGCCAGGTGGGCTGTCCCGGCTGGTGCACCGCCTGCGCGCCGCGGATCAGGCGCAGCTCGGGCGTGGTGCCCGCCGGCGCCGACTCGGCGTTCAGGTGGCCCACCGTGTCCCCGGCGGCCGTGACATAGGCCACCGCCAGCGCCTCGTCGGGGCGGAGCGGCGCCCGCAGCGCCAGCCAAAGCCCGCTCGAATGGAGGTAGTAGTCCTCGCCCGGGGTGAGGCGCCGGAAGAGCCCGCTGTGGCGGCTCGTGGAGCCCGCCGGCAGCGCGTCGGCCAGGAAGAAGCCCAGCGACGCCTGCTCCTGCGCGTTGCCCGCCGAGTAGCGCTCGTCCACGAACACCTGCAGCGTGCCCCCGGCATCGGGCCGCAGCGTGGCCGGCGCGTCCTCCGGCACCAGGCGCAGCGGGTCCAGGTGCGGCGCCGGCCCGAGCGAATCCGGATGGGCCAGGTAGAAGAACTGTCCCCGCGCGTAGTCCGCGTCGTCCAGTTCCAGCTCCTCGTCCTGCACCAGCGACTGCTGCGCCCCCGCGCCGCCCAGCTTGAACTCACGCGTAGTGACGTCCCCGCGCTGCTGCGCCCACACCGCCTGGAAGTCCATGGGCCCCAGCCGTCCCGCCCCGCGGAAGCCGAAGTTGCCCGCCGGGATGCCCTGCCCGATGTAGCGCGAGGCCGGCAGCCGCAATGACACGTCACCCACCTCCACGCGCTGCAGCACCTCGTCCTCGAACCCCTGGTACCAGACGTTGATGTTCTGGCTGCCGAAGTCCTCGCGCGTTTGATTGTAATCCACGTCCAGATGGATCCGCTCCGAGACGGTGCCGCCCACGCGCAGCGAGAAATCCACCGTGGGCTGCAGGCGCGGGATGAGCCCCGGATCGCAGTTGAACGGCAGGCTTGGGTCGCACGGGCTGTAGCGCGTCCACGAGCCGCCGAAGTCCCCCGTCCCCGTGACCTCCATGCCCAGGTCCGCGTAGCGGCTGAGCGCCTCGCCCAGCAGCTCGTCCGTCACCTCCACGCCCGGCTGGTCCACGCGCAGCGAGTCGCGCGCCGCCCGCAGCGAGTCGCGGTCCATCGGCCGGATCAGCCACCGCACCGTGTCCGCCGCCGCCTGCCCCGCCGCCGCGAGCGTGTCCCCCACCGCGAGCGAATCCCCCGCCGCGAGCCGGCCCGCCGCCGCAAGCTGTTCCCCCGGCGCCAGCTGTTCCCCAGCCGCCAGCTGCCCCCCCGCAAGGCTGTCGGCCATCCACCCGGGCCTCATGTAAGCGACCCGGAGGGCCCGACGTTCGCGCTCCAGGATCTCCTCCAGCCGCCCCGTCCGCGCCTCGACCCAGCCCAGGAAGCTGAGCGGCAGGAACACCTGCTCCATGCGCTCCGCCGCACTGCCCGGGAAACGACCGAGCGGCACCGGTGTACCTGCCAGGGCCCGCACGCGCCAGGCGTCGGCGCTGATGCCCGGCCGCACGGCGGCGGCAGCGGCGGCGGCGGCGCTGTCCGGGATGGCACGGGCCTGGAGACGGACGGGCGGCGCCTGCGCTGCCGCGGGCGTTGAGGACAGCGCGGCAAGGGCGGCGGCCAGCGTCGTCGCCTGCAGCAGGGCACGTGGGAAGCCGGCACGCAGCCAGGCCCCGAACCGCCCGGCGAACGCCCCGGTCCGGGGCCCGGATGCACGGCCAGCGGCACCGAGCTGCCCGGCGAACGCCCGGGCACGCAGCCCGGTCGCACGACCTGCAGCGGCCGGCTGGCCCCGCGGCCCGCCTGCACGGCACGCGGCACCGGCCTGGGCCCGCGGCCCGCCTGCACGGCACGCGGCACCGGCCTGGGCCCGCGGCCCGCCTGCACGGCACGCGGCACCGGCCTGGGCCCGCGGCCCGGCAGTTCGGCCAGCGTCCATTGCACGCACGCCTGAGCGGGCCCCCGCGACCGGCGGTCGCGACGCCAGCGGAAGCGTCCGGATGCGTGCTGCACTCATAGGGGGCGGACGGCGCCGGGCGCCGGGGTTGTGCGGAGTAAGGTCCCGCCTGCGGTTTGCGGGCCAGCAAGTTCTAAATATACTAACGACTTACGCGCCTCTCAACCGACGAACGCCGCATCAATGCGCATTCTGACGCGATACCTTCTCCGCGTACACGCGGCGCCCTTCGTGTTTGCCCTCACGGCACTCACGGGACTGCTGTTCATCAATACCGTGGCGCGCCGCTTCGAGGAACTGGCCGGCAAGGGCCTGCCGCTCGGCATCTACTTCGAGGTCTTTGCCCTCTCCATCCCGCACATCGTGGCGCTCACCACGCCCATGGCCGTGCTGGTGGCGGTGCTCTACGGCTTCAGCCAACTGGCCGCGGACAACGAGATCACGGCCCTGAAGGCCAGCGGCACCAACCTGATCACGCTGCTCATCCCCCTCCTCGTGGCCGCCGGCATGTTGACCGGCTTCATGGTCTGGTTCAACGACCGTGTGCTGCCCGAAACCAACCACGAGCTCAGCCTGTTGCTCGCCGACGCCAACCGGATGAGTCCCACCTTCCTGCTGAAGGAGCAGGTGGTCAACCTCATTCCCACCAGCCAGGCGGGGCGTCGCTACTACATCCAGGCTGCCCAGATCGACAGGGGCACGAACGTGCTCGAGGACGTGGTCATCTACGACATGAGCGAGTCCACCCGCGCCCGGACCATCTACGCCGAGCGCGGCCGCATGGACTTCAACCAGGACCAGACCGATCTGCTCCTCACGCTCGATGAAGGCTGGGTGCAGGAGGTGGCCGAGTCGGACCTCACCGTCTACGACCGGGTCTTCTTCGAGCGGCAGCAGACGGTGCTCGAGGGGGTGGGTGACGAGTTGACCCGCAATCAGGAGGGGCGCAGCCGGGGCGACCGGGAAATGTCCATTGCCATGCTGCGCGCCCAGGTGGACACGGCGCGCCAGGAACTGGCCATGTTCCGCGACTCCGCCGGCGCGGTAGCCCGCGCCGCGCTGGAGGACGTGCTGGCGGGGGCGGACAGCTACCGCGCCGCCCTGCCCGCGGCCGCCCAGGCGGGGCGCGTGGACCTGGCGGACGTACCCGGGGCGGCGCGGGCGCGGGCACGCGGGCGCTCGGCCGGCGAGGAGGACGCCCTGGTGCGCCGCGTGGCCCTGGACCTGGACGTGCTGAACGCCCAGGCGCAGCACGCCCAGCGCGAGGTCAATCGGAACAGTGTGGAGATCCACAAGAAGTGGGCAATCCCCTTCGCGTGCATCGTCTTCGTCCTGCTCGGCGCGCCACTGGCCGTGCGCTTCCCCCGCGGGGGGGTAGGCATGGTGATCGCCATCTCACTGGGCATCTTCGGCATCTACTACATGTCGCTGATCGGCGGCGAGACGCTGGGAGACGACGGCGTCATCGCGCCCTTCTGGGGCCCGTGGGGCCCGAACCTCATCTTCTTCCTGATCGCGCTCCTGGCGCTGGCGCGCATCGGGCGTGAGACCTCCACGTCGCGCGGCGGCGGCTGGGACGATCTGGTGGCCAGCATCAAGGAAGCCGCGCTGCGGCCCCTGCGACCGCTGCGCCGGGGAGCACGCTGATGCGCCGGCCAACCACCCCGCTGCGCCGGCGAGCACGCTGATGCGCCGGCCAACCACCCCGCTGCGCCGGCGAGCACGCTGATGCGCCGCCTCGACCGCCTGGTGGCCCGCGAATTTATCCGCCTCTTCGTGCTCTTCACGGTTGCGGCGCCTTTCCTCTTCATCCTGGGGGACTGGACCGACCGCATCGACACGTATTCCAGCCGGGGCATTCCCGTCGCGGACCAGGCGCTGAGCTACCTCTATGGCTATCCGCTCTTCATGCTCTGGTCGCTGCCCGTGGCCGGGCTCATTGCCACGGTGTTCACCGTAAGCAACATGACGCGCACCTCCGAGGTCGCGGCGGCCAAGGCGGGCGGCGTGAGCTTCTGGCGGCTCTTCTTGCCGCTGCCGGTGCTGGGTCTGATGGCCACCGCGCTCGGCCTGGGGCTCTCCGAGGTGGTGCCCATGACGCAGTCGCAGGCGGCCGAGTTGCGCGGTGATCGCGCCGGGCAGGTGCAGTCGCGCAGCAACTTCCACTACCGCGCCCCCGATAACTGGTTCTACCGTGGCCGCCGCATCACCGGAGACACCATCTACTTCTTTCACGGAGAACTGGAGGGGGATGGGGCGAGCACGCCCACCGTGGATCTCGTGGCCAGGCGCGCCGTCTACGACAGCGCGAGTAGCCGTTGGACGCTGCACGACGGCTACCAGCGGGAGTGGGTTGGGGAGGGCCCGGTGGAAAGTATGCCGTTCGATACCGTGCGTCCGGACAACCTCACTTATACGCCCGACGAGTTCCTGGCCACGCCCAAGGAACCCGACGAGATGCGCTACGCCGAACTGAGCGGCTTCATCGAATCGCTGAAGCGCTCCGGCACCGAACCACTCGAGCTGGAAGTGGAGCGCGCCATGAAGCTGGCCATACCCGTGGCCACCTTCATCATCATCCTCTTCGGCATGCCCATGGCCACCTCCTCCAGTCGTGGCGGACCCGCCTACGGCATCGGCATCTCGCTGGGAGTGACCGTGGTTTATCTGATGCTCTTCAAAGTGACCGAAGCCCTGGGCAACACCGGCACCATCTCACCCGACCTGGCGGCCTGGGGGCCGAACGCCCTGTTCGCGGTGGCGGCCGTGGTGCTGATGACCCGCGTACGCACCTAGGCCCGGTACGCACCTTGGCATGAGGCGCGTCAGCCGACCTCGGCCATCCACGCCGCCGTCATGGCTTTCGTGAGCTCCCCCTCGTAAATCATGACCGCCGGTCCCACAAGAGTGAGCGCGTAGTCCGGAGCCACCTCCACCTGGACGCTGCCGCCGGGCATACGCACCTCCACCTCCCCGGCCTCCACGAGTCCGTTCCGCACCGCGACCGCGGCAACGGCGCACGCCGAGGAACCCGACGCCAGCGTCTCCCCGGCCCCCCGCTCCCAGATCCAGGCCTCCAGAAGGCGCGGTCCCGCCACGCGGGCCCACTGCACGTTCGTTCCGGCGGGAAACGCCTCGTGCGTGCAGAGCGCCGGCGCCCGCCCCACGAAGTCATCCCGTTCCAGCCTGTCCACGAGCACCACGCAATGCGGATTGCCGAGCGAGAGCGGATGCACGGTCTCGACCCCGCCCGGCAGCGCCAGCGGGACCCCGCCTCCGACATCATCCGGCGCTCCCTCCGAGCCTTGCCCCGTGAACCCTGCCGCCTGCGCGCTGAAGGCAGCCCGCCCCATCTCCACGCGGACGATCAGCGCCCCACCCCCGGCCCCATCGGGTCCCTCGACCCGCATGCGCACGGTGTCCCGGGCCAGCTCCACCTCGAACCATGCGCCGGTGTCCACCGCGCCACGAGCGTGCAGCCAGGCCGCAAAGATGCGCAGTCCGTTACCGCTCTTCTCCGCCTCGGTGCCATCCGGATTGACGATGCGCAGGCGGAAAGATCCCGTTGGCCTACCGGCCAGGTCAGCCACGAGAACTCCGTCCGAGCCCGGCCCGCGGTGCCGGTCGCACAACAGGATTGCCCGGGCACCGGTCAGTGGATCGGGCAGCTCCGCCGCATCCACGACCAGGTAGTCGTTCCCGAGTCCATGTCCCTTCGCGAACCGCAGTCGCCGCATGCCGTCTCCCGGTCTCTGGGCTTAACCAGCGGAGGAACCCATCCCGCCGTGAGCGGGATGAAGCTGCTCCGGGCGCAATTGATCCGTCTCAATCTAGGTGTGCGCATGTATGAACGACACGAGCCCGACTCGCTGGGGCGCCTGGCGAGAGGACAGGGACTCCGACGGACCAGAGGACCGAGATGCGAAAATGGGACACCTAGAATCAGGCACCATCTCCCCGTCGAACCACCCTGCCTCTGTCCGCAAGAAATGTAGGTGGCCCAGCCGGCCATTCCAGTGCCCCGCGATGCGCCGATCTTCCTGTTATGAATACCCCTTCGCCCCCTCCCGGACCCTCGGATCCTCCGCCTCTTAACCCCTTTAATCTAGACGCACATTTTGCCCATGACGAGGCGCTGCGCGAGTATGAGCGCCGCGAGCGCATCACCCGCATCGAGCGCCGCGAGCCGGCTCCACTCACCCCGACCCAGCTCGCTCGGCTGGACCGCCAACGCGAGCTGCCGGTCCTCCAGGACGTCCGCGACCGGCGCTTCGCGCGTGGGCCTGCGTGCCCGCGGTGTGGTTCGGAAAAGGTGATTCGTTGGGGGCGTTTTTCGGGTCGGCAACGCTATCGCTGCCACGCATGTAGGCGCACCTTCAGCGATCTTACCGGAACCCCGCTGGCCTACACCAAGCGACTGCGCCTCTGGCCGGCCTACTGCGCCTGCATGCTCGACGGGCGGTCCGTGCGCGCGAGCGCTCGGCGTGTGGGCATTCACAAGGATACGGCGTTCCGGTGGCGACACCGAATCCTGGCTGCTCACCTTGCCGCTCCACCGCGATCTCTGGACGGGATCATCGAACTGGCCGAGACAGCATTTCCCTATTCGACGAAGGGTCAGCGCGGGGCAGCGGCGCAGTATGGACCAGTTCGCATACCAGGCCGCCCTCCGGAACATCTGGTGCGGGTGCTGCTGCTGGTCGACCGAAAGGGGGCGCGGTGGTCCGGCGTGATTGGCGAACGCGGAAGAATGGTCGAATTCCATGAGGGTCGCTGGTACCGCTGGCGCCTGCCGCTCAGGAAGATCTGCCGGGGGCACGGCGTCGAAAGTGCCTTGCGGGAGGTCGTCCGTGGGGAAGCCGTACTGGTGGCGAAGCAGGGTCGGTTGAGCAAATATGCAGCCGTGGCGCATCGCCTGGGGATGCGGTATCGACAGGCGTGGGGAAGCTCGTCACTTGAACCGCTGCTGGCTAGGCAAGGGACAGTGCGTGGGCGGTTTTCAGAATCGCTGGCCTTGACCCAGGATCCGCTTCATCACCTGGCGCACGTGCGCGCCTACACGATGCGCCTTCACGCGTGGATGCCTCGATTCCGCGGCGTGGCCACCAGGTATCTGGAGAACTACCTGGTGTGGTACGAGTTCGTGGATGCCATGCGACACGGGCATTCTGTGGGGGAGTTGCTGAGGTGGGACGTGCGCGGGCCGCCGGGTTTGAGGGGATGAGGGTGCGGAAACTCCTGTTTCAGGGCTTTGCGCCACACCAACACTTCCCGCAGACATGGATAGGGCGTTTGAAGGGGCGGAACACGGACGCGTAAACGTCATCAAGAACCGCCGTCGCTGGCCCGTTCTGCCATCCCCGCCGGCCCGCCATCTCCGCCGCTATCGGCTACGGCACTTACGCACCGGGGGACGCCCTGAGCGGCTGACCGGCGGCGTCCTCGACCTCTGCTTTCCGCGAGGGCGGCGCGAAGCCGAAGCGTTCGCCTTCCACCTCTACTTCCGAGAGGTCGGCCAGTGTGCGGATGCCCTCGATGCCCTCGAAGACCCGCAGTGCGAAGGGAACTTTGCCGAAGGGGGCGCTCACCTGCAGACCCTGCACGGCGTGGCGCACCTCGGCGAACATCTCGCGAGCGATGGTGATCCCTTCTTCCAGAGCTGCCTCCTTGCCGCGGGCGCTGGCGGCATGCATGCGCTCCAGGATGGGGGCGGGGACCGTGACGCCGGGCACCTCGTTGGCAAGGAACTCGGCGTTGCGGGCGCTCACCAGGGGCCAGATGCCGGCCACAATGGGGATGCGCAGGTCGCGGCGCTCCAGTTCGGCGATGAAGGCGAGCAGCTGCTCGGCGTCGAAGACGGGCTGCGTGATGGCGTACTCGGCGCCGGCCTCCACCTTCCAGTAGAAGCGGTTCAGCTCGTAGTCCTGATCCAGGGCGCCGGGATTGACGCCCACGCCGATGGTGAAGCTGGTGGGCTCGCCGATCGCGTTGCCACCGGGGTCCAGGCCGCGATTCAGGCGCGAGACCATGTTGGTGAGGCCGATGGCATCGATGTCGAATACGGCGGTGGCTTCGGGATAGGGGCCCATCTTCGGGGGGTCGCCGGTGATGAGCAGCATGTTGCGGAGGCCCAGCGCGTGGGCGCCGAGGAGGTCACTCAGCATGCCGAGGAGGTTGCGGTCGCGGCAGCAGTAGTGGACCACGGCCTCGATGCCCACGACCTGCTCGACGAGGGTAGCCGTGGGGAGCACACCCATGCGCATCTGGGCGCGGGGGCCATCGGGGACGTTGACGCCGTCGAGGCCGGCGGCTTTCAGGAGGCGGACGCCGGCCAGCATCCTGGCGGGGGTGATGCCCTTGGGCGGTACGATTTCCACCGTGGTGACCAGCTCGCCGGCCGCCAGCTTGCGACCCCAGTTCGAGCGCTCGCCGAGCGGCTTCGGTTCGCGGGGGGCGGCGCTAGCCAGGTCGGTGTGGACGCCGCTCACCGTGCGCCGGGGGTGCAGGGCGTGCACGGCATCGGCCATGAGCTTGGTGTGCTCGGGGGTGGTGCCGCAGCAGCCGCCCACGAACTTGACGCCCGAGCGGATGAGGCGCTGCGCGAACTTGGCCATGTACTCGGGCGAGGCCATGTACATCTTGCGGCCGGCCACCTCGCGGGGCAGGCCGGCATTGGGCTGGGCGGAGAGCTTGCGCACGGTGCCGGCGGCCAGATGCTCGATGGCGCTCAGAATGCCCGCGGGGCCGACTGAGCAGTTCAGGCCGATCACGTCGGCCTCCCAGGCGTCCAGGCGCGAGGCGAGCGTCTCGGGGGTGGTACCGAAGGCGGTCTTGCCGCCCTCCTGGATGGTCATCTGCGCAATCACGGGGAGGGTGCCGGCGTCGCGGGCGGCCCGCAGTGCCTGCTCGATTTCGTCCAGGGAGTGGAAGGTCTCCAACAGGATGCAGTCGGCGCCGCCGGCGATGAGGGCTTCGATCTGCTCGCGGAAGATACCGCGCGCCTCGTCCAGGGAGGTGGGGCCGTACGGCTCGATGCGGATCCCCAGCGGCCCGACGGCGCCCGCCACCAGCGCCTGCTCGCCGGCGGCCTGGCGCGCCACGCGGGCGGCGGCTTCGTTCAGTTCGGCCACGCGGTCCTCGAGGCCGTACTCGGCCAGCTTCACGCGGTTGGCGCCGAAGCTGTTGGTCTCGATGATCTCGGCGCCGGCCTTCAGGTAGGCGCTGTGGACGCCCCGCACGAGGTCGGGATCGCGGACGGCCAGCTCGTCGAAGCAGCGATTGATGTAGACGCCGCGCGCGTAGAGCATGGTGCCCATGGCGCCGTCGAAGATGTGCGGGCGGTCATCGTGGATGAGGTCCAGCAGGGTGTGGCTCATGGGCTGAAGTACTTGGCTTCAGGATGGTGGACCACGATGGCCGCCGTGGAGAGCTCGGGGACCAGCGCGCCCGCGGTGGTGAGCTCCATGCCGAGTGCCTCCCGGGCGCCCAGCAGCTCGAAGACCAGCTCGTGCTGCAGCGGGTCGGGACACGCCGGGTAGCCCCAGGAGTAGCGCAGGCCGCGCCCGGCGCCCAGGCCGAGCTCCTTTCTGATCAGCGCGTTCACGTGCTCGGCGCCCGCCTCGGCCAGGCGCACGCCGAAACCGTGCAGGTAGTAGCCCTCCGTGTACTCGCCCTCCTGCATCATGGCCGCGGAGCGCTCCAGGATGAGGTCGCCGGTGGTTACCACCTGCAGGGCCACCACGTCGCGGGCGCCGTTCCGGTTCTCCACGAAGTAGTCGGTGAGGCACAGGCCGTCGCGATCCGCCTGCCGGGGGAATGGGAAGCGACCTCGCTCCACGCCAGGATCTGCCGCATCGAAGATCACCAGCTCGTCACCTTCGGCCGCGGCGGGAAAGTAACCGTAGACGGCGCGGGGATGATCCCAGGTGCCCGCCAGGGCGTCCTCCTTCATGCGCTGCAGGCGCGGCTCGTACTCTTCCCGCACGATGCGCTCGTACGCTTCACCCTTGGCGTTCTTGGCGCCCCAGTGCAGTCGATAGAGCGTGTTCAGGTCGATGTGGCCGAAGAGGGCCTGCCAGGGGAGGCGCTCGATCACCCTGGCGCCCTGGAAGGGAGCGCCCGGCACGAGCGCCGGGTCACGCTCCGGACGGGCGCCGCCCGCCGGGCGGCTGGCGCGTGCCTTGGCCTCGAGAGCCTCGCGGCGGGCCACCCCCTCGCGGATGTCGATGAGCCGCTCGGCGGTGAACGCACCGCGGCGCTCCGGATCGGCGAGCACCTCTACGGCCGCCAGCCCCTCGAAGGCGTCCTTGCAGTACCAGACGCCGTGCTCGTAGACCCGGTCGGCCGCACGGTCCAGGTAGGCGGCGTTCCGGATGAAGGACGGGTTGATGGCGGCACCGCCGCAGAGCACCGGGTACTTCAGCCCGCGGGTGGCCAGCTCCTGCACGCATAGAGGCATCTGCTTGGAGGTGGAGACGAGCAGCGCCGACAGGCCGATGGCGTCCGCGCCCACCTCCACGGCCTTTTCGATGATGGTGTTGACGGGCACCTGCTTGCCCAGGTCGTGCACCGTGTAGCCGTTGTTGGAGAGGATGGTGTTGACCAGGCTCTTGCCAATGTCGTGCACGTCACCGTAGACGGTGGCCAGGACCACGATGCCCTTGCTCTGCCCCTCCACCTTGTCCAGGTACGTCTCCAGGCGCGCCACGGCCCGCTTCATCACCTCGGCGGACTGCAGGACGAAGGGGAGGATCAGCTCGCCGGCGCCGAACTTGTCGCCTACCTCCTTCATGGCCGGCAACAGCACCTGGTTCAGCACGTGCACCCCGGCGGCGTGGTCGCCGCCGTGCTCGGCGATGGCGGCGTCCACGGTCTCCTCGATGCCGTCCTTCTTGCGGTGCAGGATGCGCCAGTGGGCCGCCTCCTCGGGGCTCATCCCCTCGGTGGGATCGACGTCCGAATCCTCGTCGGCGGTGTGGCTCTCGTAGAACGCGATGAAGCGGGACAGAGCATCGTCGCTTCGATCGAAAATCAGGTTGTCGGCCAGGCGACGCTGCTCGTCGTCGATCTCGGCGTAGGGCGTGATGTGCGCCGGGTTGACGATGGCCATGTCCAGGCCGGCCTCCACGCAGTGGTGCAGGAAGACGGAGTTCAGCACCGCGCGCGCGGCCTTGGAGAGGCCGAAGGAGACGTTCGAGACGCCGAGCGAGGTGAGCACACCGGGCAGCTCGCTCTTGATCAGGCGGATGCCCTCGAGCGTCTCCACGGCGCTGCGGCGGAACTCCTCGTCGCCGGTGGCCAGGGTGAAGGTGAGGTCGTCGAAGATGAGGTCGCCGCTCTCCAGCCCGTATTCGTTGACGCAGATGTCGTGGATGCGGCGGGCGATCTCCACCTTGCGGGCGGCCGTCTTGGCCATGCCCTCCTCGTCGATGGTGAGCGCCACCAGGGCGGCGCCGTGCTCCACCGCCAGGGGCACCACGCTGTCGATGCGCACGCGGCCGTTCTCCAGGTTGATGGAGTTGATGATGGCGCGACCCGGACACTTCTCCAGGGCGGCCCGCACCACGTCCGCCTCGGTGGTGTCGAGCACCAGCGGCGCCTCCACGCCCTGGCTGAGCAGCTTGACCACGGCACTCATCTGCTCGGCCTCGTCCTGGCGCTCGGTGAGGGCCACGCAGACGTCCAGCAGATGGGCGCCGCCGTCCACCTGGCTGCGGCCCACCTCCAGAATGCCGTCGTAGTCGTCGGCCAGGAGCAGGCGCTTCACGGCGCGCGAGCCCTGGGAATTGACGCGCTCGCCGATGAGGGTGGGCGGCGGGTCCTGGGCCAGGTCGAAGGTGGTCATGGCGCTGGCCGCGCGCGGCACCACACGGGGGGAGCGCTTGCTGGCGGTCAGGCGCGCGCCGCCCGCGGCGGTGCCCTGCCCCACCCGCTCCACCACCAGGCGCATGTGCTCGGGCGTGGTACCGCAGCAGCCGCCCACCACGGCCACGCCCTCGTGCTTGACGAAGTGCTCGTGCGCGTCCGCCAGCTGCTCGGGGGTCAGCGGATAGACGGCCTCCCCGCCCTCGTTCAGGGGGATGCCGGCGTTGGGGATCACGCTGATCGGCAAGCGCGCGTTCTCACTCAGCCAGCGCACGGGCTGACGCATGTGCTCGGGGCCGGTGGAGCAGTTCAGCCCGATGACGTCGGCCCGCATGGCCTCGATGATGGTGGTGGCGGCGCCGATGTCCGTGCCGAGCAGCATGCGGCCGGTGACGTCCAGGGTGATCTGCGCCTGGATGGGCACGTGCACGCCGGTCTCCTCCCGAGCGCGCCGGATGCCCACGATCTGCGCCTTCACCTCCAGGATGTCCTGGCTGGTCTCGATGAGCAGCACGTCCACACCGCCCTCGATGAGGCCCACGGCCTGCTCCCGGAAGACGTCCACCAGTTCGGCGTATCCCACGCTGCCGAGCGTGGGGTCCGAGGTGGCGGGCAGGAAGCCCGACGGGCCGATGCTGCCGGCCACGAAGCGGGGATGCGCCTCGGTGGCGAAGCGGTCCGCCACGCCGCGGGCCAGGGCGGCCGCCGCCCGGTTCATCTCCAGCACTCGCTCGTGCAGGCCGTACTCCTTCAGCGTCAGCCGGTTGGCGCGGAAGGTGTCCGTCTCCAACACGTCGCACCCCACCTCCATGAAGGAGGCGTGCACGCTCTCCACGGCGTCGGGGCGGGAGATGACCAGGAAGTCGTTGCAGCCCTCCAGCGCCTCGCCGCCGAAGTCGGCGGCCGTGAGGTGGAGATTCTGCAGGCTGGTGCCCATGGCCCCGTCGAAGACGAGGACGCGGCGGGCGAGGATGTCTAGGTAGCTCGGACGGCCCATGACTCTCGATTCAACGCTCGTGAGCGGGGCCGAAAAAACAAAGCCCCGCGGTCGAAGTGCGGGGCGGAAGGGCCGGCCCACACGCTGTGCGCGGCGGGGCGGCGATCTTTCCCGGCACTTTAGACCTTTGAATGGCGGCAACGCACATGGTTGCTCGCCCGGCGGTGGCAAGCGGCCAGCAAATCTCCGCCGTACTGCTGCGCGAACGGTAGGGGGAGAGACTCCACGGTGTCAAGCCGGGCGCCCGGCGGGTGAGCGGAGCCCAGAGTGGCCGACGCTCTGCCCCGAGTGGCCGGCGCCCAGCCCCGAATGGCCGGCGCCCAGCCGCGAGTGGCGGGCGCTCAGCCGCGAGTGGCGGGCGCTCAGCCCTGAATGTTCCCTGCCAGCGCCCGGGTCGGCGGCACGCAGTCCGACTCCGACCCGTCCGTCCATTCGGCGGGCACGCGCACGGTGAAGGTGGTGCCCTCCCCCGGGCTGCTGGCCGCCGTGATGGTGCCGCCGAGCAGGCGCGCCTGGCGCTGCGCCACCGACAGACCGATGCCGGTGCCGCCCGCGCGTCGGGCGGAGGACTGATCCACCTGCCAGAACGGCTCGAAGATGTGCTCCAGGTGCTCGAACGCAATGCCGACGCCCGTGTCCCGCACCTCGAAGACGGCCAGGTCACCCTCCAGACTGGCCGTGAGTGCAACCACACCGCTGTCGGTGAACTTGACCGCGTTGGACAGCAGGTTGAGCAGGATCTGGCGCAGGCGGGAGGCGTCCGTCACCAGCGTGACGTCACGCTCGGGCGCCTTGGCGCTGAATGCCACGCCCTTTTCGGCGGCCACCGGCTCCATCAGGGCCGCCGTGTCGCGCACGAAGTCGGCCAGCGCCAGGCGCCCGGGGTCCACCTGCTCGCGTGCCTCGTCCAGGCCCGCGAAGGTCAGGATCTGCTCGATGATGCCGAGCAGGTGCCACGCCGCGCCGCGTATGCGCTGCGCGTACGTCAGCGCTTGTTGCGGCACGGGCTCGGCCATGCCGCCCAGCAGCAGGTCGGCGTAACCGGTGATGGCGGTGAGCGGGGTGCTCAGCTCGTGGGACATGACCGCCAGGAAGTCCGACTTGGAGCGCGCGGCGGTGTGCACCTGCTCGAGGAGACGCGCGTTCTCCAGCGCCACCGCCACGCGGTCGGCCAGCTCGCACGCCAGCGCCAGTTCCCCCTTCCCGAAAGGCTGCCGCTCCGGACCGGCCAGGAAGGACAGCAGGGCCAGCGTGCGCCCATGCGCCCGCAGGGGCACGACCAGCGCTCCATGGCAGCCGTAGGCGCTGAGCACGCCCCCCCCGGCGGGACCGTCGAGGTTGAGCGCCCGCCCGGCCAGCGCCGCGTCCAGGACGGCATCAGGCCAGACAGGGGCGCCGGCGGCGCCGTGCACCGCCTCCGCAAGCGCCGCCGAGCGTCGCCCGACGTGCAGCGTGTGCAGCCGCCGTGGCACGCCATCCTCCACCACATCCACGAGACAGACGGTGCCGAGCGTGGGCAACGCGCAGCGCGCTACCCGGCCCAGTGTGGTCTCCAGGCCCAGTCCGGCGGCCAGCACCGCGGCCGCCTCCGCCAGCACACGCTGCTCCCGCTCGCTGCTCTTCCGGTGCGTCTGGTCCACGAGCACCAGCACCCAGCCCGTGGGCTGGCCCACACGCCCGTCCAGCGGGGAGGCCGTCACCAGGGCGGGTATGGGGACGCCATCCCGATGGCGGAGCGCCGCCTCGGCGCTGGGCTGGCGCCGCGCCTCCGTGAAGGAGAGGCCCGGCAGCACGGTGGTGAGGTCGCGCCCCACGGCCTCCGCCCGGTGCCAGCCCAGCATGCGCTCGGCCGCCCGGTTCCAGTACGTGATGATGCGCTCCGGCGAGCAGCCCACCACCGCTTCCCCCACCGCGTCGAGCAGGAGGGCCTGGAACACTACTTCATCCTGTGCACGGCGCTCGCGTTCGCGACTCCGACCCACGTGCCAGTGCAGCCGCCCGGCCAGCACCGCCACGGCCAGCGTGAGCGCGGCCTCCCACCACGCGGCGTGCAGGGCCAGTGCCACGCTGGTGAGCAGGCCGGCGGCCACCACGAGCACGGCCAGGGGACCCGCAGAGAGTGACTTTCGTGGCTGCGCGCGCATCGCCGGCTCCGCTGGATCGGGAGTGGCCGCGTGGAGCGGCCGGGACGCCAGCGTCAGCGTGGATCGATGGATGGAGACCAAGGTGCGCTGCGCTACCGCCGATGGCAAGCGGCGCGTCAGCTCACCACGCCGGTGGGCAGCTCCCCGGTGAGCACGTCGCGTCCGTCCGGGGTGACGAGCACGCTGTCCTCGATGCGCACACCCACACCGCGCAACCCCGCGGGCGCGGCCTCGTCGTCCGCGGGGATGTAGAGGCCAGGCTCGACGGTGAGCACCATGCCCGCCGCCAGCGGACGGGGCTCACCGCCGCGCACGTAGTCCCCCACGTCATGCACGTCCAGCCCCAGCCAGTGCGAGGTGCGATGCGGGTAGTAGCGCCGCAGCGCGTCGGCCTCCGTGGGCTCCTCGGGCACCTCGGCAAGCACGCCGAGCTGCACGAGCCCCTCGGCCAGGGTGCGCGCGGCGAGCGCGTGGAGCTCCTGGACGGTGGCGCCGGGCCGCACGGCATCGAGCGCCGCGTTGTGGGCGGCCCGCACCACGGCGTGCAGCTCCGCCCGTGCGCCGTCCACGCGGCCCACCGCCCAGGTGCGGGAGACATCGGCGCAGTACATGCCGAGGCGCGCACCGGCGTCCACCAGCACCAGCTCGCCGGCCTGCATCACGTGGTCGTTGGCCACGTAGTGGAGCACGGTGGCGTTGCCCCCCGCGGCCACGATGCTCGGGAAGGCGGGCCCGCGCGCGCCCCGCGACCGGAAGCCGCCCTCGAGCGCCGCCTCCACCACCCACTCCCCCACGCCCGGGCCTACGGCCGTCGCGGCCTCCCGGAAGGCCGCTACGGTGAGGGCGGCCGCGGCGCGGATGGCCGCTATCTCGCCGGGCTCTTTCATGAGGCGCAGCTCGTCCAGCAGCACGCGGGGCGAGACCAGCGCGCGGGGGCCGCGGCCGCGCCGCGCGTGGCCCCGCTCGCCCGCCTCGAGCACGGCCCGCACGGCGCCGTCCACTTCGTCCCGACCGCTCCGCAGCGGCGCGTAGAGGCGCTCCGTCTCCGCCACGATGCTCGCCAACCGGTCGCCCAGCTCCTCCATGGGGAAGGCGGCGTCCGCGCCGAACCGCTCCAGCGCCGCCTCCGGGCCGCCG
>Ga0214473_10001101_pt1 | contig 36484 bp, 29 predicted proteins | sample RVTome_7_FD_203509 | JGI IMG/M metagenome (GOLD analysis project Ga0214473, IMG submission 203509) | Soil microbial communities from uranium-contaminated site in the Upper Colorado River Basin, Wyoming, United States - RVT98D197 | ecosystem: Environmental > Terrestrial > Soil > Contaminated >... | reverse complement strand
CGCTCCGGGAGCGGTGAAGACGGGGAAAAACTGCTGAAGCAGAGTCGTCCATGTCGATATACAAGTCGTTGTATTCATGCCAACCTTCCATCTGTATGTCCTTCAACACACAAATCGGAAGGTTGGCACGTTTTCGTTTATCCAACATTCACATCACACAGACAAAAAGTGCGAAAGTTCACTCAGCTATCTGGTCTCGCGACCCAGCCGTGATCTTTTGGTCGCGGCTCATCAGCAGATAACGCACGAGTGGTGGGATCGCCAACGAGAGCAATTCGAGTGCTATATTTCGCAGGTTGTGATTGATGAGGTGCAGGCTGGGGATGATGAGGCGGCGGCGAGAAGAATGGAAACAATTGGCGTCTTTCCAGTCTTGGAGGCAACCCCGGAGGCCGAGGGCTTGACGAGGGCCATTGTGGAGGCTGGAGCCATTCCTAAGCAAGCCGTCCGGGATGCCGCACATATCGCCGTTGCCGCCGTAAGTGATATAGACTACCTTTTGACTTGGAATTGCAGGCATCTGGCGAATGCTCAGATCATCCGCGCGCTCTCCGCGGTCTGTGGCGCGCATGGGTACAGCACACCAGTCATCTGCACTCCTGAGGAGCTAATGGGGGTATAGCATCATGTATGATGATCCTATCGTTAACGAGGTCAGAAAGACACGAGAGCATCTGGCGGGAGAACTCGGCTTTGATGTTCACGCGATCTTCGAAGATCTGCGCAAACGAGAAGCCGCGTTAGGAGCGAGGCTGGTGCGTCGACAAAGAAGAAAGGGCGTCAAGCGCGTAGCTGCCCCCGAGCGAAACCCAGCAACGCTTCGTCCTGGCAGGTGAGCCGGTGGGTTAGTCTACGACCGCAGTTGACAAACGCTGGCGCGAGTGCCAAGCCTCACTCAGAAATCAGTGGAATTTCCGGTACCAACTGATCGGCGTGAGCACGGCTGAAGATCATTTTCCAACTGAAACCGGATAATGTCGTTCGAATCATTACGGGATGGCCAACATGACGACAAAGAAGCCAGCGAAACGTTTGACAGAAGAAGAAATTGACAAGGTTGTGACAGCTCAAGCGGACAGCCGTTCCGCCTGGGGAAAGGCCGTCCGCGTGAAGAAACCGAAGATGTCTTCGTTGACCATTCCTTCCGATCTTGCGGCAAGAGCAGCGTTTCTGGCTCGGTTGCACAGGTCGTCCGGTCTTGACGAGTGGGTAACACACATCCTTCGGGAGCGGATACAACTGGAAGAGGCGGCATTCAACGAAGCGAAAAGAGGTTTGTCCGGCAAGAGAGCGTCCGGTAGATCATCGCGTCGGACGGCCAAAAGCCGTCGCTGAGGAGTCGGTGTGCGGTGCACACCCTACAGGACTATCTCACAATGATCTTGAGCCTGGCCAGGTAGATGCTGGTTTTGCCTTCGTGGGTGGAGTAGTAGCTCATGTAGAGCAGGTCGTTGTGCCAGAGGAGGCCGGGATAGCTTGTGTCGCCGCCGCTGGGGAGTTTCAGAAGCTTGGTCATTGTGTGGTTCATCACGTCGAGATAGCACAGAGCGGTGTGGGGGCCGTCCTGGTGCATGCGTCCGGCGGCGAGCCAGTGGCCGGTCGGCAGTTGGATCAGGTTGGGGCCGCCGAAGGCGTTGAACTCCGGGCCGAGGTCGTGCCACTGCCATTGGGTGTAATCGCCGCGACTGATTCCGAGGATGGCAGTGTACGGCTGATCGGCCAGCTTGTCCCGGCGGACGAGGGCGTAACAGGTGTCCGAGGCGTCGAAACGCAGCGTCACTTCGCCCGGCCGGCCCTCGCTGTAGAGCTTGGGAACCAGTGACTGGTAGGTAACGCCGTCACCGCTGGTGAGCAATTCAAGATTGGGCGAGCCTTTCCCGGCGGAGTACGAGACGCCGTAGGCTTTACCTTTGTGCCATGTCACGCACCACAGCCACCGGCCCGGCTCGGAGACGATCTGCGGCTTGGTCCATTCCGTGCCGTTACCGGAAAACGCGACGAATGAGCCGGTAGGGGCGCTCTGGTTATCCTTCTCGCGCGGGGCGGCCCCGCCCAGGAGCATGAGCCTGTTGTCCGGCGTCACCGACAAATGCGCATCCCGCAGATCGTAGCCGGCGAGCTCGATCAGGCCTGTCGAGTGCCACACGTCCGCGTCCTTCGAGGACAGGACGCGGATGCGCCCGTCGGTCGAGACGTGGCCCCGACCTTCGCGAAAAGCGCAATAGAAATGCTCGTTCCAGCGGACCAGGTCGGTGAAAGCATTATGCGGGGCCGCGTCCCAAATCTTCTTCACATCGAGTAGCTTGACCTCAAGGGGTACGCCGGCCGACGCAACAGCCACCTGCAAAGCGATGAGCACGATTGATGTCAGTCTTGTCCTCACATCTGAGCCCCTTTGTTTGCACTTGTCTGGGCGTCACACCTGCGGCGGAAATCCGAAGCACGAATTTCGAAATCCGAAACAAGCACGAATGTCCCAAATCCCAAATTCGAAACGGGATCAGGCCCGGCATCGCGTTTGGGGCCTTTGAATTTTGGATTTGTTTCGGATTTCGGGTTTCGAATCTCGGATTTCTCCTTTCAGTACACGCCCCGGACGCGGGTCTTGACGGCGAAGAGGGAGTCGCTGGCGGTGATGAAGAGCATGTCGCGGTCTTTTCCGCCGAAGGTGACGTTGGCCGTCCAGCCTTTGCTGATCGGAATCTGGTCGATCTGCTTGCCTTCGGGATTGAAGACGGTAACGCCTTTGCCGGTCAGATAGACATTGCCCTCGTTGTCGATGGTCATGCCGTCGGAGCCCATCGAGCAGAAGAGCGTTTTGTCGGAGAGCGTCCCATCGGTGTTGATCGCGTAACGATACGTCTTCTTGGCCCCGATGTCGGCGACGTAGAGGAGCTTGCCGTCGGGCGTGCCGATGATGCCGTTCGGCTGGACCAGGTCGGTCGCGACGCGCGTGAGCGTCTTGCGGTCAGGGCTCAGATAGTAGACGTGCTGGCCATCCTGCTGCATCGCCGGGTCGCGCGTCCAGTAGTCCCTCTTGTAGAGCGGGTCGGTGAAGTAGATGGCGCCGTTCGGAGCGATCCAGAGGTCATTGGGGCCGTTTAGCTTCTTGCCCTGATAGTCCTTGACAACGACCGTGACCTTGCCCTGCGGATCGATCTTCCACAGCTCGTTGTTCATGTCCGCGCAGGCCCAGAGATTGCCTTCCTTATCGAAGAACGTGCCGTTGGACCGACCGCAGGGTTTCATGAAGTCGGTCAGCTTGCCGTCCACGGACCACCTGCAAATCCGGTCGTTCGGCTGATCGGTGAAAAAGACGTTGCCTTCCGCATCGGCCGCCGGGCCTTCGGTGAACTTGAAACCGCCGGCCAGCAGAGTGACTTTCGCACCCGCGACGACGGAGGCCGATTGGGTGGTATCCGAGGGCGCTTTCACGAGTTCGATCCCTTCATTCTTGCCGAGATTGCGGGAGTACTGCTTATCGTTCGGATTGTTCCAGTGCTCGTGGACGCCGAGGCTGGCCAGGCGGACCGTACCCGTGGCATGGTCCGGATCGTAGTACGTGCCGGAAGGCGGATCGTTCGCGAGGGCCGCCTCATGCAGGTAGTCCTCCGTGCCGGGCACGCAGGAATATTTCTGAGCGGCCGGCTCCGCCTGCAGAAAATCCAGGCCGACTGAGTCAATGGCCACCGGGTCCTGTGAGGCAAACACGCTGGAGGTCCAGTCGTCATTGAACGGCGCCGACTTGAACTTCCTCGGCACTTGCTCCGCGTAATGAATGCCGCCGTAGAGCCCGTCGAGCAGGTAGAGCACGGTCTTGCCGCCGATGTGGGAGTGACCCGTTATGTCCACGAGGTCCCTGTACTCCTTACTGCCTTTGCTGAAGCTGCTCTTGTGCATGTCATAGTAGCCCTTCTCGGGCGGCGCTCGAAAGAACGAGCCGAAGTGGTTCTTGGCACAGAGGGTCACACCCGCGCCGGTGTGGGCCTTGAGGTTGGCGAGGTTGATCAGGTACTCGGCCTCGGCGTAGGCCCTGGGCACATAGTCTTGCTGAACGTCCTTGAGCCGGTTGCTCCAATAGAAGGGGACGGTTGAGAGCTCCATCTTTGTCCGGCCGGAGGCGCCCTGACAATCCAGGTATGTCACGTCGGGGAACTGCTTGTGCAGCATGTCATAATACTCTTCGGCGAAATAGCACAGGCTATCCCCCACCGCAATATCAGACTGCCTGACGCCCGCCGTCTGCGTGAGCTGCTTGAGCAGGGCGGCGATCAACTGCGGCGAGGTGTTCATATAGTCCGGCCATTTCTGCAGGGCGTACGTCTCGCGATTGACGGAGTCGAGCGTCCGGATGAAGCCGACGAAGTTCACCTTGATCGTGATCTTCTCGCCCGGCTTGTAGCCGATGTCGCCCTTGCCGCGGCCGTTGTTGTGATATCGAAACAGGGCGTCCCAGCCCTTGGCGTCCGTGGCCTCGCCCGTCAGGGAGCGAAGGGCCTTGGAGATCATCGCATCACACGCCGCCTGGCTCGTGTGCTCATTCTGCCAGAGGTGTCCATCGCCGGGCCCCGCCCAGTTGGTCGCCTCGGGATCATGGACCCAGACGACCCGGCCGGGATGAATACCCTTGGCCTGGCCGAGAGGAGCGTGTCCCGCTTGCTCTGCGGCCGCCAATCGGCCCTCCGGCATATTCCTGACGGCGATCACGCCAAAGACAACTCCCGCCGCGATGCACGCGACCGCCAGCGGCAGCCGGGATCGCCGCAGCAGTCCTTTGGCCTTGCGAAATGCGACGATGGAGCCGGCCACCCCGATCAGCCAGGCGACAAAGCCCGACGCCAGGGGCATGGCCGCACGCTGGCATGGGTACATCGCCCGTGACGGCTTGGGGATCACGCGGATCAGAAACCACACGAGCGATAGCAGTCCCGCTATCGGCAGCAGCCAGCACAGCCAACCATGCTTTAGCTTCTCCATGTAGCGCGGCCCTTGCCCCATCATCGTCCCTCGCATACAGCAGGGATGTTCATTGTGTGCGTGCGTCTCTTGATGACTGTGACGTTCACTGGAATGCGACATTCGTTATACCTCCATCAGCCGAGTTGAAATTGCGTTCGAACGCCAAGCATTGTACCGTGCCGCCGAACGCAAGTCTTGGCTTTTTCCAGAGTTGCCAGGGGCATTCCGTTTAACATCCCGCCGAGATCGGCGCGCCCAGGCAATAGACTCGAAGATTATCTTCGTGGAGGCGTTGATTTGCCCGGCCGGGGGTGCTATCGTCAAGGCTTCACTGGTATGCAGGAGAAATCGAGTCGCAACATGGAACGCTCATCATTGACACGATATGCGTGGCTGTCCATTGTCGCCGCGATTGTGACGATCGGGCTCAAGAGCTTTGCTTATTTCTTGACGGGCTCGGTCGGTCTGCTGTCGGACGCGGTGGAGTCGCTGGTCAACCTTGTGGCCGCGATCATGGCATTGGCCATGCTGATTGTCGCCGCGCGTCCGGCGGATGAAGAGCACCCCTTCGGGCACAGCAAAGCCGAATACTTCGCCAGCGGCGCCGAGGGGGCCCTGATCCTTGTCGCGGCAGTCGCTATCGGTGCCGCCGCGGTTCATCGCATCCTTGTCCCTCACGCCATCGAGCAGCCCGGCCCCGGGTTGGCCATCTCGGTCGTTGCCTCGGCCGTCAACTTCATCGTTGCCCGCATCCTGCTGCACGTCGGAAAGAGGCACAGCTCGATTACGCTTGAGGCCGACGCCCACCACCTCATGACGGACGTGTGGACGTCGGTGGCCGTGATCATTGGCGTCGGGGCCGTGGTGTTGACCGGCTGGCAACCACTGGACCCGATCATTGCACTGGCTGTGGCCGCCAATATCGTGCGAACGGGCTATCATCTCATGCGACGTTCGGTCGCGGGACTGATGGACACAGCCCTGCCCCAGGAGGAATACGAACAGGTCCTGAAGGTCCTGGACAAGTACAAGGAGCAGGGGGTCGAGTTCCACGCCCTGCAGACTCGCCAGGCGGCCGGCCGGCGGTTCGTATCCATTCACGTCCTGGTCCCCGGGAAGTGGAGCGTCCATAAGGGCCATCATCTGGTGGAGAACGTTGAAGAGGATATCCGCGGCGTGCTTTCCGGTGTCACGGTGTTCACGCACCTGGAGCCGGTGGATGATCCGCTCTCGTTCCAGGACATCGAGATCGACCGGTAGTGCCACATTCCAGAAATCGTGCGACGATCCCATTGTCTGGCTCCTCTGAAAACACGTCGGCTGGCCTTCGTAGGGCGAGCGTCCCCGCTCGCCCATACGCCTGCGGAAATATTCTATTGATTCGGAGGAGGTTCAGTGCTATTGTTTTTGCGTAAGCGGAGGAGGATTGGGTGTTTTGTATCGCGAAGTAAGGTATCGCCGGCGCCGCGGCATGCGCTTGCGCGATGAGGGATGTCCCTGGGATGCCGCATGGAAAGGAGACTCTACGATGCAGTACCGAATTCTTCAAACTGTTGTGGCGCTCGTTCTGGTTGCTGCGCTCTGCGGGTGCAAGTGCCTCTGCGGACGAGGGGAGAAGGAGGCGCCTGCCCAGGCGGTGACGCTGTCGGATGTCCCGGCGCCTGCCCGGGCGGCCATAGAAAAACTGATGGCCGGAGGCGAGATTACGAAGATCGACAGGGAAGGGGAGGGCGACAAGGCCATCTACGACGTGGAGGGCAAGTCGCAGGGTAAGAGCGTCGAGTACGACGTCGCGGCCGATGGCACCGTGCTCTCGACGGAAGAGAGTGTCCCGTATGCGTCCTTGCCGGAAGCCGTTCGCACCGCTGCCGCGAGGTACTTCGGCTCCAGCGAGGGGCTCGCCGCGCACAAAGAGGTCGAGAAGGGCAAGACGTACTATGAGGTCGAAGGTAAGAAGGGCGGAACCGCGATCACCCTGAAACTCACGGACGCCGGAAAGATCGTCGAAGAAGAGAAGGAGTGAGCAGCCCGGTCCCCCTCACGAATCCGTGCAAAAGATGTAGGTGCTTAGCCTCATCCGGGTGGCAGCGGCAAGCGCAGCTTGGCGATGGTCTTCTCGGGATGCCGTGGAGCCATCGGCAAAGCCTTTGGCCTTGCCGCTGCCACCCCTCATGTTCGATGCCCTGCAATGAGACTCGAATGGCTGTACCTGCTGATCGCCGGGCTGTTTGAGATCGGCTGGCCGCTGGGGTTCAAGCTGTCTCAGACGACGCGCTTCAAGTGGCCGTTCATCGCCCTGGCGGTGTTGTCGATGGCCCTGAGCGGCTTTTTCCTCGGCTGGCCCAGCGGGACATCCCCATCGGCACCGCCTACGCCGTCTGGACCGGAATCGGCGCCGCCGGCACCTTCCTCATCGGCATCGCCTTCTTCTCCGACCCCGCCGGCCTCCTGCGAATCCTCTCCTTCCTGTTCATCCTCACCGGCCTCCTTGGCCTGAAACTGATGAGTGGGAAAGCCGCCCCGACCCGGTTGCCTTGGTAATCTCATTGACACCTCGCACGCCGTGTGCTACAATTTTCTCCAAAGACGGCCGAGATTTGGATGGTAGAGGTCCGGGCCGGACACGCTCACGCCCTCATTTGTTGTAGGAGGATCGAAGATGTGCATTCTCAGCAAATCCGTGAGGTTCTTCTCCCCTCGTTGCTCTCGATCCGCAAAGCATGCCCAATCGTATACTCGCACAAGTAGATGGCCTACGCCACGATACGCAATCTGTGTCACCGCCTGGGTTCTGATGGTATTGACGCCAGACAGAGGGTCCTGCAAGACGACATTCACTCTCGGCGATCTGGCAGGCGGATGGAACCTCCACGGCCTCACCAGCGGTTACCCTGGCGACTTCCAGAGCTGGGTCTATGGCACGATGACCTGCGACGCCAGCGGGGTTTTTACACAGCTATCAACCGATAGAGCAGACGATGAGGCAAGTCCCGTAGGGGGAAAGTTCGAGATAACTCCTGATGGCATTGTCACTATACCCGGAGGCAGCGGCCTCGGAAGCTCGTTTCACGGAGTAATGCGCAGGAACAAAGACACAATGGTCTTGACAGGGAACGACGGGGGAGGCGGCTACTTCTTGGTGATCTATACCAGGAGATTAGAGACATGTGCCGTAAGTGATTTGAAAGGCGCTTGGGTTTACCATGGACTTATCTCGAACACTGAGAGCGATACAGCGCCGCGCTGGTGGCACGGTTCAGCGACGATGGACGAACGCGGGAACATGTCTTTTGACTCACCGTTTGTCGATAGCGAAGGGGACGTAGAGATCCCAAGACCCGGCAAGTTTCGCATGACTGAGGGGGGCATCGTTGTTCCCGATTCCTCTCACATGGCGCCTTACCATGGCGCAATGAGCCAAAGTAAAGACATGATGGTGGGCGTGGCCACGGTGTTTGTGGGGTACATTGAGGAGGCTGACTCTGACATTCCCGGCGATATCCTCTACGTGTGGGAAAAGCAGGTCCCAGGCTCATATACCATGCGCGACTTGGCGGGCACCTGGTACGTGCATGGGCTGGTCTCTGGTTCCTCTTATAACGACTGGACCGGGTGGTATCACTCCACATGGTTCGTTGATGGCCAGGGCAAGGGTGATACGGTCGCCGGGTCGTACTTGAATAGCCACGGCGAGACCAGCCAGTCGGCCAGCGGAGCGATGAGCATAACAAGCGATGGAATCATCACGATGTCGAATGCTCCCACTTTCCACGGAATCATGAGTCCGGGCAAAGACATGTGGGTCGGTACCATGGACGATGGAGGAGGCGGATACGGTTTAGTAATTGCCGTAGGGCATGATCCCGTCGACGAGTTCGATTTCAATGCGGATGGCCGTGTGAATTTCATCGATCTGGCCATCTTTGCCAGTCATTGGTTGAACTGAGGTGCTGAGGCGGAAATCGAGAGGCGGAGGCAAGAAGGGCAGGGCCGCGATCACTCTGAAGCTCACGAACGCCGGCAGGATTATCGAAAAAGAAACAAAGTGAGCGGCATCCTCGACCTGAAGCGGAGTAGGTGAGGGGATCATTCCACCTGCGATTCGATCTCCGGCGGCAGGCGGTCTCTCATTTCTGGATGCGTCTCCACCACCCGGAGGATATCCGCCAGGTCTTTCTGACGCTTGCTCTTTCGCTGCTGCTCATCACGGTACGCCCAAACCTTGCCGGCAAGCACAGCCTCCTGCAACTCTGCACGCGGATTCGCGTTTGGCTCGGGAGTCCGGCTTGCGTGGCTTGCTTCCTTGATTCTCCCGGTGTGCTATGCTACGATTCTATGCATACATAAGGAGATGTGTCATGCACAGACATGCGTCCATCACCATCGAGTCAGTGGAAGAACGCCTCAGCACTTGGCTGGCGGAGAATGCCGACGCTTCGATGGCTCGCCGAGCCGAAGCACTGCCCTTGCGCAGAGATATGGTGGCGCTTCTGACGTTTGTGCGCGACAACAAAGTGGTGGGCACTCAAGCCACAGGGAACATGCCGCTAAAGGCTGTCCGGGAAGTGACTGCGCTCTTCGTCAACCCTCCGAAACTGGAGGATACAATAGGGGATCACACCTATCAGATTCGCAGTGAGACGGATGTGTGGCTGCTGTACTTCCTCCATATCCTGGCCGACGTCGGCGGGCTGTTGAAGGGCGGGCGAGTGCGACGCTGGCGAATTACCGCACAGGGAGAACGATTCCTGGATGTGGAGCCCAGACTGCAGGTGGCGTTCCTGTTGACCGTCTGGTGGTACAGGGTCAATTGGATCGTCGCGTACCCTTATGAGGGTATGGGGCATGGGCTGCCGCCTCTGTTTACCAGAGCCACGCTTGCCAGTCTGCAACAGTTGCCCGCCGAGACCTATGTCCCGTTCGATGAGTTCGCAGACCAGCTCATCGCCAGGACGGGGCTGAGATGGGGCGCGCGGGACAGCCCTTATGCAACCATGTCTCTTCGGGGTTCGATTCGGGCGATGATCATCGACAGGTTGGCGGATTTCGGAGTGCTGGAACGCAAATATCGAAAAGAGGCTATAGGCAAGACCACTATTCCCAAGCTTGTCGAATTCAAGATCACCCCCTGGGGCATGGCCCTGCTGGATGCCCTGTACGCCATGGGCAAGTGAGGGGGCGGCGGCCGATGATTCTCGAATAGATCGGCAAGCGTCTGATGAGGCCCCTGTGGATCAAAACGGTGCAGTTCTACAAACGATACCGTGTTCGGGAGATTGCGGAGCAGTTGGAATAGTACTATTCTCTTTGACGTAGAGGAAGGAAACCGGGATGTTGGGCAGAGAATGTGAGTTTGGCGTTTCGGTTTCCGTACGTGACGCATTCGACAGCTATGTTTCTGGAGAATATGGTTATGAAGAGCCTGCCTGTGGTTTTGCTGATGAGCGTTGCTGCCTCTATTTCCGCACAGCCGCTGGTGTCGCCGGAGGTGCAGTCGGATGGTCGGGTGACGTTCCGGCTCAGGGCGGCGAACGCCAGGGAGGTCGTGCTTCGTTGCGAGGGTACGAAGGGCGGGGCGATGCAGAAGGGCGATGGGGGCGTGTGGTCGATCACGACGGAGCCGATGCAGCCGGATATTTATGCGTACTCGTTCACCGTCGATGGTGTGAAGGTCATCGACTCGGCCAATCCGCTGCTCAAGTACAATCTGCTGAACACGGACAGCCAGGTACACGTGCCGGGGCCGGCCACGCTGGCGTGGGAGATCAACAATGTCCCGCACGGCGTGGTCCATCGCCACCTCTACCGGTCGGCCATCCTGGGCGACGACCGCCCGTTCCTGGTTTACACGCCGCCAGGCTACGATCCCGCGGCCAAACAGGCTTATCCCGTGCTCTATCTCCTGCACGGCTACAGTGACGCCGAGGATGCCTGGACCTCCGTAGGGCGCGCGAATGTCATTCTCGACAACCTCATCGCCCGCGGCCAGGCCAAGCCCATGCTCATCGTCATGCCGCTGGGCTATGGCAACAAGGAGGTCATTGCCGGCGGCTGGGCGGGCCTGCGCAATACCCAAGTCTGGCAGGACAGCATCACCAAATTCCGCGATGTACTGCTCAAGGAGGTGGTCCCGCAGGTGGAAAAAGCCTACCGCGTCAACACCGACCCCAACTCCCGCGCCATCGCCGGGCTGTCCATGGGCGGGACCCAATCGCTATTCATTGGTCTCAACGCTCCGGACCGCTTCGGCTGGATCGGAGCGTTCAGTTCTGGCGGCCTCAATGCAGATTTCGATAAGGCATACTCGGCCGTGAGCGAGAAGATCAACACCCAATTGCATTTGCTCTGGATCGGCTGCGGCCAGCAGGACGGGCTGATCGGGCTCAATCGGAAGCTGGTCGAGTGGCTCAAGTCCAAAGGCGTCAAGCTCACCTGGATCGAAACCCCCGGCACTCACAGCTTCACCCTCTGGCGCCGCTACTTGGCCGATTTCCTGCCGCTGCTCTTTTAGGACAAGCCACGAGAACAATGAGATATGATCGGAAGTGGGTCATGGTTCTCATAAGGTGCATATGACATGGAGAAGAACAGCGAATACATTGAGGAGATGGCAAAGGAGCTGGATGTTGCCAAAGGCACGCTTCCCCCACCGAAGCGATTGGCGGCGAAGGGGGAAAGCGTTACGATGAAGATCTGCATGAGCAAATCCACTGTAAAGTTCTTCAGAAAGAAGGCCCATGAGTGCCACACGTCCTATCGGAATATGATTCAGGGACTCACTGATTGGTATGCTTCGCAGGAACCGTCAAAGCAGAAGAAGGGTTTCCTGCTGCCGGTAGTTAAGTGGTTGCTTACGTTCATATACAAGAAAATCAGTTTTTGTGACTGGCTTAACCGGCGGTTCAACAACCATCCATCAGTTCCCGAGGCATACTGTCTTGGGTCCACGATTGTGGGGAGTCTTTGGCTTGCCTTGATCGAACAACCGGTACTGACCGGAGCTTGGTGGACCTTTATTGGAACGGTCGCCGCATTGTACTTGATCGGCGAGCTATTGGTGTTCGCGCTCAAATGGCTTTTAGGTGACCGAGGTCCCGTGGAGTCTTACAGACGCTCGCTGCTCTGCTTTATCCTCAATCTGTTCGAAGTGGCGATACTCTTCACTGTCGTATTCTGGCTGATGGACGCCTATATGCCGACGGTTTCTCGCCTTGATGCTTTGCTTCAGAGTCTCACGTGTGTGTTCAGCCCCGCCATGGTGGACGGTCTCAGAGGAGGCGTGCCCGGAGCACGAATCCTGGCCTTCGTACAGTTGTTTGTTGCATGGGTCCTTGTAGTCGTCATACTTGCGAGCGTTGTGGGCGGAATACAGCGGGGGGAGAAGCACGATGGATGAGATCATTGCGGAGGTCTGGCGGAATCGAGATGCCTACGCGAAAAAGCATCACCACAATCTCGATGAGATTGTGAAAGACCTTCAAAAGCGTCAGAAGACGTCTCGCTTGAAACTGGTAGATCGGCGAAAGCGTCGAACCAAGCGGTCAGACTGACTATCGCTGCATGAGGCTTCCCTCGGCTTTCCTACCGAAGTGGCGGTCGTTTTGTCCGTCTGTGTATCGGTTGACAACCTCAGTTGGCCAGGGCGATGTCGAGGGTGAAGGGTTTGTCGGTTGGGATCGTGGGCGGGGATTCGTTGATGTCACGGCCGGCCAGTTTCACGCTGCGGACGGGACGGACGAAGTTCTCCAAGTGAACGACGATGCTGGAGATCGGTTCGCGCTGGGGCGGGTCACAGGCCAAGCGAGCGGAGTTGCCGCTGGGGGCGACTTCCAGCGTTAGCGAGACGGGGCCGAAGGAGGTCGGGATTTGGGTCAGGCGCGTGGTGCGGCCCGGCTGCGTCCAAGTGGTGGGCAAACCTTCGAGCAGGTGCAGCTCCTGGCCGCGTTCGAGGAGCAGGCAATGGCGGGTCAAGCGGATGAACTCGGCGCTGGCCCAGTTGTGGGGCATATCGCCGCAGTAGTCCTCGCGAGCGCCGACGAGGTTCTGCTCCTCACGCCAGCATAGCAGGGGACTGGCGTGATTGGCGAAGGCGTACAGGGTTGCGGCGGCCTTTCTGCCGTGGCCGAGCCAGAGGTGTGCGTGGCCGTAGAAGGAGGCGGCGTAGTTCCAGACGCCCTCCGGCAGCCAACCCGTGCCGTGAATGAGGCCCTCCTTCTCGTTGGCGTCGAGCATGGCCATCGTGCCGAGCATCAGCGCATCGCTGCGATCGAAGACACGTCCCGGGAAGATCGATTGCAGGAACGCCCACGCCCCGCGCTGGGGCAACTGCGGCGCCTCGCCTTTCATCGTCACGGGGACATAGGTATTGCCGGACCCGTCTGTGAGCTTGTCGCGATTCCTCGCCCGCTTGAAATACTGCCAATAGTCGTCATACTGGGCCTGCCACGCCGCCCGTTGCGGCCTGTCGAGCCGAGCCGCCATCTCGATCGCCGCCTTGAGTCCGGCGAGCGTCCAATAGACGTTGGTGTACTCGCGGTGCTTGCCGCCCAGGCCGCCGTCGCCGAAGCCGATGGGCATGAGCCCGTAGTTGGCCTGGTTGGGATCGCTCATCGCTGCTCGACGGTACTCGATGATTTGGCCGACCTCCCGCTCGACGCGAGGCCAGATCGTCGCGAGCCAGTTCCAGTCGCCGGTCAGTTGCGCGTGTCGCCAGATCATCCACAGTCGCAGGCCCGATTTCTTCGAAAACTCGACGCCGCCCGGGCCCTGGTCCTGATCGACCTGATGCTCGAGTCCCGCGCGGGTCTCGCCGGCCCGGCCGAGGTAGGTGATCGCTTCGAGAATGAATGGGCCGTCAGCCGCCCATGTGCCCCGGTAGCAGGTGGGTCCGACCTGGAAGGCAGGGCTGCCGTTCTTGATCTCCCTCGCCTGATAGATGTTGCGGATACAGCCGTCGAGCATCGCCTGGACCCGCTCATCCGGCACGACGATGCGCCCGTAAGGCAAGTCGGCTTGGCTCCAGTACCTGACGGCTCGGTCGCATTCCCGCTGCGCCTCCCGCTCGGAGGTCGCGGCCAAGGCATTCGCGCCCTGATAAAGGGTCAGAAGCACGCGATACTCCTGGCCGGGGGCCAGCGTCTTCTCTTCAAACAGGAGCTTCACGGTATTGCTCTGATGGGCGAGCGTGTTGATATCCGCCACGGCAAGCGCCCGTCCATCGGCCTTGCCCTCGCGAATGGCAGACTCCGCTGGCGTTTTGGCGGCATCGAATATCCACAGGGCCGAAAGGATCGTATTTCTGTCGGTGGCGCCGTCGGGAGAATGGACGGCCATTTCGAGCAGGCCGTTGCCATTGCGGTCCTCGGCATCGAAGCAGAGTATGACGGGCTGGTTCCTGCCGAATGCGCGGACGAGGTCCACGGTGCGGACGGTCTGCCCCTCGATGCGGATCTGCAAAGGCCGGACGCCTGGCTCCGCGTGGTAGCCTTCGATCAGTCCGAAGGCGACGCGGTACTTCTTGCCGACCTGGGCCTGATAGGTGAAGGCCAGAGGCCGCGACCAGCCCACCAGAATGTCACGAAATCGCGGGTCACACTCGATTTGAGGCCTCGCCCAGTTACGCTGGACGCCCGGCACGTGGTCGATGAGCAGCCGGGTGTCAGGGGGTGAGGTGTACTCAATGCGCTCGCACGCGGGGCTCATCACGGCAAATGTCACGCCGGAGTCCCTTTGATCGACAAGGCGAGCGCGTTGCTCATCCAAAACGACGCGGCTTTTGGGATCTACCTGCACCACAATCCGGCCGGTCGCACCCTGTGTGCCCTTGTTCACCATGGTCAGCCACAGGTAATCCACCCGCTGCCTGCTCCACTGCTCGACGTCGGCCGTCTCGGGGGCGCGGGCCCAAGCTTGCTGCCGCAAAGTCAGATCGCCCCAGCTTTGCTCTGTCGTCACGATGGGTGTCCGTGCGTCATGCAGACGCTGGCTGACTTTGCCCTTGACACCTGCGGCATCGAGCTGGGCGAGAACCAGGGTCTTGAAGTCGTAGAAGCGGCCGCCGCCGTAATCGTAGTAGAGCCCGCCATCGGAGCCGACGATGCTCTTGTGCGGATCGTCCGGCAGGCCAATGCAGGTCTGCCAGCGGTAAGGCGCATAGCGAAAGTCCAGGACCTGCGGCTCAAGGTTCTGCGTCGGTCCCTGAACGGGAAAGGTCTCCACTTGCAGTACCGTCGTTTTCGGCGCCGCGGAGATGCCGGCCACGAACAAGCTCAATACGAAGCAATCGCAAACAACAGCCTGCCGGTAGTCACGAACCTTCCAAGTCATTTGATCACCTTTCTAACGGTTTCTCTCGATCCTCATTTGGTCCCGCAAATTGCCCATTGGCATCTGCAACTCAGGCCTTTGTTACTGGCCGAGTGGCTCATTGACTCAGTTTTTATCGTTGGCGAGAACCGCAGTCAAGAAGCGAGCAACAACCTCCGAGGGCCGGCCTTTTCAGGTTCCTGGTTCATCATTCAGTGAGGCTCTCTTCGACTTGTCTTTTAAGCCGGAGGCGGGTATCTTAGAGTTATGAAAATCAGGGAGTTGATTTGGCCGGCGCTGAGTATGGGTAAGATTCCACAGATTGATTCTATCGAAGAGCTCGCGAAGTTCTGGGACACCCACGACATTACTGACTTTGAGGACGAACTCGAGGAAGTCGGAGAGCCCGTCTTTGACCGAGACGCCCAAGCCGTGATGCGAATTCGTTTTCCTCCCGAGCAAGCCAAGGCATTGCGGCGTATTGCCAGATCAAAAGGGATAGATGAAGCAGAACTGGTCAAGGAATGGGTGAACGAAAGACTACGAGCCAACTGAGGGACCGGCGCGATGGACTATTCCTACTATTTCACCTCTATCACGCGTAAGCCCGCGAGGATGTCGCATCCTCGTGGGCGCCATAGTGATGGAGGTGTCATATGCTTGAGTCGAAAGGACCTCGGAAGCGAACGAGGGCTTGGCGTCGTCATCATCGTAGACGGATGATCGCCAAAGCGTGGCGAATTGCCAAGGAACGCTATCCACATCCCAAAGGGGTTGCGGCCGCTGATTCGTGGCTCCCTTGGCAGGACATCAAGGGGCAGTGGCGCACAGGACCGGTTGCGTGGGAGGACGTATTCGCTCTTCGCGACGAGTTCGCTCATCGCCACCACAGTCATTTGACCGCCTGTTCCTGTTGGATGTGTGGCAATCCCAGGAGATTCCGGGGAGAGCGCACCTTGCAGGAGCGTCGTGCCGAAGATTCATTTCGGGACGAATCAGCCGAGACTCTCCAAGACTGATTTCAATTACAGTCGGTTCGGCCTGGGGAGCCGTGGTACTATCAGGACTCTGTCTATCCGAGACGCTATCGTTCGATCAGGCTTTCTTCGACTTTCATGCCGAAGTGGCGGCCGGACTTTTCGATGTGCGCGAGGACTTTGTCGCCGGGTTTCAGGTTTGTGATGGAGATCGCTTTGCCTTGCGGGGTCACTAAGCGGATCGTCTCGGCGTTTTGCAGGACCAGAGTGATTGGCTGGCCTTCGGCCTCGGCTTCCACAAGCATCATGGGACGCCGCTCGATTTTGTTGCGGCCGAGATAGGCGGTCTGGGTGCGGCCCTGATAATCTACGAGCATGACTTCGTCGCCGGCCTTGAGGTCGGCCAGGTACTTCGTCTTGCCGCCGGGGGTGAGAATGTAGGCGTGCACAGCGCCGGCGTTGACGCGGAAGGGACGCGAGGCGACGTAGGGGTTGTCGATGGACTCGGAATGGACGAGGAAGAAGCCTGATGCGGTGTTGCCGACGAGCATCCCTTCGCCGACGGTCATCTGGGTGCAGGTGTCGAGGCACGAACGGTCGCCCATGCCGAGCTGTTTTGCGGCCTTGATCGTGGCTTCGACGAGCTCGATCCGCTCGCTGACGCCGTGGATGATCTCGGCAGTCTTCTTAATCTCGTTGATGTCGGTGGTGTTGAGCACGACGCCATCGACGCCTTTCTCAAGGATCTCGACCATCAGCCGGGCCTGCTGGCTGTTCTCGACCTGGACCATGACATTCCTGCCCCGGCGGGCCAGCAGGTTCTCGATGGGGATGATCGTCCAGTCGAGCATCTTCAGCACGACGAGCTTGTTGGCGGGCACGGCGGCGGCTCGGTCCTCGTCGGCCTTGCCCGCGACATCGATGAACTCGACATCCACCCCGGGTTTGATGTCGCCTTTGGGCTCGACCGTCTTGATCTTGCCGAACTGGCGGACGGTGTCGCTCTGTCCTTCGGGCAGCACGACCGCTTCAGCCCCGCTCTCCAGGGCCGCGATGGCGATTTCTTTCCTGTACGGGATCATACTGACCCAAAGTCTTTTCATACACTCATCTACCTGGATCCTCTTGAAGATCTTGATACACCCGTATCAGCTTGTTCTTGAGAGCCGGCAGGTCTTCCCTTACAACCAACCAAGTCCTATGCAGATTGACACCGAAGTACTGGTGGATCAACACATCGCGCAGTCCCGCGATATTTCGCCAGGGGATTTCAGGATACCGACTTCGGAAGGACTCCGGAATGTTCTTGACTGCTTCGCCCATCACCTCCAACCGGCGCAGGACGGCGTCCTGTGCCTGTGTGTTCTCGAGAAAACTCCGTTCGTCGAGGCTTCCGGTATACTGTTCAATCTTGTCGATGCTGGCGAGTATGTCCTCGATGTAAGCGTGCAGGTCTCGGGTCACAGGATTATCTCCTGCTCCTCAAGGATCCGTTCTCGCAGGCGAGGCTTGATCGTATCGTATTCAACGAGGTCTACGGGACGGTTCAGCGCCTGCTCCAGATCGAGTTTCAGGCCCACGAAATCGAGGAGACTGATGTTCTCATCGATTCGCACAAGGATGTCGATGTCGCTTGCCGGACGCAACTGGCCTTTGACAGTCGAGCCGAAGACAGCCGCGCTCTTTACACCATAGCGGTGCAAGATTGGCAACACAGTCTGTCTAATCTCTTCTATGGTCGCATTCATCTCTTATTCACCTCTTGGAGAGGGGGCTCTGTCCTACCCAGATTAGACAGGAATCCGGATTTCCTGTCAATCGTGTAGTCACTGGGCGTCAGGGGGAGAGTTCCGGCTGCGAGTATTGCCCGGCCTTTCGGACCATCAGACGCCTGACCAGCTTGACCAACTCCATCACCCAGAACGGCGTTGATGCGGCGCAGAGCACGATGGCGAGCTCCGAGGCGGTCAGCGGTTTTGTCTTCAGCACGCCCTGGAAGAAGGGCAGGTACAGGGCCGACATGTTCAGGATGATCGAGACTGTCGTCGCGCCGATCAGCTTTCTGTTGCTGAAAACGCCCAGCGTGAACAGCGACGTCGTCTGGCTGCGGCAGTTGTACGAATGGAAATCCTGGGAGAAGGCGAGCACGACGAACGCCATCGACCGGGCGTGAGCGAGTAGGTCTTCCCGCATCTCGGCGGGCACTGTGAAGATGGCCCGCAAGCGGTCCATGTCGAAGGCGCCCAAGGCGGCGACGACCTGTCCCACCGACCAGCGGTCTTCGAGGTAGTAGATGTAGCAGAAGGCGGTCAGGCTGCACAGGGAGATGACGAAGCCCTGCCAGAGGATCAGCCCGAGCCTGCCTCGCGTCACCACGGGCTCGTCAGGGCTCCGCGGCCGCCTCTTCATGATGTCCTTCGCCACCGGGTCCACGCCCAGGGCCAGCGCCGGCAGGCCGTCCGTCACGAGGTTCACCCACAGGATCTGAATGGGCAGCAGCGGTACAGGCAGCCCGATCAGGGAGCTGATGAACATGACGAAGATCTCGCCTGCGTTACACGAGAGCAGGTAGTGTACGAATTTTTGGATATTGTCATAGATGCCGCGGCCTTCCTCGACCGCTGCCACGATGGAGGCGAAGTTGTCGTCGGTGACGACCATGTCGGAGACCTGCTTGGTGACATCCGTGCCGGTGATGCCCATGGCCACGCCGATATCGGCCTCTTTCACCGCCGGGGCGTCGTTGACGCCATCACCGGTCATGGCTACGACCTCGCGTCGCGCCCGCCAGGCGCGGACCACCCGCAGCTTATGTTCCGGCGACACGCGGGCGTAGACAGGGATCTTATCGACCTGTTTCTCCAGTTTCTCCTGGCTCCAGCGGTCCAGCTCCTCGCCGGATAGCGCGATGGAATCCTCGCCGAAGAAACCCAACTGTTTGGCGATAGCCGTGGCGGTATTCTTGTGGTCGCCCGTAATCATCACGGTCTTGATGCCGGCGGTCATGCACTCCTTGATCGCCTGTTTGGCCTCCTCTCGCGGCGGATCGATCATCGCGACCAGCCCGACGAACGTCAACTCCTTCTCGGTCGTGGCGATGTCTGGCTTGGCTGTGGAGGCGCCAAGGTCCCGGTACGCCACGCCAAGGACGCGCATTGCCTGGTCGGTCAGACTGTTGTTCACGGCCACGATGCGTCTGCGGTCCTCTGCGCTCAGCGGCCGCACCGTTCCGTTGACTTGAAGGTTGACACAGTCGGCCAGCAGCACGTCCGGCGCTCCCTTGATGAAGGCAGCGAGCTGGCCGCCGGTCTTGCGCACAACCGTCATTTTCTTGCGGTCGGAGTCGAACGGCAGCTCATCGACGAAGGAAGCCTTCTGTTCCTCCTGCTGCTTCCGCAGACCGGCCTTTCCCGCCGCGGTCAAAAGCGAGGCCTCCGTCGGATCCCCCACGATCTTATACGTGCCGCGGTCTTCGTTCAGTTGCGCGCCATTGCACAGCACGCCGACGCGCAGGGCCTGCATCAGGTCCGGATAGTCCTGCGGCTCGATCTTCTTGTCGTCCAGACGGAATTCGCCCGCAGGGGCATAGCCGATCCCTGTCACTTCGAACAGATGCTCGCCGGCAAACACGGCCTGGACGGTCATCTCGTTTTTCGTCAGCGTGCCGGTCTTGTCCGAGCAGATCACTGTAGCGCTGCCGAGCGTCTCCACCGACCGTAGCCGGCGGATCAGGGCGTGGCGCTTCACCATTCGTTGGACGCCCAGCGCCAGGGCGATGGTCACGACGGCAGGCAGTCCTTCCGGTATGGCGGCGACCGCCAGGCTGACAGCCGTCAGGAACGACTGCATCAGCTCGCCCCCGCGCCACCATTGCAGAGCGAACACCATCGCCACAAGCACGAAGCACAGGTAGACAATCCACTTGCCGAATTGCTCGAGTTTCTTCTGGAGCGGCGTGGTCTCCTGCTCGATCTCCTGGATCATTCCGGCGATCTTGCCGAGTTCCGTCTGCATGCCGGTCTCGGTCACCACGGCCCTGGCCCGGCCGGAGGCGATCGACGTGCCCAGGTAGATCATGTTGGCCCGGTCGGCCAGAGGCGTATCCCGCTCGTCCAGCGCCGCCGCCGTCTTGGCCACCGGCGTCGATTCGCCCGTGAGACTGGCTTCCTGCGTGCTGAAGTTGGATGTCAGCCATGCCACACGGCTGTCGGCGGGTATGCTGTCGCCTGCCTCCAGCTCGACAAGGTCGCCGGGGACGAGCTCATCGGACTCGAGAATCTGATGCTTGCCGTCACGGATGACCTTGCTCGTCGGAGAGGACAATTTCTTCAAAGCTGCCAGCGATTGCTCGGCCCGGTACTCCTGAATGAAACCCAGAGTAGCATTGAGGATGACAATGGCAATGATGGCGATGGCATCGACGACCTCCTGTAGAAAGCCCGATACGACCGCCGCGCCGATCAGGACCCAGATGACAAAATCCTTGAACTGGTCAAGGAAGATGCTCCACGGCGAGCGTTTCGGGGCCTCTTTCAACTGGTTCCGGCCGTACTTCTCGATCCGAGCGGCCGCCTCGCCGGAACTCAAGCCCGAAGCCAGATCGGTCTCAAGCTCCTTCGCCATACGCTCAACGTCCACATGCCACCACCGCGCCATCATGCAACTCCTGATCGTACTATTGCCACTGCTCTCGGGCACTGCCTCCAAGGCACATGCAGTCTACAAAACGTTTCTACCTTCTCAAACGGTTCCCAAGTTCGGAGCCCTTTTGCCTCACCCTCTAAGCCCGCAGCAGTCTATGGGCAGTCCTTTTATGTGGCAAGCAAATCCGCCCCGGCTCCCTAAGGTCTGTGAGAATTGTCCATGCGGCATTGCGAGGGTACAATGTGTCAACACGGCGATTCCGGCAGGCGGGAAGCCTGGGATAAACTGCCATTCAAAGGAGATGGCAAAATGAGGGTACTGAAAGAGTTCGAGGAGTCTGCTGTCAAGGGGAACGTCATAGACTTGGCGGTTGGCATCGTCATCGGAGCGGCGTTCGGAAAGATCGTCAACTCCCTGGTGAACGACGTGCTCATGCCTCCCATCGGGCTTCTCATCGGCGGCGTGGATTTCAAGGCACTGACCATCGTGCTCAAGCAGGGGGTGGACCCGGCCACCACCGTCACGTTGAAATACGGCAACTTCATCCAGACCGTGGTCGAGTTCCTTATCATCGCCTGGGCCATTTTCCTCATGGTCAAGGTCATCAACCGCCTGCGGCGCATGGGCGAAAAGCCGCCTCAGGCCGTCTGACTCGCCTGGCATCGGGTGGAGCGGTTGCGGAAAGCGGGATTTCCTTGACAACAGAGGCGATGGCTCATACCTTTAGCGCCGGCTTTGCGGCGATCATTGGGGAGAGAGTGTCCCCGATGTGTCCGCGTGAATTGGGTTGTCGATAGAGGCAGGGCGGGGCTTGCCCCACCGATGACTATTGAAGGCGGCGTGGCATGAGCAGCAATATCGTTTGCCCGAATTGCAAGATACAGATTGAGATCACCGAGGTCATGTCGGCTCAACTGCGGGCGAGCATTCGCAACGAGCTCGAGGCGGAGTTGAACACGGCCCGGGAGCGGCTCAAGGCCCAGCAGGAGGAGCTTGGCCGCAAAGCGGAGGCCATCGAGCAGCAAGTCCAGGCAAAGCTTGACGAGGGACGGCAGTCGCTGGAACGCAAGATCCGCGAGCAGATGCACATCGAGCTCAAGGATCGCGAGGAGCAGCTTAGTGAGCTGAAGGAACAACTCAAGACGGCCCAGGAGAAGGAGCTGGCGGTTCGCAAAAAGGAGCGGGAGGTCGATCAGCTCAGGTCCCAACTCGATCAGCAGAGGCTTGAGCTTGAACAGGACCTGCGTAATAAGCTGGAGGCGGAGCGTGCCGAGCTGATCCGGCAGACCCGCGACAAGGCCAAAGAGGAACTCGCCGTTGAGTTGAAAGACCGTGCGGCGGCCTTGGCCGAGCTGCAGGCGAAGGTCCAGCAGGCCAGCCAGAGAGAACTGGCCTTTCTCAAGGAGAAACGCGACCTGGAGGAGAAGGTCAGGAGTGTCGAATTGGAGGTCACCCGCAGGACGCAAGAGGAGTTGAAGAAGGTACGGGAGCAAGCCCTGAAGGAATTAGACGAGGAGTACAGACTTAAGCTCACGGAAAAGCAGCGGCAGGTGGAGACGCTTTTGCGACAGCTTGAGGATGCGAAGCGAAGTGCCGAACAAGGCTCACAGCAAGCGCAGGGCGAGGTCCTAGAGATCGCGTTGGAGCAGTCGCTCAAAGCACTGTTCCCGACCGATTCCGTTGAGCCTGTGCCCAAGGGGGTTCGTGGTGCCGACGTAGTTCAGCGAGTGCTCGACGAGAACGGGACGGACTGCGGCCTGATCCTGTGGGAGTCGAAGCGGACAAGGCATTGGTCTCCCCAGTGGCTACCGAAGTTACGGGACGATCTGCGGATGGTCGGCGCCTCGCGCTCGGTGATCGTCAGCGAGCAACTGCCCGATCACGTCCGGCACTTCGGCCAGGTCGATGGCGTCTGGGTCGTGAGCTGGGCTTGCATTCATCCAGTGGCAATTGCGCTTCGCGAGGGTCTCATCGCGGTGGCGAAGAGCCGCCGAGCCTTGGAGGGACAGCACGGTAAGATGGAATTGGTGTACAACTATCTCATCGGCCAGGAGTTCTACAACCGCGTGTCCGGTATCGTCGAGGCGTTCGCGACAATGGCACAAGACTTGGAGGACGAGAAACGAGTTTTCACCGCCCGCTGGAGCAAGCGTGCGAAACAGCTCGATCGGATACTCGCCAGTACGTCCGGCCTTTATGGCGATTTGCAGGGCATCATCGGCCGCTCGTTGCCCGAGGTCAAAGGCATGAGCCTGATTGACCTCAGCCCCGAGGCCTTACCCGAACCCCAAAACGGCAAGGCCCTGCCCGACGGCGAAGTGTCGGACGATTGAACTGGCGGCAACTTGACGCAGGCGTCGTGCTTACGCTTGCATGAGTTTACGCTCGTGCCGGGTGGCAGCGGCAAGCGCAGCTTGCCGATGGTCTTCCTGCGATGGCGGTACTTGGAAAGCAGCTTTATGGAGTGGGAGTATGAGCGGTGTCAGACATCAATTCGCGTCGTTTGTGGTTGGTTCGGTGTTGTGCCTTCTGAGTTGCGGGGTCTGCTTTGCGGACTTTCTGGCGGATCTGGCCCGGCCGCATGAGGGGCGGAGCATGCGGGCGACCTCGACGGCCAAGATCGGGGTGGACGGCAAGCGCGATCCGAACGGCTGGCCCGACCCAAACAGCAATAGCGACAACAGCAATGTCGCTCCCGGCCGGAGAAAGATCCTCCTGGATGTCAAAGGTCCCGGCGTCGTCACGCATATCTGGATGACATTTCTCGGGCCCGAACCGCACCCGTGGGCGAAGAACGGCTCGGCCAACCACCAGGAGATGCTGCTGCGCATGTACTGGGACGGCAATCCGCGACCCGCCGTCGAGGCCCCCGTCGGCGACTTCTTCGCCAACAGCTTCGGCAAGCGCAGCGAGGTCGTCAGCCTGCCCGTGATCGTCGAGGACGCGGACTCCTACAATTGCTTCTGGCACATGCCGTTCCGCAAGTCGGCCCGGATCGAGGTCGTCAACGAGAGCGAAAAGCCGATCAGCCTGCTCTACTATAACATCGACTGGGTCAAGAAGGACCGCATCCGCAAGGACACGCCGTACTTCTACGCTCAATATCGGCAGGAGTACCCCGTCGAGAAGGGCAAGGACTACGTGCTCCTGGAGACGCAAGGCAAGGGACACTACGTCGGCACGGTCCTGAGCGTGCGGACCCGCAGCCCGGCGTGGTTCGGCGAGGGTGACGAGAAGATCTACATCGACGGGGAGGGCAAAGCCTCCATCTGGGGCACCGGCACGGAGGACTATTTCCTCTCCGCCTGGGGACTCAAGACCACCAGCACGCCCTATTTTGGCGTGCCGTACTTCGACCAGTGGGGCATCGTCGGCGGTCACACTTCCGCCTATCGCTGGCACGTCAACGACCCGCTCGTCTTCAGCAAGGGCATCAAGGTGACGTTCGAGCACTGGGGCTGGATGTCGCCTGACGAGAATCCACAGTATAAGTCACACAGTTGGAACGAACGCGAGGACGATTATTCGAGCGTCGCGTTCTGGTACCAGACAGGTGAGCCGACGTTCACGGCCCGCGCCCCGCATGCCCGCGAGCGCACGCTGCCGAACCTCGACCGAATCATTCCCGCACGCGAGTACACGGCTGACCAGTATCACGGCCCGGGCGAAACGGTGGCGCAGAATCTCGACCTCTATCCCAGCGGCCACCTGTTTTACAAGCCCCAGCAGCAGGAGAACGCATGGATTGAGATTCCCTTCGAGGTCGAGAAGAAAGAGCCGAAGCGCCTGCTGCTCGTCGTGACGCACTCCTACGACTACGGCCAGTACCAGGCCTACCTCAACGGCGTCAAACTGGGTGGAGTCATGGATCTCTACAGCCGGGAAACCTCCATCCGCGAGCACCATCTGTTGGACTTCTGGCCCGACCCCGGCAAGTACACCCTGCGCCTGGAATGCGTCGGCAAGAACGCCTCCTCCAGCGGCTATTATCTCGGCATCGAGTCCGTCCGCCTGCGGGAGCGCCGCCCCCGCGTCCAGAACTACGCACACGACAAAGATAAAGACTGGCGCACCAACCCCGTCCTCTACGAATAACCACGGATTTCGAGTCTCATCATCCGGTCGCCGACATGGGCTTGATCTCTTCTTTGATTCGGTCATCGAGGATGTCTTCGGCCGTATCGAGCTCATAGTCCATCTGCAAGCCCAGCCAGAACTGCGGGGACATGCGGAAGTAACGCGCGAGCCGCAATGCTGTGTCTGCCGTGATTCCTCGCTTGCCCAGAACGATCTCGTTGATCCGTCGTGCCGGAACATGAAGTGCCATGGCCAGCTTGTTCTGGCTGATCCCCATCGGCTCCAGAAACTCCTTCTGCAAAATCTCGCCAGGATGGACCGGCGCGAGCTTCTTTCCCTTCATACGCTATCCCCTGTGGTGGTCCACGATCTCAACATCGAACGCATCGTTATCCTGCCAACGGAAACAGATTCGCCACTGGTCATTGATGCGTATGGAATATTGGCTGGTTCTGTCTCCCTTGAGCTTTTCCAGATGCTTCGCGGGCGGCACCCGTAAATCCTCAAGGCTGACGGCACGGTTCAACATCCGCAGCTTGCGCAGTGCTGGCCTCAGAAGATCCTCCGGCAACCTGCGAGATCGCTCTCGCCTGAAAATCTTCTCGGCCTCTTTGTCCTTGAACATCTGGATCATAAGTCCGCCTTAGCACATATAACGTTAAACGTCAAATGTGTTTCTGGTTGTCGCAGGTGCAGCTTGTACGGCATTCGGCTATGCAGCCTGTGCTGTGCAGATCTTCTGTCCATTCAGCGCACGAGGTGTGAAAATGCAGAACCGAAAGACTTCGCCGCTTGATCTGGGCTGGTCGATGCGATAGGATCGCCATCTTGCATGGGCAGGCATGGGGAATGGTTGACAGGCGTTCGTGGGTGGGATCAGGATGAAGAAGGCGTTCATCACGGGTATCACGGGCCAGGATGGTTCGTATCTGGCCGAGCTGCTGCTGGACAAAGGGTATGAGGTCTGGGGCCTGATCCGGCGAAGCTCCTCGTTCAACACCGGGCGGATCGACCATTTGTACCTCGACCCGCACGAGCAGCCGCGGCTGCGGCTTGTCTATGGCGACATGACCGACGGCAGCAATCTGGCGACGCTGATCGCGGAGATCAGGCCGGACGAGGTGTATAACCTGGCTGCGCAGAGCCACGTCCGCGTCAGCTTCGATCAGCCGATCTACAGCGTCAATGCCGGGGCGCTGGGCACGCTCCGCCTGCTCGAAGCGATTCGCTCCAGCGGCTTGCCCATCCGGTTCTATCAGGCCTCCAGCAGCGAGATGTACGGCAAGGTGGTCGAGACGCCGCAGACGGAGAAGACGCCGTTCTATCCGCGCAGCCCGTACGCGTGCGCCAAGGTCTATAGTTTTTGGCAGACGGTCAATTATCGCGAGGCCTACGGCCTGTTCGCCTGCAACGGCATCCTGTTCAACCACGAGTCGCCCCGGCGGGGAGAGACGTTCGTGACGCGAAAGATCACCCGGGCGGCCACCCGGATCAAGTGCGGCTTGCAGCAGAAGCTCTTTCTCGGCAACCTTGATGCCAAGCGCGACTGGGGTTTCGCCGGCGATTATGTCGACGCGATGTGGCGGATGCTCCAGCAGGAAAAGCCCGACGATTACGTCGTGGCCACCGGCGAGTGCCACTCGGTGCGCGAGTTCCTCGACGAGGTGTTCGGCTATCTCGATCTGGACTGGCAAGAGCACGTGGAGATCGACCCGCGGTATTTCCGGCCGAGCGAAGTGGACCTTTTGCAGGGCGATGCGAGCAAGGTCCGGCGCGTGTTGGGATGGCGGCCGCGAGTGGGCTTCCGCGAGTTGGCCCGAATGATGACCGATGCGGACATGGAACATGCCCGGCGCGAATGCATAATCCGGGATCATGATCGCCGCGATGGAACACCAGGTGAGACGCATGCTGAATCTAGCAGATAAATGTGTCGTAGTCACCGGGGGCGCCGGGTTCCTCGGCCGGTATGTGATCGAGGGCCTGCAGTGGCGAGGTTGCCGGCGGATCGAGGTGCCGCAGATCGAGGAGTACGACCTGGTCAATCCCGGCGACATCGTGCGGATGTACGAGCGGATGCGGCCGGATGTCATCATCCACTTGGCGGCGGTGGTGGGGGGGATCGGGGCTAACCGCGAGCGGCCTGGCGAGTTCTTCTACAAGAACCTCATGATGGGCGTGCAACTGATCGAGCAGGCCCGCCTGCGGGGCATCGAAAAATTCGTGGCTATCGGGACGGTCTGTGCCTACCCGAAATTCACGCCGGTGCCGTTCAAGGAGGAGCACTTGTGGGATGGCTATCCGGAGGAAACCAACGCCCCGTATGGACTGGCGAAAAAGATGCTGCTGGTCCAGTCGCAGGCGTACCGGCAGCAATACGGGTTCAACTCGATCTTTCTGCTGCCGGTGAATCTGTACGGTCCCGGCGACAATTTCGACCCCGCCACGAGCCACGTGATCCCGGCCCTGATCAGAAAGTGCGTCGATGCGATAGAAGGCGGGGCCGACACAATCACCTGCTGGGGCACCGGGGAGGTGTCACGCGAGTTCATCTACGCCGGCGATGCGGCGGAGGGAATCCTGCTGGCCACCGAGCACTACGATGGCGCCGAGCCGGTCAATATCGGCGCCGGGTCCGAGATTCGCATCTGCGACCTGGCCGAGAAGATCGCGAAACTGACCGGCTTTACGGGCGAGATCCGATGGGATCCATCCAAGCCCGACGGCCAGCCGCGACGCTGCCTCGACACGTCGAAAGCCAGGGCATATTTCGGCTTCCAGGCCCGCATGTCCTTCGACGAGGGGCTCAAACAGACCATCGATTGGTACAGGGCATGGTTCAGAAGGCGGTAACACGTGTCGCGGGCATCTTGCCCGCGATCCGAAGGCGAGACGCCTTCGACACGGGCTTCGCCAACGGCGAATCGTAAAGCCATCGCCAAGAGTGTTACCCGAATCGGAGCGAAACTGAACCATGCCTGGTACAGAGCCGGCCGCATGCTATAACATCATCTGATAGGAGGAATAATGAACGGCAAACGGGGCGTCCTGAATATCTGTTTGTTGCTGTTGGGCGTCTTCGTTTCCTGTGAAAGGACGCGCGGAGAAGAGTTGTGGTGGCAGCGCGGCGCAGATCACTGGTACTACAAGGACGACTGGAAAGGCTTGAAGGTCACAGGGACATCACCGTTCAAGCTGGACGTGGAGACGCCGGCCGGCGCGGTCGGTGGCTGGATCGTCGTATGGGGCGAAAACGATTGTCGGCTCTACGTCAATGACCAACTCGTCGACAGGGACCTGGACTCCGGTCTGATCTGGGACTACGATCTGGCTCCGTTCGTGGCATCGAGCCCCAAGCGAGTGACTCTGCGCATCGAGACGAGGGCCGCCTGTGCTGAAGGCGAGATCGTCAGCCGGGATGGCACGGTGCACCCCTTTGCCACGGATGGCGACTGGCTCGACAGGACCGGCAAGCCCGTGAAGACGGAGAAAATGCGCGTGGCGCGCAGCAGTGACGCCTTTGACCGGGCCCACAACGGCAGGCTCCTGATGTACAATGATGAGGAGCGGGGCAAGAGCGCCGTCGCCAAGTGCCTGGCGCGCATCCAGAAGCTGCGCGAGCAGTCCATCTTTCTTATGCGGCGTCTGCGCCCGGCGGAGCAGATCGTCAGCTTCGATCCAAGCCTCCCGTGGCGACAAGCGGAAGAAAATGCCGCACCGTTGCTGAAGCAGGCGGAAGAGGTCATTCACGCGGAGGCCATCCCCGCCCAGCAGGCCGGCCGCTTCACGGATGCTATCGACACAGCGCGGCGGGCTGAGGCACTCGTCACGGGTGCGGAAGCCCCGGTGATCGCCACGATTGCACTGTATCGGGGACACCGCGAGAGCACGCACCTGGCCAATCTGGCGGCGATGCTTGGCTCCGATGGGCAGGTGTTTCAGGAGGATGTGGCGGAGTTGGAACGGCTGATTACGATGGCCGAGGAAGAGCTTGCGCGGCGGGATTGGGCATCCGTGCACAAGAACCTGGATCGGTTGTGGGAATTGTCCGGCCAACTGCGGCCCCGACTGCCGGCTGCCGGCGAGAAGAAGCTCGGCCCTCATGTCTGTAACCTCGGCGATCTGGACGAGTTCCCGGAGGACCGGTTCGGCTGGCTCAACGCCCGTGACCTGATGGGCAACGATCCCTCCACCTGGCCCTTTGCCGTGGGGCCGTCGACCGCCGCCTTCATGCCGTTGTCAGGTTGGTGGGATTTCAGGCTCGATCCGAATAACACCGGACAGCCGGACTCAACAAATGGTTGGGTGAGGATACAAGTGCCGAGACCTTGGGAACGACAGGGTTATCTCACGGACAATTTGAAATCCCCCGGCGACGCCCCGTACAAGGCGCCCATCTTTGGCGACAAGCCCTACAACGGATATGCCTGGTATCGCAAGAGCATCGTCGTCCCTCAAAGCTGGCAAGGCAAACAACTCGTGCTGCGCCTGGGCAAGGTCAAGGACTGGTACCGCGTGTTCATCAACGGCAAGCCGCTTGGTGAAGGGTCTCTCGCCAGGGAGGATCGGCGGCTGCTGGCTGACGAAACGGTGTCTGTCTCGCCGGATGCGGTCGAGTTCGGCAGGGAGAACACGATCTTGGTCCAGGTGTACAACCACAACAACTTCGGCGGGATCGTCGGGGGACGGCCAACTCTTTATGTCGAGGGCCGGGAGCCGCAATTCATCGAAACACCGGGCCCACTGGCGTATGTATATGAATGGATTTACCAAGATGGAGACGCAAGATGTTGCGTCTCTACGCTGGCCGGCGCCATGTCGCCGGGCGCGGTCGTTGCCTGCGATCAGAACAATCTGGAATTGTGGGGTTGGCAGGCGAAGGGGTACGACCTACCCACGAGCCTTTCCTTCATGACCGCGTCCGGCTATCGCATGGTGAAACTCGGCGAGGCCGACACAACGATCGCGGGCGCGGACCTGTCTGAGAAATGGATCGCTGTCCAGGGAAAGAGCGCAAGCACGCTGCTGGTCCTTGAGAGACAGCCGCAGTCTGTGGCGTGGGCGAAGAATGCACAGGGCTCGATGAGCCTGGTCCTGCAGTTTACAGAAGGACCTGCTCGTGCTGTCGTGTTGTCCATGCCCGGCAAGGCCTCGCTCAGTGAGGAGCAGTGCCGATACTGGGCGAAGGTGTTGCGGAAATTTCCTGTGTCCGTCAGTGAGTGGGTTTCGCGGGATGCGGCGAGTCAGAGCCAGTCATGTCTAGTGCGATACAACTACCTGGACGTTGGCGAGGACGAGAAGAACCCAGCCGTTGCGGCGGCGCCGGCGCCCATGCTGGCGAGCTTCGCCCTTCAGCACAAGTATCCGGGCCTCTCGGTTGCGGACATCGAGAGGACCGATTACATCTCGCCGCGCGCGCCGTACACGCTCAGGGCCAACAGTGACACGCTTTCCTATCGCATGCCGGCGCCGGACCGGTCGAAGATGATGAAGGGGGTCGGCGAGCTGTTTGCGCGCAGCCGCGTTGAGAACAATGTGCACGGGGGCCTCGGCGAGAAGGAGATGTTCCGCCGCATGGCCGAGTGGGGCTTCGACCACTGCCGCTACGCGCTGGCGTTCGACGCGGATTGGGACCTGCCTCTCGTGGATTTCCACGGCGGGCCTATCAGCGACGACGAGCGGCTGTGGAAGCGGCTCGATGAATTGATCGCCAACTGCAACGAGGCGGGGATACAGATGATGCTCTGCTCGTTCCCGGAGATCCGCTCGCGGGACTGGAAGGCGCACCCGGAGCGGCAGCGGACGATCTTCGAGTTCTGGCGGCGCATCGCGCAGAGGTACGCCGGTCTGCCGGACTGGGCGATCTCGTACGATTTCTTCAATGAGCCGGCGTACATGAACACCGACCATTACAACGAGATCATGAAAGAGCTGACCGCGATCATTCGCTCGGTGGACACGCGGCACATGATCGTCTGGGAGCCGGGCGACGGCTGGGCGCAGCCGCAGTGGTGCTCGTGGATGGAGCCGGTGAACGACTCCAACGTGCTGTACAGCTTCCACCATTACGGCAAGCACTGGGGCTACGCCTACGACGAGTACTACCCGGGCTGCCAGGCGACGTTCGAGCGGACGCAGGTGGACGTATGGCTGGAGGCGATCCTCTTCGGCATCAAGCACCATGTCCCGATCCACTGTGGCGAGTTCGGGCTGAGCATGCTCCAGCCGGATGGCGACGGCCAGGCATGGCTGAATGACTATCTCGCGTTCTTCGAGCGATTCTGCATCGGCTGGAACTGGTGGAACTACTCGGGCCACGACATCTATCGCACCGGCCTGGCCAAGGGCGACCGGATCAGCCCCTACGTCCCCACGCTGCGCAAGTGGACGATGGAGTCCGGCTGGGGCGTACACAGGCGGGACGCGGAGAAATGAAAAGAGTTCGATTCGCATGGACGGCGGTAGAGACGCAAGATTTTGTGTCTCCACGCCCATCCGGAAGCTATTGCCGATTCATTTCCTCGATGGTTTGGCGGGTCCGCTCGGGGGGCCAGTCCTGCGGGCGGTCACCTTCGAGATTGGCCTCCATCTGCTCGACCGTGGGCGTTTTGGTGAGCACGCCGTTGGTGGGTACCTCCACTTTGGCAATCCAGCACATGGCGTTGAGCAACAGCATGCGGAAGTCGTTCTTCGCGTACACCCAGTGCGTATGGCCGCCGGTGCAGCCGAAACCGCGGCCGCCGTCCGGGCGCTCGAACGCCCAGGCGACGTGCTCACCCATGCCCATGCGGGCGCGGACCGCCGCATTGCCGCTGTGGGGACCATCCGGGCCTTTGCGTGTGTCGTCCGGCGGCACGGCCGTCAGGATCGGCGTCACGCCCTTCATGTCTTCCCGGAACCGCATGTGGTAGTACCACTCGTCCTCGACCTTGAACGATTGGACGCCTCGTGTGATCGGGTGCCGGGGCAGCGACTTGAACTCAGCGAGCCATGAGGGATTGATCGACCAGAACTGCTCGTAATAGCCGCCGATCCAATCGAGCAGGTACTTGCCGTACTCTTTGCCGGGGTCGAGCGCGTAGTGCAGGAAGGCGATTCCCACACCCTTTCTTGCGAGTCGGTCAAGGGCCTGCCAGTTGGATTCTGGTCCGAGCAGGCCGTTGCCGTCACAGGCGATCACGATGGCGGCGGCGCCGTCGAGGATCTTCACGTCTTTTGGCCAGCCGCCCTCGATCACCACCGCCTCGACGGTCGGCACGTTCTCGTTGAGGATTTGAGCGAGCAGCTTGCAGTCGGCGGTGTAGGCGTGGCCGCTCCAGCCGTGACTTTGCCGTCCGGGCAGGAAGACGATCTCCTTCTTGGCGATTTCAAGATGTTGCGCGAAGAAGCCCAGCAGTGCCGGCAGGTCGATCACGTGTCCTTCCTCGTGCACGTCGAGGAGGACGTTCTCGGGTTTTCCCATGTCCCTGTAGATCGTCCTGACCTCCTCCATCGCCTCGCGAGCCAGGGGGACATAGAACTGGCTGACAGGCTCCTTCATGCCGTTCTGGCATTGCAGGGGCCCGGGCGCGGTCAGTGAATAGATGTCGGCGAAGTCCACCAACTCGCGCAGCCCGTCGAACTTCCAGCACATGCAGTGATTCTGCTCCATGTGCTCCATGGTCGTGAGAAAGCCGGCGCTGACGGTGGCGGCGATCCGCTCGTCCATCCCGCCCAGCCACATCGCCATCTCCCCGCCTAAGGACAATCCCGCGCAGCCGATCCGTGAACGGTCCACGCACGCCAGCGATCCCAGGTAATCGACGCAGCGCGTGAGGTCCCACAGGCGCTCGCCCATGAGCAGCCGGTCCTTCTCGTAAATCTCATGCTGGCTGACCGTCGTGGAGATCGTCACGTAGCCCTTATTCGCCAGCGCGGTCCCGAATCCGCGGTAGATTCGATCCGCCTGCGCCTTCGTCGCATCCTTGGAGACGATTTCCTCGTCATACGGGCTGTACAGGTCACTGCCATGCCCGCCAATGCAGACGACGGCGGGCATGGGCTTTCCCTGTGCGGCGGGCAAGGTAACGATGATTCGGATGCGCCGGTTGCCCGTCGAGTTGATCTCAAGTTCCTCGACGGTGTAGCTGCCCTTGTCGACGGAAGAGAGCTTCTTGGGCGACAGCGGAATGTTGCTCTTGTTCTGCAGGAGATCATCAATTCTCAACAACGCTGCCAGTTTCGCTCGCACATCGCGCTGCCATGCCCTGGCCTGCTCGGCCGGCCGGGATGTGTATCTCATCGTGCGATCGTCTTCACGGAGCGCATATCCCGCCTGCCCAATGGCTGTGACTGAACTCAGGAAGACCGCGCTGAGCATACAAAGCACTATGCGACTATGAACCATTGTCGTGACCTCCCTTCTCTATCCGTGCGCCCTCACAGGGCGACCGACATGCAGATTGTACCCGCCTGGAAACAAGGTAGATAGGTGAAAACGGGGCACCGATGTGGTAGCATAGGCCGCCGACAAGAGTCTGCATGTAAGGAGTGACCTGATGAATCATGTGTGGCGGGTACAAGTTCCCGGTAGAGACGCAAGATTTTGCGTCTCTACGATAGTAGCTCTCTTTGGCTTAACGTCTGTGTGGGCGACGCAGGCCTGTGCACAGGATGCTGTTCCGGACCAGTACGACGTGCGGCAGTTCGGGACTGCCGGGGACGGCAAGACCGACGACACGGCGGCGGTTCAAAAGGCCCTCGATGCTGCCGCGAAGGCCGGCGGCGGGGTCGTCCATGCCCCTCGCGGCAACTACTTCTTCGCGGGTCATTTGAATGTGCCCAACGCCGTCACCCTGGCCGGCGTCTGGCAATCCGTTCCCGCTCACAACGGCATCCGCGACCGGGGACTGCCCAAGCCCACCGACGATGGCACGACGTTCCTGGTGACCGAAGGCGCGGGCCGCGAGGATGGGCCGGCGTTTCTGACCCTGAACACGGACAGCACGCTCAAGGGGGTCGTCCTGTACTACCCGGAGCAGAATGTGAGCGAAGAGCCCAAGCCGTATCCCTGGGCCATCGCCATGCGGGGCAAGAATCCGGCGGTCCTCGCCGTCGAGATGCTCAATCCGTACAACGGAATCGACGCCACGCACAATGAGCGGCATCTGATCCGCGACGTCCAGGGCCAGCCGATCCGGCGGGGAATCCTGGTGGATGACATCTACGACATCGGCAGGATTGAAAACGTCCACTTCAATCCCTGGTGGAGCACGAGTCCCAAGCTGTTCCAGTGGCAGATGAATAACGGGGAGGCGTTCATCTTCGCTCGCTCGGACTGGCAGTACGTGTTCAACACGTTCTGTTTCGGCTACAAGATCGGCTATAAGTTCGTGAAGAGCAATCGCGGCGTCTGCAACGGCAACTTCCTCGGCATCGGGGCCGACGACTGTCACACGGCCCTGGTGGTAGAGGAGTCGGCGCCATACGGACTTTTGATCACCAACGGCGAGTTCGTGTCCTTCCACGGCCCGGACCCGACGATGATCGAAGTCACGCCATCCAACAAAGGCAGCGTGCGCTTCGTGAACTGTGCCTACTGGGGTCCGTGTAACCAGATCGCCCGCATTGCCGGCACAGGGACTGTCGGGTTCTCCGATTGCACGTTCGTCCAGTGGGGCGGCAAGGAGGGAAATCGTCCGGCGATCCAGGCCCAATCCGGCACGATTCTCGTTCGCGGATGCGAGTTCCGGCAGGACCGGCCCCAGATTCAGTTGGGAAAGGACGTGAAGCGGGCCGTGATCGCCGAAAACATCTTCACCGGCTCGCAGCGGATCGACAATCAGTCCGAGGGCAATGTGCAGATCGGACAGAATGTCGCGGACAAGCCCGCCGAGGTATCCGGCACGTTCTCGATAGTAGCGGTCGATCCGAACACCGGCGTTTGCGGCGCCGCGGTCGCCAGCAAGTATCCGGCCGTCGGCAAGGTCGTTCCGTATGTCCGTGCGGGCGTCGGGGCGTTCTGCACGCAGCACTGGCACAACCCGGCATGGGGAGAGCACGCCCTGGATTTTCTCGCCAAGGGCTACCTGCCGGAGCAAGTTTTGGCGGAGCTGCTCCGCGACGACCCTCAGCGTGACAAACGCCAACTGGCCATTATCGACATGTCCGGCCGAGCCGCGAACCGCAATCCAGCCAACGCGGATGCCTCCGGCATATGGTGGGGCGCCGCCTCGGGACGATACTATGCCTGCCAGGGAAATACGCTCGCCGGCCAGGAGGTCATTCTCGCCATGGCGCGGGCATATGAGGAAACGAAGGGCAGTCTATCTGATCGTCTGATGGCGGCCCTGATCGCCGGCGATTGCGCCGGGGGAGACCACCGGGGCCGTCTCGCGGCAGGCATCCGGGTCGCCAAGGCGGGCGTCGAGGGCTGCTGGCTTGAATTGTACGTGGACAAGAGCGATGATGCCGTGACCGATCTGGCAAAGAAATATGCTGAGTTGGAACACGAGGCCAAGTATCAGGAGGCTATGCAATGAAGCAGTACCCGCTTTACAGAGTGTTGGTTCTCGCCGTGGTGATTGTCGCCGGATCATCGGTCTGTCCGGCAGGGGACTCTCGGCCTTGGTTGGGTGTGCACGTTGGATTGAGCACCAAGAATAGCACAGCGCAGTTGACCGAGGTCGTCGGCCGGTTGGCGGATCTCGGCATCAATGCCATCGTCGCCGAGATCAATTATGGTTTCGAGTACCAATCTCACCCGGAGCTGCGGTCGGACAGTGGCAGCAATAAGGAGCAGATCAGGAAGCTGGCGGCGGAGTGCAAGGCGCATCAGGTCCGACTCATCCCCCAGTTCCAGTGCCTGGGCCACCAGTCCTGGAGCAAACGCACCGCTCCTCTATTGGTCAAGTACCCGCAGTTCGATGAAACGCCCGGGTTGTACCCGAATAACGAGGGGATCTACTGCCGAAGCTGGTGCCCCCTGCACCCGGAGGTCAATCCCATCATCTTCAGTCTCATGGACGAGTTGATCGACGCCTTCCAGGCGGACGCCCTTCACGTGGGAATGGACGAGGTTTTTCTGATCGGCGAGGACGCGTGCCCCCGCTGCAAGGGCAAGGACAAAGCCGAGCTCTTCGCCAGGGCGGTCAATGACTACCACAAACATCTCGTGGAGGAGAAGAAGGTCGAGATGCTGATGTGGGGCGACCGGCTGATCGACACCGGCAAGATCAAGTACGGCAAATGGGAGGCCAGCGACAACGGCACCGCGCCGGCCGTTGACCGGATCGGCAAGGACATCATCATCTGTGACTGGCACTACGAGCCTCGCCAGGCGTATGAATCCGTGCCCATGTTCCTGGAGAAAGGCTTCCGCGTGTGGCCGGCGTGATGGTATAAGCCGGAGGCGAGCTAGGCATTCGTGGACTACTCCAAGACGATCGACAACCCCCGGATGCTCGGCCACCTGAACACCACGTGGGGAGCTGTCCCAATCAAGAACTTGCCAGGCTTCGAGCCGCTGGTCTATGCGACAGGCG
>Ga0214473_10001100_pt1 | contig 36492 bp, 42 predicted proteins | sample RVTome_7_FD_203509 | JGI IMG/M metagenome (GOLD analysis project Ga0214473, IMG submission 203509) | Soil microbial communities from uranium-contaminated site in the Upper Colorado River Basin, Wyoming, United States - RVT98D197 | ecosystem: Environmental > Terrestrial > Soil > Contaminated >... | reverse complement strand
GAGAAGATACTCAAAATAGCTAGAGAGGGATTAATACATCAGTCTGCATACGCACTCGTTATTGATGTTCTCGCTGCTGCTATTCCCAAGCAACCTCTTCCAGTACCAAACGCTGTACAGCCTCCACCTGCCAATGTTTAGACCCACTATGTATATATGACGGCAATTGTCGTCACGTATTCGCCTTACATCTATCATTAAGCATTATTGGATTGCCATTTCAACAATCATTAGTAAGTGACAGCTGACAATTTCGGTGTGTCCTACGTATTGTCTGTACAATTCTGTGTACAACTCACAAACAAACCAACAAGAAATGGCTACTAACACACAAGTCGCAGTCTACTACGATGTCACAGTCAAGCGTATCTATGTAACTCTATGCAAGGCTGGTGAAGAAGGCAATGTGGACAGGGATGAGTGGTACGAAGAGGAGCAATGGGAGGATGCTATGGAAGATGCTTGTAGTATGGATGACAGGCTCAAAACAGAGCTAGGTGTTGTCAACTACCACTTTCCTGAGCATATTCCTGTACAAGACGTCAGCAATCGTACTGTGCATGTTCTGAAGGAGGAAAGACAACGACTCTTGGCTGAGACGGAAGAATTGGAGAAGAAGCTTGTTGTCGCAAGAGAAGGAGTTAGTATGGACAAGAGAATCGCAGAAGGGCTCACCGACCTTCTCCAGCGTGCAAAACAAGCAGATATCAAGCAACGCAAGTCTATGGTGAGAGACGGCATCCACGCCATGGCCAGCGAAGGCTTGTTCACTGGAGAAAACCGCAAAGTGTTGGACAATCTCAAGGCTAAGTACGATTTGGTCTACTAACCTCAACTCTGTTAATCGTACTAGTCTAGTTCTTAATCTCGAGGCCCTGATGAGCCTCGAGTATTACATAGTTCCACTTGACATTTGTTTTGTTCTTCTCTGGATAGAGATGGATAATCAGTAATCAATAATGAGCTACACACTAACGCGAGGCTTAAGTGCGACCTCTGCATCAGTAGTATACTCCTCGAGATAGAGTGCATTCTTGGGTAGGTCTTTCTTGAGGTACTCTACCAACGAAGGCATGTCTGTGTCGCATCCCACCATCACGATGTCTGCATACTGTAGGAACCAGTGTAGACACCAGAATCCATCCGTGTAATTGCCAGACTCTTTCTTGTTGTGAATAAGAGCGTCGTAAATGTACACAACTCTAATCTTGTTCCATTCGATATCCATCCACATATGGGATGACGCACGTCCTAGATGGTACTTGCGATTGTATCTGTGTCCTCCAGGCTTGCCCAATTCTACTATCCAACACTTGCAACCTGCATCAGCGCCGCTTGGAAGTGGTTCTAGAACCATCATCCTCATACTGAGACCGATAGGCTTGGAACTACATTCATCACTTGAATCAACGTCAGACTCTACAGAATTAGTGTCGAATCTCATCTTGAGGACACCAAATTTCTCCGCTGACGATAGACGCGCTTCTCGATCATGCTCGCGCTTCATAGTCTCCTTCTGCAGCTGTTCGTAGTATTCGTTGGCGTCTCTGTAGGACATTCGTGTCAGAGTTGATGCCTGCTACTTATAGCATACTCTACTAATCAGTTGTTGATTAGTGGATACTGTTAACTATTGTAGTACCAAGTATGCCTTTGTTGTCCTCTTAATACACATTCGCGCCAAACCAGTATATTTGCTCTGTTGCATGTTCTGTGGATATTCTACATTCTCTGCTTCTAATTCTGGTAGTAAGAAATGAGTAAATAGAGCGAATGTTGAGAGCGCCTTCATTCTTGTCCATCCTCCTTTCCCATCGCCACATACTTTGTTGAGCACAGACATGGCCATGCCTTTGTTGTGGAAGAGATTGTCATTCAACTTACATCCATGTCTAGCAATGAAGTCATGAGTAGGATTCTTACAAAGCCAGAAGAAATAGTCTCTTACTATTCGTAGAGTAGTTTCTAGTGGTTGTTGACGCCTCTTTAATACATGTAACATAGTCATTGGATCAACACATCCAGGAATGGTATCAGACCTAAGAATGTGTTGTATGGATGCGTAGATATTCTCGCCCAAATCTGCAATATGCATTAGTCTAGCAGCAATTCGTTCATCATTGTTTGCATTAGTAGTATACACTTCGTAGCACATCTTATTAGTGTTGGTAAGAATGTATACTATGTTATTACATAGGAATGCTACCTTGAATACCTCTTTCTTACTAATCCTATAGTGTATGTATGCTACTATTTCCCTGTGATCCGCAATGACTGGTTCTTCGTAGGGTTGGAGTCTAGGATGAATTGCTGTGTTGTATTCACTAAACCAATGCGTAATGTGTTGTTTGACACCATTTGTAATATTATTACACACCTCGAGTCTCTCATCAACATCCATGTCTTCTTCTGTTACATCTTGGAATGGTATTTCTCCTTCCTCCATGTAATTAGACCATGCTCTGTATACTAGTCTTAGTTGGTTACACTTTTGGATGTAATTAATAGCTCTTTCTTCCTGTTCTTCTGGGATATGACGATTTGTGTTGAGACCTTCTATTATGGTAGAGTAAAGTGGTGTTATTCTATTCCAGAAGTAGTCTCTTGCTATTAGTAATCCATATTCGTCTTTCCCTCTATGTTGTAGATACTTTCTCCTTGGTCCTACTCTACAGCGTAGAATTGCTAGCATACCAACAGGATCTATCATTGCAGTGGTAATATGCTTCTCATAGTCTGCATGTCTTATGACACCATCTACAAACCAATAGCCTAATATGTAGCAATGTTGCTCACAACTCTCATTCAAATAATAGTAGTAACCATTAGTATTGGTTGGAGATACTGTAACCACCACTGGACTGCGAACAATGTAATGTCCTGGCTCATTGGGAACTGTACAACCAGGAACAATATACAACTCATCACTAGTAGTAGGGAAGAAACTCATTATTACGTTCCTTCTACTCTCAATCCAACTACTTACTCTTCTCTTGACTTCTTTGTAATTAGGGAGTTGTTGTGAGATATAAAAGAGGCGTTGTTCTGCCAATACATTGCATCTCTTACACAATCTGCTGAATATTGCCACTGATTTATCTGTTGAGAAGGACAAGACTAATCTTGTGACGTCTGGTGGTAGAATGAGCATAATTGATTTGGCTAACTATTGCTAGTTAGCCATGTTTGTCACATTCCAATTAGTATACTGCTAATATGTCGCTGGTATACTTGCTGGTGTACAGTCATTAAGGAGTAATAGGTGGCGTATCATTGTAAGACACTGTAATATGTGCGCTCCTAATCACAGGAGAAGTGTAGATTCCATTCACAGCACTAAATACCGCAGCTTCTACTACACTGGTAGAATAATGAGCTTGTGTAATGGCGCGTGTGGCGTGAGCTACAAGTGTGTTCTCACCAACATACATAATTCTGAAGGTAATTGTCTTGTTTGGAGCTTGATCAACATGTAGTATTCTCACTGGCTTGTCTGCAATGTGTTGATTAATCTTAAAGAGACTTGGAAGGAAATAGGACCAACCAAGAGTGTCTAGAAAGTCGATTGATACAGCAACTTCTGATTGAGACAGCGGATTCCGAGGCTGTAGTTCTGCAGTCCAAGGCAGAGTAACGCTCTCAAAACGCTTGGTATTGCTTTGTGTAAGAAGTGCTTGTTGTTCTGAGAGAGGAAACAGCCAAATAATGAGGAGATATCTCGTGTCTAGAATGTAGTTGTCTTCAACAGACAGTATTCTAACAGCATCTTCAAGCTCCTTCTCAGTACCAGTACACGTAATTGTTATTGCAAATGTCTTAGCAAAGATGTCTCTGATATCCACAGTGAAGAGAGTAGGCTTTGGTAGCTTCTTGAGAAGTAGAGTAGCGAATATCTCTGTATGTGTACCAAGAGCGAGAGTTTGTGTCGGACCAGCATCTGGTACTGCCATTCTAGTGTCAAACCATTGAAAGTAGATGGTTTGTTCTAATTTCTGCTTCACTGGACTCTTACTCTTTGGTTGAGCAGTCTGAATAGGCTGTGCAGTCTTGGTGCGCTCCTTGGCGAGTTTGCGAAGGGATGTCATCCTTTGTGTTTGTGTATTGGTTGAGTAGTACGTTTCATAGGCGAGCAGACTCAGGTGTTGTGTGTGGGTAGTATAAACTGCCACTATTTAGTGACCAAGATCCCAGCCACAAACATGGCATCCAAGACACTCAAGACCAAGACATTGTCCAGCAAGTTTGGTGAATTGGCTGTTAAGAGCAAGAAAGACCCTTCCCCTTCTCGTCGTCCGTCTCCTCCTCGTAGAAGTCTATCTCCTAGAACTCGTACTGCAATGCCAAGAGGCCGTTCTGCCTCTCCTAAGCGTCGTTCCGCTTCAAGAAGCCGCTCCTTCTCCAGGACTCGTAGTGGATCGCGTTCCTCTTCTAGTTCTCGCTCCCGTTCTCAACGCAGAAGTCGCTCTCCTCCTCAATCACACCGTCGTTCTCTTTCTCCTTTTAAGGGAGCATTGTCTAGAAAGGGCACCTATTTGGTTGATAATAGAACATTCAAGGATAGTTTCGATGCAGTGCTTGGCAGATACCACAACAAGGTTGCCGCCAAGAGATATTGGAAACACAAGGCACGCAGCTTCAAGCAGGCACTAGAAGTGTTGACTCCCGCTGAGAAGGCGCGTGTTATGAAGCGCTATGGGGAGTACAAGCATGGTGCTAGACACCTGGCTCCACAAAAGAAGAAGACTCGTAGATAATACATACTACTCTGTGTTATTAAGCATTGTGTTGTGCAGCAAACTGGTGGACATAGTATAAACTACGTCCATATTCTAACCAAACATGGCAACCAGAGCCAAGTCACCATCCAAGAGGTCACCAACTAAGAAGTCGCCTTCTAAGAAGTCAGCTTCTAAGAAGAGTCCTACTCTTCTAGGACAACCAACACGCAAAGCACCATCTCATCCGGTTGCTGTCAATGTGAAGAAGAGTTTCGAGGATGTTCAACAAGAACTCTTTGACTTGTACAACAACAAGGTTGCCGCCAAGCGTGCGCTTAAGTCTGATCTGCGTGATTTGAATCTTGCCCTGGAGGTACTCCCTGCTGATATGCACGCGCTTGTTATGGAGCGCTACCTGGAATACCAGAAGGGTGAAAGACGTCGCACACCTGGCGCTATGCCAGTGTTCAAGACACCAAAGGCTAGCAGCAAGTAATGTTAGCGGTACTTTGTGTTGCTAGTTATTAAGCGCTGCACTTCTTAACAAACAAGTGGACATAGTATAAACTACGTCCACAAATACACAACAAATTACAATAAATGGCACAACGTCGTCCTGCTCTGATAATACTTCCTCCCCCACCCAAGGCCAAATCACCACCAAAAGCCAAGGGTAAAGCCAAGTCTCCTCCAAGAAAATCTCCATCAAAGAAGGCTTCTCCCAAGAAGTCTACACTACTATATGGAGAACATTCTGTTGGGATTGGAGGAGTTGCAAGATGTACAAGAAGTGCGGCTGGTGTAGAAACATGGAAACTTAATAACAAGCCAATTGCAGAGGAGGATATTTCTCCCTTGCAATCAAGGGTAGGTTGCCCATCACCAAAGGTTTCTCCTGCAAAAGCAAAGGCTTCTCCAGCAAAGGGTAAGGACAAAGGGCCTGTTGATTGGAAGGCCAAGTATGAGAAGAAGCTAGCACACAAGAAGGAGTGGAAACGCGCAGCAGAGGCTATGAAGAAGGCTGTGAAAGAGATAGTGACACCAGATCAACTCGCCAAAATTAATGCGAGATATAGGCAGTTGTTGGCTTAAGCATAGTATGCTACTAATGTAATATGGTTGTAGTATAAACTACAGCCAAACAACACTCACACAGCTATGGCAGAAGCACCACCCAGTCCCTATGAGTGTAGACTAGCTGCCAATGGTTCGAAGATCTACTACAAGAACAACAGAAAGATTGCAGGCAAGAGTGTTCCAGAAGAGTTCAAGCAACAGTTTTGTTCCCAGGCGACATCTCCCAAGGCCAAGAAGGCTCATGCTAAGAAGTCACCGAGTAAGAAGAGTCCTGGGAAGTCTCCACCAAGACTACCATCTGGTGGGAAGAAGAGAGTTGAGAGTGAAGAGGCCAAGAAGATGCGAGGAAGGAAGAATTTCTACAAGATCTCTACCGCTGCTTTGCGTGCTGTTATTAGGAAGAGATTTGGAGAGGAAGAGTCAGAAGAAATCAACACTGAAGTTCGTAATGAGGCATGCAAGATTGCTGCACAGTATGAGAAGCAGGGTAAGCAAGTTGCTAGGTATGCATATTTGTGTAAGGAGTAATACTCTTATACTATTGTATTCTTGTTACTCTTATTGAGTAGCGAGTTATTAGATGGTATTATACAATTAGTAGTGGCTAATAAGAGACTAATTACCCAAACATTAGACAAGTTGAGTGAGGAATACAGTAAGAAGTGACTGTATTTCTTGTAACAAATTGGAGAGTGTGCTACCTGGATCATTGTGAGCAGCTACTACATCACTACCCATGTACACTGTCAACATTTGTGCAGCTTTCCGTACTTGTTGGTATGTTTTGATGTATTCTACAGTAGGTAGACCATGAACAAGTTCTTGTAATCTCAACCTATTTGGAGATACAAACACAACACCAGGATTATACAACTCAGCAGCAGACAGTCCACATTGTAATTGTATACTACGCAAATCATTGTACATCAACTGTTTAGCATGTTTGGCAGGATATTTCTTCCTAATAATAGGTGTTTGCGTAAGAACACGTTTTGAGAGTATGAGGATAGACATAGTACGAGATACCAATATATCTGTGTTATCTTGTAAGCGCTTGTTGACGAATGTTTCATACTCTAGTCTCTTCTTCTCTCCCTGTATAGTAGTAGTGCGTGTAATAGCATCTCTCCTGGCAAAAATGAAGCCAATATCCAAACATCTGACCGTTCGTGACCCATTATATGATAGATAGGAGACAAACATACTCTTCCCTTCGAATGTGTGTCCTTTGTCAAGTTGCCATCGGACATACAACATGAGTTCCCTCATTGTTATCCGTCTTGTATTGCGTAGTTGTGTTATAAATGGTTGCACCTCATTGTATAGATGCTTGTTGAGAACACAAACACGCGCTAGTACGCCATTGTATTGGTATATTATACGTCTAATGTCTCCTGGCATTTGTAGGAAGTTCATTGAGTAGTAGGTGGTAAGTAGTAAGTTGTTAGTAGACTTCTATTATTGAGTAATAGAAGTGTCAGTTACATAATATGCTCTGCGGAACTATACTCTGCATTTTGGTGCATTCTCATAGTATTATCATTGTGATAAGGACTTGACAAGTGCCATCTGATTCTGCTAGACTGTGGTTGTGTTAGTATATCAACCTACTTCACAGACACAATTACTACACAATTCACTCAACAAATGGCATACAAAATCATCCTCATTGGCGACTCTGGTGTTGGAAAGACTACCTGGCTTCAGCGCCACCAAACAGGCAACTTTGTGAAGGACTACACTCCTTCTGTACCCGCTACCACCACGCAACACGAGGAGCATCTGAGCAATGGTCAACACATTCAATTTGTGGTGTGGGACATTGCTGGCTTCACTAGCTCTACCAATACTGGACTTGGAGAAGCCTACTTCATTGGCGCTCAGGCAGCACTCCTCTTTTTGGATGGAACAGCCTCTTCCCAAACGCGCAAGGAGTGCTATGAGCGTTGGAGGCGTCTGGTCTACCAAGTGTGTGGCACAATTCCCATTGTAGTGGTCACCACCAAGTGTGATGTTGTTGCCAAGAGTCCAGCAAAGCAGGACAAGACTCCCTCCAACATTAGGGGCATCCTAATGTCCACTCGTACCTGCTACAACTTCTACAGGCCATTCCGCGATCTTGCTCGTTTCCTTACGCAGAACAGGACTGTAGAGTTGGTGAATGACCCTGTCAATCCAGTTTCTAAGGAGCCAAAGCTCTCTCTGAACCTGATGAGGGAGTACGAGCGTCGTCTTGCGCAAGAAGGCAGCGCTTAGTATGCTACTTATGTACACCATCCAATAACAACAAAACCAAAACACTGCTCTTGGCCTATTAATGAGGCTAAGAGATATCCAACTACATAATAGTAGTAACTGACTATTAGTTGTGTCTTAATACAAGGACACAACACTCTCATGGCGCAACTATACCAATTATTCGCAACTCAATGGGGAACACCTCCAGACGACAGAGATAGTTGGTCTTGGAAGAATAGTGCATATTCTAACCAGAAATATATATTTACACAGTCACCATATCCAGAACAACATGAAAGCTATCTTTCGCCAGGAGAGGAGGAGAGACTTGTCTTGGAACTCACCAAAGCAATGAAACAATACTACATTGAAGTAGATGGGAGTACGCAGATAGAGGGAAGAACACACTATCTACTCTGGTGCTATTCCGACGCAACAAGAGTCCTACTAGGTACAGTAAGATACAAACACGAACAACCTAGTAATTGGATAGACTGCATAGTTGTGAATATCTTTTGTATAAATCACAATCAAAATGTAGAGTTGTGTGTCCGTGTGAATACTCTAGAGTTTGTAGCACTGGCAAAACAACTCAGAGTTGAATATTCTTGTCATTGCTGCTCTCGAATTGCCAATAGTATGCGGAGATGTGTTGCATGCTTAGACGCAAAGTATTGTTCCAAGGAGTGTCAAGCAAGAGACTGGTCTAATCACAAATATGCATGTAAGAAGACACAAACAAGGAACTACACCAGAGATTACGAGTCTGTTACTTGTAAGAAATATCCAAAACTACTGCCACTGAATGCAGAGAGTAGCATTTGGATTATTAGAGCCCCGGAACCATTCGACATTGAGTATTGGAAGATGAGGAAGATTAGGAACTCCTACCTTCCATCTCTATTACTGCTACCCAGAGACATAATAGGCTTGGTACTACAAAGATTGGATCCGTGTTCTAAGGCAATGTGCATGCAAACGTGTAGAGTGTTTTGTCGCGCTATTAATCAATCATTATTAGCACTTGTCTCTCTTGCTGATCGATCTGTATACATTTCTTTTAATAAGCGAAGTGGAACTAGTAGACATATCACGCAGTACATGGCAAGAAATGGATATCTTCTACTAATGCAAGAGTGGGTGCATGCAGGACTTCCGTATGTATTAATTAATGGCATGCAATTAGCAGAAGAAGCAATGGAGCACAATCATCCGCATGTTGTAGGATGGCTCTTAGGACAATGTGCTAACTTGACCTATAGCAAATCAATGCATATAATGGTACTCAAAGCCGCTACACTTGGTTGGATTGAGTGCGTCAGTGTAGTTGTTAGACGTTTCTTGTGTGACAGAATGGACAAGACTAGCCAGGCACACTCAAGAGCAATTATTAAGAAGGCGGGAGAAGTACAACAAGTCGGTGTATTGAGAATGATGCATACTCTAGGCTACAAAATCAAGAGGAGTAGTGTTCCAATGAAGAGGGAGAACATGACACCTGCCATCAAGGAGTTCCTCCAAAGTGTTGGTGTTCGCGTGGAATAGTAGTACATTTTGTTGACTTCAAAGTACTTTACGATACCCACCCCGTGAACTCCACAATACCTTGTGATTACACTAGCAGGATATGAGTAGGATATATCATACTCAATAAACTGGCAAACAATGCAGAAGGAAGATAGTACACTTCCAGAATCAATCACACTTGAGGATGGTTGGGCTTCTAAGCATACCAATAACCCATTTTGGTATGTTAGGACGCCAGAAATGGCACAACATTCGCTATTTCCTGATGATAATACACCAACAGGAGCTGTATCAACATCAAAGCAAATTAGTATAGATGTGTATCCATGTGCTTCTTGTGGGAGAATAGATGCTAAAATGCGCTGTACGGAATGCAAACTACTCTACTGTAACAGGATATGTCAGAAGAATGATTGGGAGAGACACAAGAAGTTGTGTAAGCATATTAAGGAGATGTCTAGTGTGTAGTAACATACTCGTGGTGTATTTAGTACACCACGAGAAATAGATACTCTCACCAATCTAGATACCACTCGCATTGTCATGAACTCTTAGGGCTTCGAGTATCTCGGTTGCGACGAGGGTACAGAGACTCTCCTTACAACAGATAGCCCTTACCTGGTTTCGTCCTTCTAGTGAGTGGAAGTTGGCAAGGGTTAACTGCTTCATACAACCTACACAGGAGGCTACTGTCTTGTCGTCAACTCTTACTATACACTCTGGACACGCAAACAAGAGTATCAATGTTATAATACGTTCTATTCCTCCACACTTGTAACATGCGAGGTTCCTCGTACTGGCCAAACATGCTGGATCTTCACACAATCCATTCTTGCACTTGACTAGTTGTCCATTCTTCATTTCACCGTATATTACAGTGGATAGTACTCTCTTCTTGCATCGAATGCATGGAAGTTCCATTATATCGTACAGGTTGAGTTGGGGATTCTCTACATATCGACTAGTAGCTCATCATATCGATAACCCTTGCGGTATCAGGTAGATTCTTGAGCACAGTCAATAATACGACTGTGCTCTGCACGTAATCAAGATATGGAGCGTCAAATATACTCCTACTCTACTGGAACAGGATGGAATACGTCAGGAACCTCGTCCCATTGAACCAGAGCATGTCCGGCGTACCAGGCAGCCTGTGCACGGTAACGAGGAACTTCTTCAGCTTCTATCTGTAACTCTCCATTACCAAAGGTCTGTCCTGTGACATCTGCTAGTTCAAAGAGGAAGAGACTAACATTTCTGTCATCAAAATAGTGCGGACAGGTGTTATAATAGTGGTCTAACACCTCCACATTATTCTGGAACAAGGCAGCATGCACAATAACATTCTTCCTCTCTGAATTGAGCTGAAGCTCGGCCTCTGGTACTCCTGAGATGATCTCGTACAATCCTACGCTTCCTGAAGGCTTGTTCCTTGGTTCCATAACGTCCTCTGGGAGAAGAGCCTGCAACTCTAGTGCTTGCACCAAGGTGAAGGGTACAGAGCATAGTGTATCGGATGCGATTTCATACCTCTCTTCCTGACACAAGGCAACTATTTCCTCGAAGGTGTGTTCTACCGCCATGGTTGTCGTGATAGAATACGATTATACAGTACAAGTCAGTTGTTGGTTGCGTCGCTGCGGCGCAGCTCCTCGAGACAGTGTCCATTGCTTCTTGAAAGGTCAAAGCATAGTCAATACGACTGTGCTTCATGAGAGCTGTCAGGATACACATGACTTGGGAGGCCAGCTAGGCCTGAAGCCTAGTATGAATGCTCTGCGTGGTATCTTCCAGCGAGCATCACACGTGAGGTTCATTCCAGCACAGAAGATCCTATCGTCACTCTCTGGCTGATAGTATTCTCTAATATAGTCGTGAAGCCCTATCCAATCAACGTAACACGTCCTACGCTGGAGAGGGAAGCTGTAGTATCTCTCCTTAACGAGTGGATCGGCCAACTTGTACACTATTGTACCATTCTTCATACAGTGCACCATATTGTAGTAGATGCTATTAGAGGATGGTCGCCGTACACTGCACTGATCATCTCTGTGGCATTCTGTCAACGGATTGTAGTAGTTCCTAATAGTGTTGGTTAAGAGGCCACACATCACCAGACCGACGAGGGGAATTAGAGCGTCTCGGGTATCTTTCTTACCCATCTTCTTCTAGGATAAGTACTTTTATGATGTACTTACACATCATCATCTCCATCAGTTACATGACATTGGAGTCCAGGTAAATGAGTATCTTCCTGGTCTTAGGACTCGTCGTCTATTCCAGGGAGCGTCACAGGTAAGGTTTTGATTAAGACAGAAGATTCTATCGTCTCTCTGGTTGATAGTAGACTAAAGCGTATTCTACGGATATGCGGTATATCAGACGTCGCTCCCTAGTGTTGAGAGGGAAGCTGTAGTACCTCTTCCTCAAGGGTGGATCAACCAGCTTGTACGCTACAGTGTCATTCTCGACACACCAGATACTATTTCCTCTGAAGAAGGAGCCTAGTGGAGCTACTATTGAACTACATTGATTGTCTCTGTGACATTGTGGTCTCTTCGTGTTGAATAATCGTCCAGACAATGTCATCCATACAAGGGTTAGAAGTAGCAAAAGTGTGATAACCTCGCAACGCGTACCCATCTCTTAGTAGCGAGATTTCCTCGTTGTAGCTTTGTATTTGGTATGTCTCAGTTAAGCTCTATCACAATATCTCCTTCCATGGCTTATGTTAAATTGATAGTATAGTAGCAAGTAATCTACGAGTTGTGTAGGTGTCAATAAATAGCCTACACCAGAAGATGCAGGAAGAACGGGCTGGACTTGTTGGTAATACTAACAATGCCGAGCTGAACAAATCTCCCGGGACAATCATAATTGTTCTCCTAGCAGCCGCTCTCGTTGTAGTGAGTATACTGGCAATTACAATGGCCAAATATCCTTCAGCACCAAGCGATGCCATGTATTGTATTCCTGGTTGCATCTTCCGCAATCATACTACTAACCACACTAATCATACTATTTAATTTGCTGACTCTGTTATGAGTTGTAGTGTATCCTACTATTGTTGTTTACTCTCTAAGAGTAAACAAGAATGAAGTGTAGAGTCTGTAGTGCTACTAGTGCCATTCTAATGCATAGTAATTGCAAGAATACTGCATATTGTTCTAACATATCCATACTAACCAACAATCAATTATTGGGAATTGCGTAGTAAGAAAAGTGACTACCCAAGAAAAGTGTTTATGATTGGTATAAATCGGTGCAAATCAGACATAAGGCAGACATAGTGTAGCATAGCGTAGTAATAGGTCGATACATAGACATAATGAGCAAACCACTGGCAATCGCACAAGAAGTGTTTCAACAACTACAAGAAGCTGGGTTTGATGTAACACTCGGTATCAGCACTGTAGAGGGGACGCATAAGTACACACTTACATTCTCATCGGCTAAGGAGAAGCAGGTTGTGAAGAGTAATGTACGAACAGAGAAGAGTAGTGTACTCCTAACACCACCTCAGAAGGAAATACTTGTGAAACTCAAGAAGTTGCGTCAATTGCTAGCAGAGAAACAGACTGTTAGTTGCTTCATCATTGCATGGAATTCTCTTCTAGAGGAGATTATAGTTAAGAACCCGACGAACATGAAGGAATTGGCTGCTGTCAAGGGAGTAGGACCTAGCAAACTTGCATCTTTTGGAACATACATTTTGGGCGTTCTACAAGGAATGGAACCAGAGGAAGCTATGAATCTTCCAACCGAGGAGCCGGAAACCGTTGTACAACTCACCAAGAAGCCAGAAGTGGAGTTGTCGACATGGAAACCTAGTGTTCAACTCATTAACTACTACAAGCGTGGTAATACTGTGGGACCTAATTCCAGGTTTGGTAAGTGGTGTGTTCTAATGGGTTACAAGCCAGAAGATGTGGTTAATGGCCACATTCCTGATGCTATTGGCTGATTTCTTTGCTATACATAGTATGAAGAATGAATTGTTGTGTGTCTAGAAGGCACACAACTAGGTACAACAAAGCAAATGGATTGGTATGTTCGATACATCAATAATGAAGAAGTGTTGATAATAGAAGTCACAGAAATGTTACTCCTAGTGAAGAGGTTTATGAAGAATTGTTGGCTGTTGGGAGTAGGTTATGGTATGGTAAGAGTTGGAGGTTGTTATAGGAGTGTGCTGTGCATAGCACCCATAACAGGCAGAGTTCTAATCATTGATACCTCTATAATAACAAGTAGAACTATTTCTTACTTAGAAGTATTGTTGTGTAGTCCAGATGTTGTGTATATTTGTACCAACAAGGACAGAAGTGGATTGGATTTGTTGGAGAGAAGAATGACGCAGAATATTACCACTATTATAGGCGGAGTAATTAATAGCGGAATTCAAATGGGTGGTGATATGGTTGGCTCTGAAGTTGCAGTGAGAGTTTGTAGATGTGTAAGAAGCTATCAAACACTGCTAATGTAATTATAGTGTGACATTATTGGCGAATGGTAGATGTAAGAACAATAACAAACAGAGGAAGAGATGGACTCGCAGTCTAGTAAGAAGATTTCACTCACAAAATGGGCGATTACACCCTTCCTAGATGAAGGAATAGCACTGGAGAAGATACCAGGGCAGCTCAAGTGGAAGATAAGTGTGAATGGAGTGTATTTGGGAACAATGAGAGTGCTCGGTAGTGCTACTAGGTCGGCATTATTACTCTTGAATATGGTGCACATTCCCAGCGACATTATTTCTATGAAGAATGAAGAACTAACCAGAAATGCAAGAAGAATAGTGGATGCATTTTGTTGTGTTTATTGTGGGAAGAAGCCTGAGAAACTTAGGAGATGTTCTGTGTGCATGGCAGCGAATTACTGTGCGAGTGGATGTCAAGGAATGCACTGGTCTAAGCATAGTAGAGTGTGTGCTACTCTTTCGTATAAGCGAATTAGACAAGACATCGACATTTTTCCGGTTATTAATAGGCCTCTTCCTCCACTAACATGCATAGAGAAGGTGAAATATGTCAACACATTTGCAGAGAGTGTTCTACTGTGTAAGAATGTCATTGCTGATACTAATATAACACATCTGCTAGACATACCAAAGGAAATATTACGAATAATCCTAAGATATTCTGATCCTTGTAGCAGAGTATTGTGTAGAGAAGTGTGTAGAGCCTTGTGGTGGTGTATTCGATACAGAAAAGTGGTTAGAACAGAGTTGATGGGTATAAGAATTGGACATGAAGCCATTCTTATGAGTAAGACTATTAATAAGAACAGTGACGAATTACGAGATTGGAAGAAGGCTATTAAGAATGGTGCACTTAGGAGCATCGTTTGTGGCTTCCATTCTACCTGTTTTGGCAAACCACTGAGAGAACACACATACCATCTACTCCAGTATGCATGCTACAAAAACCAGCTAGAAATTACCAAATACTTGTTTGATAGGATAGAATACTCACAACAACAATATGCATTGGAGAGAGGAACACTTTGTATAGATGCTATTACTGGAGATAGTTTAGAAGTGTTGAAGTGGTTGTATGAAACTGACCATCCAATTACTAAGAAGTGTAGCAAAATGGCTTGTATTAGGATACTCTATGGCGATTCTGATTACAAAGTTGCACATTGGTTGAGAGAGAATGGCTTCCTAAGCTTCAAACATGCCAGAAGAATGTCATTAATCAAAATTCATGATAGACAGACTCGCTTGAGAATGCGGAGTAGACGGAAGTTGTATGAATATATACATAGTGAAGACTGTTCTATTAATAGGGAGGCTGCCAAGTTGCTGTATTAGCTAGTATTCTTATTAGAATAGGTAATCCAAGTGTCTAATAAGCACTTGGATTGTATAATAATCACTTCAACTCATATTCGATAGCATTCTCAACAGATCTACACGAATTATGGCCATTGTCAAGACAAACATCGCAGATTTTGATAGAGGAACCCTTGAGTTGTAGGAGCGTATCTGGAGTTCTATGCCTTCCAGTGTACCAACAATTACTAGAATCAACACATTTGAATGAGTGACCCTCTTCCAAGTCAATTTCATACCACTCATCTTTGTTATAAGCCCTTTCTTGCCTCTCACTCGCTGTTTCTTTGTTGTATTTGTCTTCCAACTCTATTAGCGCGGTTCTATTTGGGAAACAAGTAGTACACCATGTCCTATCATCTTCTGCTGGAATTTGTGCGTCTCCTTCTGGTATAGTTTCATGACATGGATCATAACATGCAGAATTTGATGTCTGGCAGTCATCATTAGAACACTTGTGCGAGTGTGGTACAGAATGATAGTTCCATCCTGGTTTGTCCTTCCTAGAATCCTTCATTCTCTTAATAAGTTCCTCTGCTTTGATCAATGACTCTCCTAGAGTCATATAATATCCTTTCCATGCCTTGTAGTCGGCTACAAGTGTGTCTATGCTTGGAAGTTCCATAACTAGTACTTGTAGAGTTGCGAGAATAGTAGTTGCGACATAGAGACTGTCAGCTACAATACAAATAGCCTGTGTAGTTATGAGTAAACATTCAACTTACGCAACAAAGGGCGGATGCACACAGAATGGTACCAAATGAGCGAGATCGGGAGGTGTAGACCAGAATAGCCGTTCAGGTGTGTTAGCCTTGAGATAAGACTCTATGGACTCTCTTGACTCACTCAACCAGAGTTGTGCAATGGTGATTCTGTAGGCCAACATTCTGGGGAACTTGAGAAGGAGGGCATATATAGCGCGGTAAATGCGATCCTTGTCCTCTGAAATCCGAAGGTACTGCAGCACTGGATTCCATACTGTACCAGCCCAAAGTCTGGGATGGTTTCTGCGAGCGATTTCCAAGAGAATCTTGCGATGGTGTTCCAATTGTCGCCCAAGATCATAAACGCGCCACAGCGGACCAGAGTAAGAACATCCTAGAGCCTTCTCAGACTCCTCAATCGCACGACCGCGCTCTTTGTCGTTCATGGCTTTGAATGCAGAGTCGGTTGGAGGTATATAAGTTCTGCGGTGATATATGGGACCCTCATGCTGGGCATTGAGGAGTAGGGCTTCCGGATCAATGTGTCTCTTCGCGTTGAAAGTGTTCTTCTTGGTGAGAGGCTGTTGACTAGGAGTGGTGAGGACAGTGTTTGGCCTCTTGAGAGAGTTATTCACAAGCGAGTTGGAATCACCATCAGCAGAGTTTGGACCAGGAAGCGTCGCAGAATTTCCACCAAATATGTCCGCAGATGAAGAAGCAGATAGAATGGCTGGAGATTCAGTGAATTGGGAGGTCGCTTGGGGTGTAGATGGATTCGCAACAATGGCGGCACTAAGTGTGAGTTCTACTATCAGAAAGTCCTTTCTCTCCTTAATACGCTCCTCTGCTTTGACTAATGACTCTCCCAGATTTATGTAATACTCCTTCCATGTATCGTAATTGGCTACGAGCGTGTCTATGCTTGGAAGTTCCATTGGTTTGTATTTGTGGAGATGTGAAATAGAAGTTGCGGAATAGAAGTTGTAAGAATAGAAGTTGTAACATAGAGGTTGTCAGCTAAATACAAAGGCAAGACAAATGGCCTGTGTAGTTGTGAGTAAGAACATAAATGGGGTAAGAAGTGTCCATCTCGACGTCAGCTACAATGAGATGAATGCAGACAAGATGATAGAGATTCTCACCAGCATAGATGCATTGTATTCAGAGGAATATACGCATAAGGAGTTGAACGAAGTGCGCTACATGGTGTTTGGTATGCTGCCAAGAGTAATAGACGAACATGTTAGTACACATTCCAGTCTCTCAGACAACACCTGGACACTAATTTGGATTCTAATAAAGGTAATTAGGCTAGAAAATGCATTCTACGGCGACTTACCAGCTTCTTGGATCAGAAGAAAAGGACTGTTATACAGTAAGGAGATATTCCATAGGCTTGCATTGATACATGTTCTCAATATTGGTCATATCTATGCTAAACAATCAGAACTACACGATTCTATTCTTGCATTTGTGGATGAATGGGCTGAGAAGAATCCAATACACGATGCGAATGCTTTTGATTCCTTGTTTGCTAAGATTGTACATTAATAATAGTTGCTACACTACATCTATTACACTATCTATTACCATGGTTTGGTAATAGATTGGTTACTATTGGTTATGGAGCAGTAAGACATGTGTCTTGTGAACAAATAAGACCAGGAGCACACTGTTCCGCACTGTCGCATCTGTTATACAAACCTGCTAAACACTGACCATTAAAACAAACAAATCCTGTAGAACAATTACTTCCAAGACAGGGACTTCCTAGTACGCCCCGGCAGATTCCGCCTTCACAAACCAGCGGAGAAGCACAAGGAAGAGTAGTACAATCTTCTCCAACAGATGCAAAGTTCCTAGGTCCCGGATTGAAGGTATTTCTTGTCAATAGATAGATGCCTACCAATACTGCTACAACAACAATAATAAGCACAATGACAATAAATGCAAGTTGTCCTCCTGTTAACCCTCCTTTCTTCTTTGTTCTGCCTCTAAATGTCTCTTCTTCTAGCTCAAGTTCTTGTTCTCTAGTTTCTAAATCACCTTCAGCTGGGTTATACTCACTTAGTGGCTCTGTTATTGTGGGTTTTGCTTTGAGACTGACATCCCTTGATGTAGGAGGCTTCTTAATGTCGGACATTTGCCTCTGTTTAGTCTAGTGCATTTGATATTACGCATCTTCTTGTATGAAGTAGAAGCAAGCTTGTTACTATTACAGAACAATACAATGTCAAAACTTCCTCGTGTCATTGGAATTAGTGGATTCGCTCGTTCGGGGAAGGACACAGTAAGAGCCCACTTGCAACAGAAGTATGGATACACTGGTGCAGCATTCGCAGATGCTCTGAGGAAGATTATGAGGCGTGTCAACCCTGTAGTAGGTGTAGAAAGTGGTAAGTTAATTCGTTATTGTGAAGCCCTTGATCTTCACGGATACGACAATGCCAAGGTGTGCTATCCACTTGTGCGTGAGATGCTTGTTGCAATTGGAGTTGGAAACAGAGATGAGCTACATCTAGATATTTGGCTAGACAAGGTTATTCCTTCAAATTACTCTGGTTCTCCTATAGCAGTGAGTGATGTGCGATTTGTGAATGAAGCTGTTAGAGTAGTAAGTTTGAAGGGAATTGTTATTGAAGTTACAAGACCAGGTGTCACTGCTCCTAACGACGAAGAAGCTAGGAATCATCCTCTTCTGCAACCGTACATTACTGTCACCATTCATAACGACGGAACAAAGGAGGAATTGGGTAGAAAGATTGATGCTGCATTTGAGAAGCTTGGATTTGTGTAGCTTATTATACTGTACTTTGCTCAAGTAAGAGTAAAGTAATGTATGTATACTTACTAGCAATAGTAGAATGTGACCATTACATAGTATAATACACGACAAATATAACACTTCAGCACAAATGCAGGACAAACTCATAAGTGCAAGCAAGTCGACATTTCCCAATATTGTCTTTGAGTTTCTCCACGCACCAGCGCCACTACAATCACAATACATACCAGAAGCAGTGTCTAAGAGTCTCATGGATCAATTTTACAACTCTAACATGTTGTATGGAGATACTAACACTGCGATTGTTGAGATGAAGTGTATAGTATGTGGTGCAGCTAATCCACACGTATGCGCTTCATGCGGTATTCCTATGTTCTGTAGCGAAGAATGTCGTAAGAAGGGAGAGTAACTAGTAATACAACAAACTCAGCAATGATTGAGTTTGTACTTATTATACTAGTTATACATTACAGAAGAACAACCTGGAGCGGAGATTTGGCGTGTTTTACGATAAATCCTTCTGCTACCTGCTTAGTAGAGAATACGAGGAAGAAGTGGCCTGTTGGCCTTGGGCTCAGTCCTGATGTTTGTGCATAACAACCCTCTTCTATCATATCACGGCTTGAGACGAAGTGTCTAATATATCGCAAGACTTCGTCGGGATGTGCTTCAAGATTTGGGAGAAGAATGGCACGTCTCTGGCGTATTTGTTCTTTGTGTGACGCAATGAAGCGCTTGAGAGATTGATTGTTGTAGTCTTTGAAGAGTTCTGCTTTGATTACATCCTGGAAATCATCCAACTCTTTCTCACTAAACAATTCAAAGCATCGAATAGGAATAGGAATGGGAATAGCCATTCAAGTTTGCTACTTTTGTGTAGTTATGTAGCAGTAGAATGTCAAATAGTAGACTGATTTATCTTGCTGCTCAGCGCGATACTAATATAACTACCACAACTACCACAACTACGAATGGAACTGGTGGCTACCGGCTCAAATGTACCGGGTGTACTACCCACAATGCGCTGTCAAGGTTGTGGAGAGAAGGATAAGCCACTCCTTATCTGCACCAAATGTGGATGGCACAAATACTGCTGTAGTGGATGCCAAAAGAAGATGTGGCCGTTACACAAACCACTCTGTGAGAAAATCACAACAACTACACCAATTATGATGGCAGATTGGGAAGAACTCTACACCAAAAGGAGTACGCTTATGACAATCGTCACTGCTCTGCACAAATTGGTTGTTACTAGGCATAGTAATGCAAAACTACATGTCGTACTCTGTGACAACAACTTTGATACCAAATTACAAAAGATTGTTGTGTATGAGCGTCTAAGCGACTCTGAGAATATGTATCCCAATCATGCACTTTTTGGTCTTAGTAAGGGACATCCTATAGGACCGTGGTGGTTGGGTCAATTCAAGACTGCTCCAGAACAGTCACAGTCACAATCACAGCAAGTCTTGGAAAGGGAAGTAGATGTGGATTTGTGGTGTAATGGTCAACTAACCATTGTGTATGATATTTCTACTAACAAAATATCCGGTGTTCAATATGGCTATGTACAACCTCCTCTTCCCTTCATACTGGCTACTACAACAACCAAAACGTTACAACGCGCAAACACCAAGATATTCTTCCCTTGTGATGCGTGTGGAATGCCGGCGAATCACAAGTGTATCATGTGTCGCCATACTTATTACTGTAGTAATAAGTGTCAAACAGATAGCCACACAAAGCATACAAAAACATGCATATCACATCCATTCAACAACATTGCAGTCAATACAATGAAAAGACTCTTAGCAGATCACAAAGCAATGCTTCTTCTCACTCACCTAATTATGAGGAAGAAGAGAGTCAACATTCCAGACCTTCTAGACATCTGCGAATTATTGATTGGAGAGAGTATGAAGAGAGATTATCAAATACTAGTCCTACTCCCAGAAGATGTTCTTGATAAGAATGGGCAACAAGTATTAGTAATTGGCATTGCACCCGACTCTGAAGAAACAAGAATACCTCTAACACCTACCAAGTATCCTTCTGGACAGATTGTCATCGCCAAACTCTCCAAAACAAACAAGATATTAACACCACGAATAACTTTCACATTCCCAATTGGTATGAAGATACCACATGAAGATAACATGTGCATCTATCACAGTGTACCTCCTTGTGATGCCCTCAAAACTCGCGTAACTTGTGGTGGTTGTGACCAAGGCAAACTAGAAGATGGTTCTCTAATATTTATATTAGCCAATGGTGAATTTAGTATTAGGAAACTAGAATTTGGTGAGAATAATGGTGTTGTCTACTCTCACTTACATAGGTTTGCTTCCTTGGCTGCCAAGTAACTTCTTATTAATATCTTATAATACCTCTTCTTGTGTGAGAAGAGGTACTACTCTGCTTAATATACAACCTGTAACTACTGTAACATTGGAATATTGCATTGGTCTATGAAATGTCCTGGAGGTAACATGATTGTGTATTATTAGTATACAGATACTATTGTATGTATATGTAGCTTCACCAATGTTAATTGGTCCATTCTCTGTGTGCGAACAGATCTGCGTATGAATAATAATAGAGGGAGAGGATGGAGATTAAGTCTAATAACCCACCCTTCCCCTTATTATTCCATTCTTCCACAATAAGGGGAAGGGTGGGTTATTAGACTAGGTCGCTATTCGCTCTTTTTTGGGGGGGGGGGGGAGAGAGGCAGTGATTATATAGTGTACACAATAAGAGTAGTAGATAAGAGGGTGGATACAGTAAGAATAGTAGCGAAATAAGAAATAACATAATAATAGGATACAGACAACAAATATTGATATTAGTCACTCTCAAGTTTCTGCCTACATTCTATTACTGCAATAGGATCCAAATTATGACTATGACACCATATTGTAAGCCTAGTATATGCTCTAGGAGCATAATTCTCTCCGTTCTTCATTTTGCGCCTATAATAAGTTATCGTGCCTCGTAACAAATGTAATTCTTTGCATTGTTCATCAAGGGATGCAAATCTTTGCTTATTATACCCCGATCTATTTCGTCTAGCCATTGGTTTACATTGTGTAGTAGTATCTCTTAGATTGTAATCATATAGAAGAGCACAAATCATTATCAGAATAATACTCCTACAATAGTAGTATAGTGATTATAGTAAGAATACAGGCACGTATTTGTATTTGTTCCATATATTCCTATTTCTGGTGTCAAGAACTAGATTGTATATATTCAACCAAGGTTCTCGACACCAGAAATAGGAATATATGTCGAACAGAATATTAGTATTATACTTGGCTTAATTAGCTTGCATTGTTATTACCCATAATAGGTAATAACATGTAATAATACTTAACTCGTTGCTTTCATTATATACGTAACAATTCAAACAATGTAGGATGTATTGGTATGAGTATAACATCCTCAATTTGTATTCTGGTTTTATCTTCCATTGTTATACGAACATTACCATCCCTCTCGACACTACTTCCACACCAAACCTTCAGAATAGAATTAACAAGAAGCATGTTTGCTCTGAAGTCTTCTTGCTTCTCCTTCTCTTTACCCTGATATGGTTTGTTGAATGTCTTTCTAAGTGTATTCTTGTCAACACCTTCCAACTTTTCCATTCTACTTCTCTTAATCACAACCCTTTCATAGCAGTTAGGAATACCCAAAGACTCACACAATCTTCGTATTTCTATTAATTGCGACACCCTCTTATTCACCAGTCCGCGAGCTTCACTTGTAACACCAAGATACAGTAGTTTTTGCAAGTCTCTGTTATGCAAATCGTATCTAATATTATCGATCAAATCTCTACTCTTCTTGTCTCTCCACAAACTATTATAGATGTCTCGCTTCTGTTCCTCTGTACTCTCCTTCTCCAACACTCTTAAGAATTCTAGCTTACTCCACTGCGCCAATTCCTCGCTGGTTGCTTGCTTAGTGATAACCTTCTTCCTCAGCTCATCGACACTTCCAACTATTATAATGTCATCGTATCCAACGTCAGGAACCTCTTCCAACATGATAGGAGTGTGCATATTAATTCTCTTCTCACCAACAACAATGTCGCACCTGGCAAAATACTCATACAACATGTCTCTGAAGAATAATCTGCTAACATCCTTCTCTAGTCTGTTCCATATTTCGTTCTCTAATACTGCATCTGGTAGCTCTTCTTCCTTAGGATACATATATTCACTCAATCCCAATTCTCTTTCTAACAGTTCTGTATTCTTCTGTTCCCATTTTAGTGCACCCTTGTGAGCTTGTAGAGTACATCTCATCACTCCAACATTCCTTGGAGGCAAATCATATAACGCGAAATATATCTCTTTCTCGCTAAATGTTCTTATTCTATGCATGGATTGTATCAAATCTCTTACAACACAACTGTATGTACTTCCCCACACCAATAATGTATTAAAAGGTCCTCTACAAGACAAACTAACAGTAATAGAAGGGCTATAGCCAACACATTGTACTGTTGCCCATGCTACCTCCACATTATCCAAGTCTCTTCTTCTCTCAGCGCCTGCTCGCGAATGATAGATTAGTATCTCAATACCCAATTGCTCCTTCATTGTGTCGTAGAATTGTACTAACTTCTGTCTAGATGCGCTAACCAATACAACACGCTTTTGTGCTCTTAATGCCTCGATTCCAATTCTTACTAGCTCTTCCCACACTCCAACATCCACTGCAACTCTTAAATCCATTTCTCTTATCATTGGATCATGAATAATGAAGCTTGGTATCCACTTCTTTGCCTTGCAAATTGCTCTTATCCATGCAATGCTCCTTCCTCCCCTTAGTGCATCCATAAACAACATACCTTCAGAATGGATCAAAATGTCCCATAATGCTCTGTAACATTCTACTCTTCTTCCATCCATGGTTGGGCTACTAAATTCTGCTAGTATTCCTTCCAATTCATCCATCATCACGATATAACCTTTCTTCCTCATAAATACAGGAACACGGAGCATACTTTCTGCTTCTATGATTTGTGTACTTGCTATTAGTGGTACCCAGTTAGGTACATCACTGTATAGTGTAATCTTCCAATCAACTCCTTCCTGAATAAGAGCATTCTTAAGTGCAGGACCGTTAATTACACGACAAATTGGGAAGAGTATCCTTCTTCCTCTGCCATGCTTGGCAACCCAGCGCACTTCAGAAGTTGTCTTTCCTCTTCCCAATTTTGCAATAACAGCAAGACATTGCCAATTTTCTGGCAAATCTCCTAGCCACTGTGTTGTCCTTATTTCTTTTGGCCAGTTTGGATCAAGCTCTGCTCTTGTGAGTAGCGACATGTCTCCTTTACTCTTCTTCTCAGACTTCTTAGTCTTTGGTGTTACACTTTCTGCACCAACACTACTATCACTATCAATACATAATAGTAAAGAATGTTCCAAATCCTCAGAACAGGAGAAGTAGACATTATTATTCAGCTTAATAAGCATGTTCATTATATTCTCTGCAAGTCCGTGTTCAACATGGCATACTAAACAGTCTCCTTTTACATATCTCTTCAGAATAATACCATTAGAACTTTCATTACTTACTACTACAAAGTGGTCAGCGAGTGACCCGATATAAGGAGCATACATGCTATTATAAACTGGTACTGCCATAACATATCACCACTCCTTGTGAATTCCCTATCGCGGGTATTCACTATCTCTGTACCTTTATAAGTAAAGGGGACTTCCTCCACAGACCAACTTCTAGGCTAGGTGATAAGCTATGAACCGCTAACATTCTATACAAATGGCAGAAGATTCGTCTAATACCTCACGCAAAGACTACTGGCGCACTTATAACGCTACAAAATACGCTGAAAAAGGAGACACTCTTAATTTGCAGCGCGCTATAAGATATTACCGTAAGAAGAAAGCAGAAGGATTGGAATGGACACCAGGTCCACGAACTAAATTACGTATTTGGTGTCAGGAACGTGGCATAGATGTCATAGCAATAATAGAAGGAACCCAATTGCTACCAGAATAATCATATACATCAAAATGTATCTTCTAATAAGATACACCAAATATAACCTACATTTGTGTTAGTATTAGTCAAGACAGCTACACCGTCTTCACAAATCGCGATTAATCAACAGCCAACAACAAGAGCATCTCATCCAAACATTCGTAGCATGGATTGCTAAACAGCAAGTCCCTGTTGTTGCAGTTCTCATGTGCTGTACATCCATAGGCATCCTTCGCGCTCTTATTGGCTCCATACTTGAGCAGTATCTTGACAACTTCCACTCTCTTTGACTTGCCACTCTTGGGCAGTATCAAACCACAGCCTATTACTTCATCGCCATCACTGCTGCGAGCACAACCGCAGTCCTTTGGATGTCGCCAGCGACAAGCATAGTGTAGTATTGTTCCACCCCAGTTCTTGTAGGGGCATAATGCCATCACCTTCTCTAGGAATTCCTTGCTCTGATTGGATAGCCACCTCCCCAACACATCGGGAGTGTCTTGGTCAACATAGTAGCACATTTGGGTGAAGAATTCCTCCAATTCTCGCGACTGTTTGAAGGTCTCTTCGTACATTTCTGCAGTGTATTCTTCTCCTTCTGATTTGTCATGTGCTTGTTCGAGACTGTCATGACCTGCCCAATTCAGTAGCTCTTTGTCCTCATCACTGTCTAAATCACCCCAGCCTGTCAATCCGGCGGCAACGAGTGCGTTCGGTATTTCATTAGGAGTTGCCATTTCTCTTGTCTTGGTTTAGCAGTTGAATGCTATCTACTACTTACACAATATTTGTCAGTTGTATGTGTCTTGCTCTTCGTTACAACACTACCTACTAATAACAATACTACTCTGCATGTTGTACACATTCATACAACATTCATCTTATTTGGATAGCATACTAATATCGACAACGACATGTTGGATGTTAATCCCATGCCAAAGGTACACGCAAAGCCAACTATATTGCCAAACATCCACGCACTTCTCCAAGAACACGGTCCATTCTTCACAGCGGTCCAAAACGCCTTGACTCAGAGGAGGAAGAGGTTAGTGTTAACTCCAGAACTCCTTGCATTTGGTGTGACAACCTATGAGATTCTTCATCAATTCCTCGTCAACTACACTCGTGAGGAACTACGCAACAAGTATGGACTGGAATGTCGAGTCTAATTACTACTCGTCAACCAATACTAGAATAAGTAGCAGTAACTTCTGCTACTTAATTCGCTATGCGTATTAACAGGCTCAGAAGGTCCAGAACTATTCTAATTGTCTTAATACAACAGTCTTCCATGGCTCATAGTGATCGGCATGCACTTGATGTGTATCTCTGATGAGTCCAGGTTCCATACCCCACTTGCTCAACAACATGCCAGCTCCAGCATAGAATGCTACGTGAGTCTTGTATACAGTCTCTGGATACGGCATGAAGAACAGCACATCTCCTACTACCAGATTATGAGTAGCTAGTACTTGATGTGAAGATACTAGAGCGACTTGTTTGAACCCAGTCCTATCTATAAGTGTCTGAACGAAGCCCTCTCGTGGTACGCCTAATACTGCTGAAGCAAATCCAAAGCAGTCATGTTCGTCATTGTAGACTTCTAATGCACGCGCTAGTAGAGATTCGGCAGTGTAGTGTGTACTAGTCATTGCGTTCAACAATCTAGACTATAAACTACTCTACAATGGTCAGTTGTTAGTTGGGTTACTCGATATATCCATTCCTTATTGGGATGGATATGAATTGGTTAGGAATTAACCAGAGCAGCCTATTTCTTTGCTGTCTTTGATCGACGAGTTGGTGTATTGTCAGCATTAGTAGGAGGGAACAAATTAGCACCAAAAGCAGCGGCTGCTTGTCCTGGTGGTAGTCCGAATGTGAATAGTGTCGATTGTGGTACTTGTCCGAATCCTGGAGGTGCTGGTGGAGGTATTGGCGTAGTAGTTGATGCAGTTGCTGATATGCTAGGCATGGTATTCCATAAAATATCCATTACTAACTTACTAGCTAGTGCATTCTCATGTGGAGGTGCGGTTGTATTGTGTTTGTACAGTGTGTTACGAATTAACACATCAACCTTGCGAATATCACCACAAAGAGATCGCAATACTTCCCATACAGGAATTTCTATTGGCGGATGATGAATTAGCCAATTATATGCCAAAGCGAAGCATGTGCCCTCCTTGGTATGAGGAGTAAACGGAAATAGTGGTTCGTGTGAAACTATAACACCATCCCATTTGTGTACATTCTTAATCAACCACAGCAATATATCAAAACCAATGAGGGATATTACCTTGTTGTTGGGGTAGAAATCTCGACAACTAACTTCTATTGGTAGATCTCTTTTGGCACCAAATTCGAAGATTGCTTTACCTTGTTCTGGAGACACCAAGAATGTCTTTGATACGTTTTCTGCAACAGTACCAGTGATACTTAACATTTTCTGTTTGTCATCTATTCTCAAGTTTTGTACGTATGCCCAAATATTATCCAAGAATGGAGCGTATTCGTACATCTCACACTCTTCGTACGTTCGTAGTAATTCGTCTGCTTCCATTAGGAGACATTCCTTACTAGGAAAGCCATATACAAACTTGATCATTGCTAGTATGGATGAATAAGCACCAGCAAAGTTAACTGTAAATACACTACCTTGTCCTTCTGTCATTGCAGCGCCAGTCCGGAATGCTGACTCAAAGAATGGAATAATGTGCAATACACATCTGTGACACTTAATTACAGTATCTTCGACCTTGATAGCAACATCCTCATAGTTGCCACTACCAAATAATTTACGCATATCTACGGGCATGTGTAGTGTGCATTGTTTCTTGATCTGTTGAATGTCTTGTGTTGTGTCTGGTTCTGTTCTCTTGTTATTAGCCATTGGAGTTTGCTAATCAGAGTGTTTGCCTTAACACTGCTAGGAGTGTTGAGAGGAATCAGATAGTATTTACATTAATATACATTCTTTGCTGTTGGATAGCTGGGGTTATTTGATTGATAGATACATAGAACGAAGCAGTAATACAAGCCCAGTGGCTTCTACATGAAGAAGTTCCTTCTCTTCTTCTGTTGGAGGTGTATCTTGAGAATATGTCTCGTTTGGTTGCTCTGCGATTGGCATAGGCTTAATAAGAGAACTTCTCTCTTCATTAGTGCCATAACCAAGCCAAAAATATGCGTATAATTGCATAGTTCCTATACTGCGTTTGTAATCTCTCTTTGTTACAAATTCATTATGCACCATTTCTCCTATTCTCGCAAGCCTAATTTCTCCTTTGATCAATCCATCAGTGGTAATTAGAGTACGATGATGATCCCAATGAGCAAAGCTATAGAAAGTTCCGTGTATTAGCTCTACCAAGAAATCTCTGACACATTCAGCATCAATGGGAGAAGTATTGATACGAGACCGCATTACTTGTAGTATAGTGAAGGGATCTAGCACACCAGGAATATCACCGGTCTCTAGAATAGTTTCTAGGCGTGCTTCATTGGGTAGTTCGCCTTGTATAAGTACATGTTTGTACTGAGAATATTTCCATTTTCTAACCAATGTTTGTTCAACAGACAGAGGCTCATATCCGCTCACAACAATTCTAATTACGCCCTTCCCAAAGCCACCGTTCTTCTCGTAGATCGAGAATACAAATGGTTCCTTCTTCTGCATCTTACTCTTAAACCATTCAATTATCTCCTTGTCTGTTGGAAGTATTAATCTCTCTATCTTTGCCATTTCGCCTCGTAGATTAACAGCTCTAATACCAATCAACAAATTAGAAGCCTCTTCAAGCAATGCACTACTATCAAGAGTGGTTGTATCACGTACATTTTCTACTATGTCAGAAATATCGCCATTGATTACACCTAACCAACCCCAAACCAATATCTTCAGAACTGCGAGATTGTACTCATACTTCTTGAGCACCTCAATCTCGATACCAGCTGGTAGAAGCACAAGTGGTGACGTAGTGTACAATACATTAACATTCTCTCCTAATATTGGCACAAGATATGGATACAAGACAGCTTTCATGTGCTCAGTAGCAATACTAAGACCATATTCATCTACTCCGTGCATTTCTTGATATTTTCTGCGACAACTAAGCCTTCTGCGAAGAGTAGCCAATAGAGGCTGGGGAGCTGGTATACCTTTGTTAAAAATGTCTAATGTTCCAGCTTGAATGTCCTCGTAAAGTTCCCAACTCTCATCCTTATCATCGCAAAAATGACCAATTACTTCAACTGCACCTGTTTCATCTTCTATATCAATGCTGAATTCACCACATAAAAGACATGTTGGCATTCTGAGTGCTGCTATGTAACTCTGCAGCATGTAGACGCCCGTATGCACAGCAACTTCTCCCCTAGGAGGATAAAACCATGCCATACCAATCGTCGAACGACAGTCTATCACATGTAGTACACAATCGGTGAATTCTTTCTTACTAGGCATCGTCATAGACAAATCTATCAACTCTTCTTGGCTCATGCTTCTAGCTCTCTTACACACCCTCTGCATACTACCAACATCCGCAGAAGGCAATCTCTTCACAATTTGTCTACCAACTTCAATGGGAAGCCCTGTCAGAGTAGGATGTGCTAGTCCGTCGTACATTTGTTTGTCTTAATAGCAAGCAATGTTGTCTTGATAGCAAACAAGCAATGATACGGTCAATTAGTATAATAAGAGTGTAGTAAGCCTACACTCTTCCAAACAATTACTTACCACTCTTAACCTTATCATTAAGACTCATCATTTCCCTCTCAAGATATTCCTTCCTCTTCTTTGCTACTTCTAGCTGCTCATTAGCCTCCTTAAGGTCTTGGGCATTATATTGTAGTTCTGCTTCCAAGATTCTCATTCTTTCTTGGTGAGATTGCTTCCTGCTAGAAAACCCATGCAATCTTATGCCAAGATTTGGATGTTTCTTCAGGTACAACACTGTAGCATGTTCCCAGGCAAGTGCAACATCTACAAAACCAGTCCCTTCTGCTACTCTATCACACTCTCCCTCTCCTCCATGAGAACCAACATAGTATACGCCTCCTTTGAGAGCTATGTAGACTTCTTCGTCCCAACCCATGTTGTTAATATGGGTATACTAACAAGACACAAATCAGCTACTATAGTAGCAGTTATACTAACTCTTTGATCTGCGAACCCGGACGGAGTTCCACTTAATAGCTGACTAACATACAGCCAACAAGCACAACTAACCAAACATATTAATCAACCACAATTTATGGCACTCGACAACAAACCAATGTACCTAGACGCGCAAGCAATGCACAAATTCATAGAAGGTTGGATGGGAACTGCTAGCCTGCACTTCACAGGCTATCTAGTTGGCTTTGTATTAGGAGTGTGGTGGTCTACTAGAGAGTCTCTTACTTACATACAACAAGTTGTGGCAGATGCAAAGTGGGGATTCTTCCTATGGTCAATCATTTCCTTTTGTTCTCTCTACTTTATTGATAGATCCAACATACCAGAAACATCACAGAAGGTTGAAGTTACCGCAAAACTGCATAGGAATGTAGTACATTGCATGGGAGTAGCAACAATCTACTGTCTCATTTGTTTGGATACGTTTATTAGTGTCGCACTGAACTTCATGGCCAACCAACCCTTCATCTTGTCTGTACAAATGTTAGTTCCATTCCACTATTTGCATGTAGTTGGTTGCTACTTTGTGACTAGATTACTTACCGAAGATGAATACATATTACCTTTCTTGGTTTGGAGAGGAATATACACTACTAAGAAGGAATGATTGTTAGATTATTGGTTGGTTAGTTGTTAGTATACACATAAGTATACTAACAAATACAAGACTAAGAAGCATGTATTAGCATCAAAGTCTTCAAATACCAATCCTTTGCAAAGCCTGGAAGAGGATGTGGTTCAAATACCATTCTTTTGCCACTTCCGTGCATATCGTCTAGCAAACAAATCCAACCTTCCTCAATGAACACCTGCTTAATCTTCCTCCGCATATCCACGTCAACAACGTCAAACACCTTGACATTAGCCTTGCAAATTGCAGTACCATGTGGCGTGTTGTTCTCTGGCATTTGTACTGACTTGAATTTCAACTTAACAGGCAACTTGGACCAAATGTAGTCGAGTTGTGTTCCAAATTGGAACTCAGAATATGTCCAAATGCTCATATCTTCCTAGTAAGTTGTAGTGGTCGTAGTAGTTGATACACAATCTCACAAATTCCAATACAAGTCACATCATGAAGAGTGTACAATTACACTCTTCAATTTCTCATAGTCTACTATGCGACAATCTTCACACTAGGCTTCTCGGCAACCTTCTCAGTAGCTTCAACACTCTTCTCTGGAATACTATCCCACTGCTTCCTGGGCTGTCTCTCCAGAATGAAGAGAAGATTCTCTACCAAAGGACGATATTTCTCATCCTCAAAAGTAAGAACATAATGATACAATTCACCAACATCAGCCTTCCATTCTAGGAGTGAATCTTTGCCATAAGTATCGCTCAGAGTCAATACATCATACTTTAGCCACTGCTCAAAGTAGGTAGTCATCCTACTCATTTTGAGTTTTGTCTCAATGATGTACTCCTTCTGTTCTGTGCCATCCATATCCTTGAGTGGACGAAATGCTCGTAGAAGACTAGTAGGCTTCACATTAAGCTGAGAAATGCGCTTGGCATTGTGATATACAAAGAGTGTATCCTCGCCGAGACGCCTAAGATTACATTGGCGTAGTTGTTCTGCAGTCTCGTCGATTGGTTGTGCCATCTCTTTGTGCTGTATTGTATTGTGTATATGTTACATACAACACCAATCACATTCTTGTAGTGCTTTGGTCACTACAAGGGCTTGTTACCAACTCTAGTATACTACTAACTCTGTTAGCTATACCTAGCAGTCACTATCCTCCTTCTCTGCAGATTCCTTCTTCTCCGCCTTCTCTGCCTTGCCCTTACCAGGCAGAATCATGATACTGTACCAATCCGACCTGGATTGCCGCTGGAGAATGTAGAGAAGTTGCTCAACAAGAACTCGGTGTTTCTCGTCTGTCAGTGTCAATTCACAGTTGTTTCCACTCAGAGAGAACTTCAAGGGCCCACTCTTGGCAGTCCAGCGCTTGAGGAAGTCCCTGACGCGAGTGGAACTTGTAATAGTACATTCAACAAAGAAGACAGTGGCTGGCGACTCTCCTCCTGTCTTGAATGGAGACCAAATCTTCAATGCCTTGCCAATAGGGAAGTTCATGGCAAGGAGACGCTTGTAGATGAGTGTCACGAACGCGCTGTCCTCAGCAAAGCGACGCTCCTTTGCTACTTCAAGCTCCTTCTCGATTTCCTCAATTGTTTGCATGTTGGATGTTGCCATTGTGTTGGTGTTAATAGTGTAGGTGGTATGTTACGGGGTACTCTCGCGATGGGTATCGTAAGTGTAGGTGAGTTGTATATTTCTCACGACAAATCCCATGCAAGTCAGATGGAATATTCATTCTCCTTGTTCATATGTACAAAGAGTGTTTATGCTTTGTTTGCTATATCTAGTACCTAGTAGTACCTAGTAGTACGCCTAAGGCCAGTAGAAGTCCTGTGGTTGTATCACATACTTGCTCTTCTTACTCTCCCTGGTCTTGAGTTCCTCCAGGATCTGTCCTTGGCTCTTCTTACTCTCAACCAAGTCTGTGAAGAGGTCAAAGGGTAGTATCCTCAACTCATCCAGGAACAAATGGGCAGTCTCCCAATCCTTGAGAAACTCTTTGTAGCAGCGATTGTGCAACCAATCTCCTGTTAGATTCTCACACAACTTCACCGCCTTGCTGTTGAGAGTCTCTCGCGAGAAGAAGTACAACTCTGAGTGAGGAGTCTTCAACATTCTGCCACACACAGGACAGCCACCCTCAAGTGGCACAACCACACCATGCGCAATCCTAGTTATTCCTCTGATCTTGCAATAGTCCTGGCAGCGCTTCTCTAGGTGAGTATGCTTCTTTGGATGCAAACTGTGCTTGCAGGCCTGGAATGTGGCAGTGAATATGGTGTTGAGGTGTAGCCTCTTAGTAGCAAGCTGGAGTTGTGTCTTGTACTCCTCTTCTGGCATAGTCCTCTCCTTCATGGGAACCCATGCTGAATCCATGATGTCTTCTCCTAGATTAGGAGGTGTCTCCTCTCTCAACAGAACAGTGCCAGTCTTCTCCAGATAGGCACTGTACTTCTTCATCCTCTGGAAGAAGAGTTGACACTCCTCTGAGTCTTTCTCATCTTGCAGTCTAATCCTCTCGGCATCGTCTTGCTTGTGTTCTTGTGTATGCTTGGGAGATACATCTAGACTTCTGCCAGGATAGATATGGTCCGGAGGGAAGAGAACACTCATTATTCCTCTTCCACCATAAATGTTGTTAGTCTGTGTCTGCTTGGGAGTAGGAGCAGATGGTTGCTTCATCCTGGCAAGTTCTGCCTTGGTCCTGGTGGCTTGGAGCGGAGGAAAGTCGGTATCTGCCATCTTATTGTGTTGTAATAGGAGGTTGTTTCTTACACTTCTAGACAGTGTAGGAATGTCAGCTGGTAATATGGGTGTCTTCATAGCATGCTACAAACAAGTATATAACCATCTGATTCTATACTAGTGCTAATGTGCACTACTAACAACGTACTATATACTACATACTACGTACTACACCCTACTACGTACTAACAACATACTAAAATGGACTCTACACCCATTACACGTGCCGAATTCACCAGCTACCTTACAGACATGCGCAACCTAGGAGTGCGCAGTGAACTGTCTATCCTCTCCCTCGCACGTATGCGCACTACCCATGCCAAGTATCGCTACCAAGATGTTCGCGAGCTTCTCCATCTCACTACGAGCGAGGATGGAATGTCTTGGGACGCGCCTGTCGACGAATGCAACCGTTATGGTTGGATGCCATCTTATTGGGTGGGAGAGCATGGGAAGGAGAAGATGAAGACTCTCAAACTAGCAGAACTGTATGATGTTGGAGACATCCTCGATCCTGCTACTCTCCATGCCATCGCGCTGCGTCGCGGAGAGGTTCCAAACTATGACTATGCACGCCAGTACGTTATAAGTACGCTGAAGCGCGTGTATGACATCCTCGCAGCTGCTGATCCCAAGCACAAGCCCACTACTACTCCCGAATGGTATGTGGATGGTGGCCAAGAATCAGACAAACTCGTTGATTCCAACAAGGCGCAGCTTGTACGTGCCTGGGTAGAGGGATATGATCCCTTGGGAGATTCTGTGCCTCGAGGTGGTATGCCCACTGACGAACAAGGCACATGGGAGCGCTACGATGGTTACGATGAGAAGGAGGAAAACATGATTGCTGAAACTACCTCTTACACCTTCACTGCACTGCAAGGAGCCTATGTCAAGTATGCTGGCGTTCCTCGCAAGTAGAGTAGATCTAGTAGCATACTGCTTCATACTACAATCGCGACTCTGTTAGCGGAGTCACGTACACAAGCTTAATACTAATCAGTTGTGATTATCCTCGTCATTACACTGAAGTATGGTTCACCAATTACAAGTCTAGACTATGCTTAGTAACTCTACCAATCGACTAGGTGTAGATAACATGGTATCTAACGACAAATTACCTACTCTACAAGTCTCTCGTTGAGCTGCAGTAGTTGGTGAAAGATGATGCTTACCATCTTGACCTATCACTAACCATCCAATAGTCTTAAGATCATCCCAGAACATTATTATAGCATCTACTATGAGTGATACACCCACTCGTGTAACTAGAGACTGATGAAAGAAGGGTTGAGCAGTATATGCACAAGCCATGATGAGGCATAGGAGTGAAATGCATTCTGGTACATATAATAATGGCACTCTAGTGAAGTAGCTACACTGCAATAGAAGTCTGGCTGCTTGCATAGTGTTCATCTTGTACTTCTTCTCATCTTCAAGCAGAATCTCAAGGATGTCATGACTCGTGGCAACGTACAAGTCAGCCCCATGAATAGCCAAAATAGTACTAACCATTCGTTCGGCATTGGACCACCATTCTTCTTGCTCCCACTTAACGATATAGTCCTCTACGATAGTGTACTCGCCACAAACAATGGAGGCTACGTATACTGAGAGGTTCTGAATTGGTATTGCATCTAGTCTCATGTTATATGCTGTGACCTCGGCAGCAATCTGCCTAGCAAGCGCTAATGTCCTGTCACTGAGAGCGTACAGGATAGGATTAGTTACATATCGATTTCTGAGTCTCGTTTCGAGTTCTATCCTTGTACTTGCAGCGACTTGAGCAGCTGTTACAGGTATAGTAGCATGTCTTGACAGTGTAAGAGATGTACAATCCAATGACTTGATGGGTTCTGCTCTCAATCTACCTACCTCTAGTTCTGGCAGCACTTCTGCTAACCATTTGTCTTGTAAAGCGTCTAATGGAGTAGTTCGTCTCTCTGGAACGTATCGCATCAGACCTATGATTAGACTTCTAGCATCTGGTGGCACTATAGATAGAAGGTTCTTGGCCTTGGGCACTGGCCACTTGGGAAATGTCGACTTCCAATCTATATAGTTGCTCACACCTGGCCATGTTTGTTCATTAGGTGTACCAAATATCTTGAATGTCTTGTATAGCTGACCAATGACTGTCTCTCCTGTTATTAGTGCCTTGGTGGTCAAGATCTCAGCAATGACACAACCCAATGCCCAAGAATCTGCCTCAAATTCGTATCTGCCATTGTCGCTTAGGATAATTTCTGGTGCTCTATACCAGAGAGTGAACACTGCTGGTTTTGTCGTCGTCTCGTAGCATCTTCGCATAGATGCGAGGCCAAAGTCGGTCAGTACGCAATGTATTGGGCTACTTTCTACCATACTATAGATAAGGACATTTTGAGGCTTGATGTCTCCGTGCAGCACATCTACACTGTGAAGATATGCCACTGCCCTCAATAGCTGTGCAGAGATGAGCTTAGCTGTATGTATAGGTATTGGAGCCTTATCCAGCAACTCTGTGAGTGTCCCACCACCCAAGTAGGGTAGAACTAGACCCATCACTCCCCTAATATCTCCTACAGATTCTATAACAAACGCATCAAGCAATGGCATGACATTGGGATGGTCTAATCCATTCATAATAGCCATTTCCTGTGTTAGAGGCGGTGATAGACCCACTATGTAATCGAGTTCACTCCCACCAGTCGATATCTTGACTACTACTTGTCCTCTAGCGTATATTGGAGGACTATTATGGACTCTATGAGATGGCAGCTCATACTTGTACACAGTGCCGAATACACCCTTACCAACCTGTTGTGTGGCAGCCACAGGAGTTGAGTACCAGATCAGAGGTTGTCTAGAGACAATGCCAAATGGCACGCCTAACCTACGTGCCTTTGCCAGGCTATCGTGAATGGATGTCGTTCTAGACATATTTACAACATGCTTGTCATTAAGAAGGTATCTATTATGTCAGTTGTCACAACTGGTGCTACTGGTTCGTTATACTGGAGTCTTATACATCTCACTGAGTACTAATGATGTATTCGTATGCCTTGATGAGGCATACGACATTCTTATT
>Ga0214473_10001099_pt1 | contig 36494 bp, 35 predicted proteins | sample RVTome_7_FD_203509 | JGI IMG/M metagenome (GOLD analysis project Ga0214473, IMG submission 203509) | Soil microbial communities from uranium-contaminated site in the Upper Colorado River Basin, Wyoming, United States - RVT98D197 | ecosystem: Environmental > Terrestrial > Soil > Contaminated >... | reverse complement strand
GCCGCCTTCACCCAGACCAGCCCCACCAGCAGGGCACCGATCAGTCCCGGCCCGGCCGTGGCCGCGAAGACGTCCACCTCCTCCAGCCGCACGCCCGCCTCGCGGAGCGCGCCGTCCACCACGTGGTCCAGCGCCCTGAGATGGGCGCGTGAGGCAATCTCGGGGACCACGCCGCCGTAGAGCGCGTGCACGTCCTGCGAGAGAATGACGTGCCCCGCCAGCGTGCCGCCGCGCAGGACCGCGGCGGAGGTCTCGTCACACGAGGTCTCCACCGCCAGGATGAGCGGCTGGCTCACCGCGCGTCCGCGGAACCCGGCCCGGCGAGCGTGTCCGCCACGAGCGAGTCCACCCGCTGGATCGGCACGATCACCCGCACCCGCTGGGGCGTGATGAGCAGGCCGGTGCCGCTGGTGTCGATGGCCATGGTCACGGTATCGGTGGCCCGCACGTCGGACAGGTCCACGGGCAGGAGCCGGAGCGAGTCCACGCTCGCCAGGCGGCGGCGCGCGCCACTGGCACGCACCTCGGGGGGATCCGCGCGCACCGGCCCGGCCAGCTCGAAGCCGGGGGGCGGCGCGCCGCGCGTGCGGGGCGCCACCGGCAGGAGAGCATGGTCCATGCGGTCGAAGGTGAACTGCACGTCCTCCGGTGTGATGGACTCCACGCTCACGCCCTGGAGACCCGTGGCGCCCCACTGGACGTGCCGGGGCAGCAGCGTGACGCTCTGCAACGAATCCACCACCTCGTTCATCACCACGCGCACCACGGTAGGATCCCCCATACGCAGCCGCGCCAGCTCGCGCACGGGCCCGCTCACGCGCAGCGATACCGCCGGGGGTGTGGGCGCGCCCACCGTATCCCAGGCGGCGTCGCGCAGCACCAGCTGCACGGGGACGTCGGCCACCACGTCCGTGCCCGGTGAGTCGGCGCGCCCGAGCGCCCAGATCAGGAAGGCCAGCCCGAGCGCCGTGACCTTGAGGCCCCAGTCGGACACCAGCCAGTCCACCACGCTCTCCCAGCGCACCTTCATGAGCCCACCAGCCGCTCGATGAGCGCCAGGGCTTCACCCTCGTCCCACTCGCGCGCGCCCATGACCTTCTCCACCACCCGTCCCTGGCGATCGATGACCAGCGTGGTGGGCAGCGCCTGCACGCCGAAGATGCGGTCCGCCCTGCCGGTGGGATCGTGCAGGATGGTGAAGTCCAGTCCCAGGCGGTCCACGAAGGCCTGGATGTTTCCACCCGGCTGGCCAAACTCCCCCGCGCTGCCACGCGCCGCGTCCACGCTTACGGCCACCACGCGCAGGCCCCGCTCGCCGAACCGGTCCTGCAGACGCTGCAGCGAGGGCATCTCCCGAATGCACGGCGTGCACCAGGTGGCCCACACGTTCAGCACCACCACCTGGCCCTCCAGATCCCGCAGTGAGAGGGTATCGCCGTCGAGCGTGGGCGCGGCGTAGGCAGGCACCCGGCTGCCCGTCTCCAGGGTGGATAGCTGGTCGCGCAGGAGCCAGCCGAGCAGGCCCAGGCCCACGGCCAGGCCCGCCACCAGCAGGACGCGCATCCCCCGGCTACCCATCTCGACCATCCCCGCCGGCGTCACGGCCCGGCCCGGGAAAGGTGTCGGGCGGCACGCGCATGCTATCGGCGGTGTCGCGCCGCGCGCGCATGCGATCGGTCGTGTCGCGCCGCACGCGCATGCGGCCGGCCGTGTCGGGCGGCGCCAGCGTGTCCACGCGGGGCAGGGAGTCCCAGGGGAAGTTCTCCGGATCCAGTTCGGGCGGGCCGAGGCTCACCACCAGGCGGATGGTCGAGGGCACCGGCACCCGTGTGCCCGGTGGCGGCGAGACGTCCATGACCTGGCCCGCCATGGCCTCACTCTCCACCTCCTGGCGCTCCACGCGGTAGCCCAGGCGCTGCAGCAGCATGCCGGCGCGCTCCACGTCGAAGCCCCGCACGTCCGGGATCGGGGCAATGGGCAGACCCGAACTCACCGCCACGCGCACCACGGACCCGGGCAGGACCTGCTGGCCGGGCAGCGGCGCCTGCGCCACCACGTGCCCCCGCTCCACGTCCGGATGCGGCAGGGTGCTCAGCTCCGGTGCCTCCAGCCCTGCCTCGGCCAGCGCCAGGCGCGCCGCCATCTCGCTCAGGCCGCGCAGATCGGGCACCGGCACGCCCGCGTCCGCCATTGCCGGCGGCGGGAAGAGCACCGTGGTGGCCACCAGGTAGCCGATCCCGAAGGGCAGCGCGAGCGCGAGCAGGATGGCCGGCACCCAGAAGCGCGCCCCGCGACCGCCCTCCCGTGGAGGGCCGGACCGCCGGGGTGGGCGCTTGCCGCCGCGCCGCCGCCGCACCGAATCACCGAGCATCTACCGTCCCGCGTCCGGGTTGTCTCTGTCGGGGCGCCGGCGCAACCGCGCCGCGAACGCTCCGTCCACACCTTGGCGCCACGGCTCCACGCGCAGGAAGCCTGCGTCATCCACCAGGCCGGGCGCCATTTCCGCAGGAGCGGGCTCCAGCGTCAGCTCCGGCCGGCGCGCGAGCAGGGCGGCCACGCGCGCTTCATTCTCCTCCGGCTCCAGGGAGCACGTAGCATAGACCAGCAGCCCCCCCGGGCGCACCAGCGCCGCCGCGGCCTCGAGCAGCCCGCCCTGGAGCCGGCCCAGCGTTTCCAGGTCACCGGGGCGCAGGCGCCACCGTCCGTCCGGGTGGCGCCGGAAGGTGCCCGTGCCGGTGCACGGCGCGTCCACCAGGACCACGTCCGCGGTGCGTAGCGGGGGGCGCCGCCCGTCCGCCACCACCGGCAGCACGCGCAACGCACCACCCAGGCGCACCAGGTTCTCCCGCAGGCGGACCATGCGCTCGGCCGAGCTGTCCCCCGCCACCACGGCGCCGCCGCCCCCTACCGTGGCCAGCGCGTCGGCCAGCCCCACCGCCTTGCCGCCTGGCGCCGCGCACAGGTCCACCACCAGCGCACCGGCGGGCGGCGCCGCATAGCGCACCACCAGCCCGGCCGCGGGATCCTGCACCAGCGCCGGCACCACCGCCAGCGCCTCAGCCGGCGTGGCGCTGCCGGTCAGCCGCACCGCGTCGGGCGCGAAGGCCACCGGCTGCGCCGCTATACCCGCCGCCTCGAGCGCCGCCACCGCCGCCGCGGCGCTCATGCCCACGGGCCGGAGGTAGAGCTCGGGCCGCGTGTTGTTGGCCTCCACCAGCCGCTCGGCCACGTCCGCGCCCCACCGCTCCACCCACCGCTCCACCAGCCAGCGCGGGTGGGAGCCCCAGCTGCTCAGGCGCGCCACCGGCTCGCGCGGAAAGTCCGTCTCAGCGCCCCCGCGCACCAGGGCGCGCAGTACCCCGTTGGTGAAGCGCGCCGCCCCCTCCCCGCCCACCTCCCGGGCCAGTTCCACCGCCTGGGACACGGCCGCGTGCGGCGGCACGCTGCGCATCTCCAGCAGCTGATAGGCGCCCAGCCGGAGCACCTCCAGGATGGGCGCGTCCACCCGCTCCAGCCCACCCCGCACGACCCGCTCCAGCAGCGCGTCCAGCCGCCCCCGCAGGCGCAGCGTGCCGTAGACCAGCTCCTGCGTCCAGCGGCGGTCACGCGTGGGCACCTGGTGCTCCGCCAGCGCCGCTGCGAAGGCCCGGTCGGCCAGGGCGCCGCGCGCCACCGCCTGCAACGCGGCGTGTGCGGCCCGGCGCGCGGCGGTGGCGCTCACCGCCGCTCGCGCCGCCTCAAGCCAGCATCCCCGCCCGCGGCGAGGACGGCACGGCCACCTCCCGCCGCGGCATGCGCCCGGCCAGGAAGGCCTCCCGCCCCGCCGCCACGGCCAGCTTCATGGCCAGCGCCATGCGCGGCGCGTCCTCCGCCTCCGCCACGGCCGTGTTCATGAGGATGCCGTCCACGCCCTGCTCCATGGTGAGGCACGCGTCCGAAGCGGTGCCCACGCCGGCGTCCACGATGACGGGGCAGGACAGGCGCCGCTTGATCTCGCGGATGAAATACGGATTCACCAGCCCCAGCCCGCTGCCGATGGGACTGGCCAGCGGCATCACGGCCGCGCAGCCCGCATCCTCCAGCCGCAGCGCCGTGATCAGGTCGTCATTGGTGTAGGCCAGCACCTTGAAGCCCTCCTCCACCAGCGTGCGCGCCGCTTCCAGCGTGGCGGCCACGTCCGGCAGCAGGGTGGCCTGGTCCCCGATCACCTCCAGCTTCACCCAGTCCGAGATGCCCGCGGCGCGGCCCAGGCGGGCGTAGCGTACGGCCTCCTCCGCGGTGTAGCAGCCGGCCGTGTTGGGCAGCAGGAAGACCTTCTCGGGGTCCAGATGGTAGAGGATCCCCTCCTCCTTCGTGCGGTCCAGGTCCACCCGCCGCACCGCCACCGTGACCATCTCCACGTCCGCCGCCGCGAAGGCGCGCACCATGTCCGCGTTGCTGCGGTACTTGCCCGTCCCCAGGATCAGCCGGGAGCGGAACGTGCGCCCCGCGATCTCGAGCGGCCGGTCACCGTTCCGCGTCCCCTCCCCCATCAGCCCCCTCCTACGAAGTGCACCAGCTCCAGCGCGTCCCCGGGCTGGACCTCCACGGCGCCGTAGCGTTCCCGGTCCAGGATCTCCCGGTTGCGCTCCACCACCACCATGCGCGGGTGCAGGCCCAGTTCCTCCAGCAACCCCGCCACGGTGACGCCGGGCGCGAAGCGGCGCTCCTCACCGTTCACCACCACGGCCATGCCATCCTGTGCAGCCATCTTCACTCCATCCTTAAGCGACGTCCCCCGGAAACTCACCCGCTCCCCTCCTCCTCCAGCGCGTCATTCAGCGCTGCCAGATAGGCGCGCACGGCATACGCTTCGTCCAATGCGGCCCACACACCCCCGAGCACCGCCACCCCGTAGGCACCGGCGGCCAGCACGGGCGCCACCCGCTCCGGGGTGACGCCCCCGATGGCCAGCACCGGCACCGGGCAGACCTCCACCGCGGCGCGGAGCGCGGCCGCACCCGCGGGCGTGGCGCCCGGATGCGAGGCCGATCCATAGATCGTACCCAGCAGCACGAAATCGGTCCCCTGGCCGGCCGCGTCGGCCGCCTCCGCCGGGCCGTGCGCCGAGTAGCCCAGGAGCGCCGCGGCGCCCAGCACGCGGCGGGCGGCGGCCACGGGCACGCCGCGCCGACCCAGCTGGACGCCGGCCGCGCCGGCGGCCAGCGCCACGTCCAGGCGGTCGTTCACCAGCACCGCGCCGGTGTCCACCAGCGCCTCCGTCAGCGCCAGCAGCCGCCGCACGGGCGTGGCGTGCCCCCGCAGGTGCAGCGCCGCGCGGCCGTCCGCGGCCGCCATGACCCGGCGCGCCCGCGCCGGGAAGTCGGGCGCGGCCAGCACGCCGTCATCGGTCACCACGTGCAGGCGGGCCACGGCGGGCGCGCCGCCGCGCGGGACGCGCAGTTCAGCCCCCGGCGGCGTGCCGGGCGTCGTCGCTTGGAACCCTCATTCGAAACGCTCCCCGCCAGCCACCGAGCGGCCGCGCAGCCAGTCCGTGGTGGTCATGCGCCGCCGGCCCGCGGGCTGGATCTCACGCACCCACACGGCCCCCTGGCCGCACGCCACGAGCATACCCTCGGCGGGGTCCTCCGGCTCCACGTCCAGCACCGTGCCCGGCGCGGCGCCGTGCGCCATGTCCTCCGCCGGCAGCGGCCGGAAGAGCTTCAGGCGCGCCCCGCCGTGCAGCGTCCAGGCCCCGGGCACCGCGTCCATGGCGCGCACGTGCCGGTCCACTTCCAGCGCCGGCCGGCCCCAGTCCACGCGCGCCGTGGCGGCCTCGATGCGCGGCGCGTAGGTAGCCAGCGCCTCGTCCTGGGGCCGCTCCTCGATGGCGCCGGCCTCATAGAGCGCCAGCGCCTCCACCAGCGCCTCGGCGCCGATCTCACTCAGCCGCAGGGTCAGGTCGGTGGCGGTCTCGTGCGGGCCGATCGGCTCGGGCACCTGGTGCAGGATGGGGCCGGCGTCCATGCGCTCCACCATGCGCATCACGCTCACCCCCGTGGCGCGGTGGCCGCGCGCGATGGCCCAGTTGATGGGCGCCGCGCCGCGCAGCTCCGGCAGCAGGGAGGCGTGCACGTTGATGGAGCCCTCGCGCGGCGCGTCCAGGACGTGGCGCTTCAGGATCTGTCCGTAGGCCACCACCACCGACATGTCGGCGGCCAGTCCCGCCACCCGCTCCAGGAAGGCCGCCTCGTCGGCGCGCTCGGGCTGGAAGACCGGGATGTCCTCCTCGATGGCCACCTGCTTCACGGGCGGCGGGCGCACGCTCCGCCCTCGGCCCGCGGGGCGGTCGGGCTGCGTCACCACGCCCACCACGTCGTGGCCCTCCCCCGTCAGCGCGCGCAGCGCCGGCAGCGCGAAGGCCGGCGTGCCCCAGAAGAGGATCTTCATGGCGCCTCCTCCGGCTTCACCTTGGTCCACTTCTTCAGTAGCATGCGCCGCTTCATGGGACTCACGCGATCCACGAAGAGCACGCCGTCCAGGTGGTCCACCTCGTGCAGGAGGACGCGCGCCAGGAGACCGTCGGCCGCGAAGCGCAGCGGCTTGCCGGCGGGGTCCAGCGCCTCCACCTCCACGGCCGTGCTGCGCTCCACCACGTCCACGATGCCGGGGATGGAGAGGCAGCCCTCCTCCGCCTTGTCCGTCTCGGCGCTGGCCACCAAGATGGCCGGGTTGACGAGCGCCAGCGGCTCCACCCCCTCGTGGCGCGGATCCACCACGATGATGCGCCGGCCCACGCCCACCTGCGGCGCCGCCAGCCCCACGCCGTCTTCGGCGTACATGGTCTCGAACATGTCCGCCACCAGCGCGCGGATCTCCTCGTCCACCTCCTCCACCTCGTCGGCGCGCGTGCGCAGGATGGGATCACCCATGAAGCGCAGAGGAAGCAGCGCCACGGTCAACGCTCCTCGTCTGCCGTGGCGGCCTTGCGCGCCACCTTGCCGCGCACCACCACGATGCGGGTCTCCCCGGTCTTGAGCGTCAGGCGGTCCTCGGCCAGATGCACGATGGTGCCGATGATGCCGCCCTCGGTGACCACCTCGTCCCCCTTCTGGAGGGAGGAGATCATCTCCTTGTGGCGCTGCGCCATCTTGCGCTGCGGGCGGATGAGCAGGAAGTAGAGGATCAGCACGAAGGCGCTGATGTTGATGAGCATCACCAGGCCGGGACTACCGGCGCCCTGGAGTGCGATGGTGCCGAATGCTTGCATGAGGGTCAGACTTCCTTTCCGTTCGTTCGCGTCAGCCGCTGCGCGCGGCGTGCCAGCGCGCCAACCACGCGGCGCTCCACCCGGCGAACTCGCCCGCCAGAATGGCCGTCCGCGCCCGCTCCCCCAGGCGGAGGAGAAAGCGCAGGTTGTGCTGCGACAGCAGCCGCAGCACCAGGGGCTCGCTGGCCACCAGCAGGTGGCGCAGGTACGCCCGGCTGTACGTGGTGCAGGTGGGGCAGTCGCACTCCGGGTCCAGCGGACCGCTGTCCCGCGCGTAGCGTCCCGCCTTCAGATTCGTCTGCCCCTCCCCCTCGATCCACACGGTGCCGTTGCGGCCGTTGCGCGTGGGCGCCACACAGTCGAAGAGATCCACGCCGCGGGCAATGGCCTCCAGCATGTCATCCGGATAGCCCACGCCCATGAGGTAGCGCGGGGCGTCCGGGGGCAGTTCGCCCTCGAGCGCCTCCAGGACCGCCCACATCTTCGGCTTGGCCTCCCCCACGGAGAGGCCACCGATGGCTACCCCGTGCCAGTCTCCCATGTCCCGCACCCGCCTGGCAGCGTCCACCCGCAGATCAGGGTAGACCGAGCCCTGCAGGATGGGCAGCAGCGTCTGCTCCGCCGCCTCCCCTTCCTCCGCCAGCGCGCGAAAGCGTGTCCGGCAACGTTCCAGCCAGCGCAGCGTGCGCTCGTGGGCCTCCTCGGCCAGGCCGCGCTCCACCTGGCCCGGTGGGCACTCGTCGAAGGCCATGATGACGTCCGCGCCGAGCGCGCTCTGGATCTCGATAGCCTTCTCGGGCGTGAGCAGGTGGCGCGAGCCGTCGATGTGGCTCTGGAAGCGCACCCCCTCCTCCTGGATCCGGTTGATGTCCGCCAGGCTGAACACCTGGAAGCCCCCCGAATCCGTGAGCACCGGCCGCGGCCACGCCATGAAGCGGTGCAGGCCGCCCAGCTCCCGCACCACCTCGTGGTCCGGGCGCAGGTAGAGGTGGTACGTGTTGGCCAGGACGATCCGCGCCCCGAGCCCCTCCACCTCGGCCGCCGTGAGCGTCTTCACGCTGGCCTGCGTGCCCACCGGCATGAAGGCCGGCGTCTCCACCATCCCGTGCGGCAGCCGCAGCGTGCCCGCACGCGCCGGTCCGTCCACCGCGTCCGTGCGCCACCCGAAGGTGGGCAGCGCCTGCCGCATCCCGCTACCTCCCGAGGTCATTCAGCGCACCAGCATGGCGTCGCCGTACGAGTAGAAGCGGTAGCGCGCCGCCACCGCCTCCCGGTACGCGGCCATCACCGGCTCGTAGCCGCCCAGCGCCGCCACCAGCATGAGCAGCGTGGAGCGCGGCAGGTGGAAGTTGGTGAGCAGCCGGTCCACCGCGCGAAAGTGGTAGGGCGGGCGGATGAACACCCGCGTCCAGCCTTCCCCCGCGTGGATGCGCCCCGCCTCATCCGCCACCGTCTCCAGCGTACGGGCCACCGTGGTGCCCACCGCCCAGAACGCGCCGCCCGCCGCTCGTACCCCGTTCAGCTCCGCCGCCGCCGCCTCATCCACCCGGTAGGCCTCGGCGTGCATGGCGTGCGCGGCCGGATCCTCCACCTCCACCGGCCGGAACGTGCCCGCTCCCACGTGCAAGCGCACGCGTACCAGGCGCACGCCCCGCGCCTCCAGGCGCGCGAGCACAGCCGGCGTAAAATGGAGCCCCGCGGTGGGCGCTGCAACCGAGCCCTCCTCACGAGCGTACACCGTCTGGTAGCGCTCGCGGTCCAGCGCCTCCGCCGGCCGCGCCATGTAGGGGGGCAGCGGCAGTGTGCCGAAACGCTCCAGCGCCTCGCGTGCCGGCAGCGTGCTCTGCAGCTGCACCAGGCGACGTCCCTCCTCCAGTTCCTCGAGCACGGCCACGCTCAGCTCCGCCGCCACCTCCACCCGGGCGCCGGCGCGCAGGCGCCGCCCCGGCCGCACCATGGCCTCCCAGACGCGCCCCTCCGGGTCACGGTCGGGCCGCGCGGTGAGCAGCAGGATCTCCGCCTCCCCGCCGCTCGGCTTGCGGCCCCGCAGCCGCGCCGGGATCACGCGCGTTTCATTCAGCACCACGGCGTCACCGGCGGGCACCAGCTCCGCCAGCTCCCGGAAGACGCGGTGCTGGAGGGCGCCGGAGGCACGGTCCAGCACCAGCAGGCGGCTCTCGTCCCGCCGCTCCACCGGGTAGCGGGCAATACGCTCGTCGGGCAGCGAGTAGTCGAACGCGGAGGTGGGAAACTGCGGGGGATCGGCGGGGGGCCGGGCCATGAGGAGCTTCAGGCCCCCTCGGATGCTTCCACCAGGGTGCCGTCCATGAGCTCGCGCAGCCGGGCCAGGCGGTCCAGCAGCACCAGCAGATCGCCGCTGTCCTGGTCGTCGGCCGGACGGGCGATGTACTCCACCACGAGCCGCTCGAGGGGGTGCGTGTCCGGCCGGTGGCGCCGCCCGAAGCGGTGACAGACCTCACCCAGGTCCACGTCGAAGCGCCGCTCCACCAGGCGCAGCGTGTCCAGGCGCTCGGCCACCTCCGGAGCGCCGGCCTCGCAGAGCGCGGCGCGCATGCGCCGGGTGGAGTTGCCGTGCTCGGCGTAGCGGGCGGCCAGCAGGCCGCGCTCGGTCAGGCTCAGACGCACCACGCGCACGCTCATGCCTCGAACAGGTTCACCTGGGACTCCGGCGCCGCCAGCCGGGCGTCCGGCACGGCGTAGCCGAAGCGGCGATAGGCGTTGTTCGTGGCCACCCGGCCCCGGTGGGTGCGCATGAGGAAGCCGTTCTGGATGAGGAACGGCTCGTAGACCTCCTCCAGCGTGCCCGCGTCCTCCCCCACCGCCACCGCCAGCGTGGTGAGGCCGACAGGGCCGCCGTCGAAGCTCTCGATGAGCGTCTTCATGATGCGCGCGTCCATCTCGTCCAGGCCGTACTGGTCCACGTCCAGCAGCTGCAGCGCATCGCGCGCCACGTCCTGGGTGATGGTGCCCTCCGCCCGCACCTGGGCAAAGTCACGGACGCGGCGCAGCAGGCGGTTGGCCACCCGCGGCGTCCCCCGGGAGCGTTTGGCCAGCTCCACGGCGCCGTCCTCCGTGCACTCCACCGAGAGGATCTCCGCGCTCCGCTTGACGATCACGCACAGATCGTCGGGCGAGTAGAAATTCAGCCGCTGCACGATGCCGAAGCGCGCGCGCATGGGCGGCGTGAGCAGCCCGAAGCGGGTGGTGGCACCGATCAGCGTGAAGCGCTCGATGGGCATGGTGACCGTCTGCGCCTTGGGCCCCTCGGAGAGCCGGATGTCGATGCGGTAGTCCTCCATGGCCGGGTAGAGGAACTCCTCGATGATGGGGCGCAGCCGGTGGATCTCGTCGATGAAGAGGATGTCCCGCTCACGCAGGTTGGTGAGGATGCCCACCAGATCCCCGGGCTTCTCCAGCACGGGCCCGGAGGTGGTCTTGATGTTCACCCCCAGCTCACGCGCCATGAGGGAGGCCAGCGTGGTCTTGCCCAGCCCCGGCGGGCCGTGGAAGAGCGTGTGGTCCAGCGCCTCACGCCGGCCGCCCGCGGCCTCGATGGCCACCTTCAGCGCCTCCTTCACCTTGGGCTGGCCGATGAACTGGTCCAGCCGCTGCGGCCGGAGCGAGAGTTCGACGACGCTCTCCTCCGCGAGGACTTCTGGCGTGGTGATTTCGGATCGCATGGAAACTCGCTACGGGAAAGTCCGGCGGGACCCGCGGGACACAGCCCGTATTATCGCCGCCGCAGGGGCCCTCGTGCAACCGGGCGGGGGCGGCGCGGAGGCCGGCGAGGGGACGGCGCGGGGGCAGCGCGAACTTTCCGGCCGGGGGCCGTGTACAACGCGCCAGACCCTCATCCGGAGGAGCGGATGTACCTGAACCGAGCCGTACCCGTTGCCGTGCTTGCCGCCATCGTGCTGGCCCTGCCGGCCTGCAGCAAGCGCGTCACTCGCATCGAGCCCACGTCGGTCACCGATCTGTCGGGCCGGTGGAATGACACCGATTCCCGCCTGGTGGCCACCGAGCTCATCACCCAGAGCCTGGCAGGCGCCTGGCTGGAGCAGTACGCAGCCGCCCACGCGGGCGGCGCGCCCCCCGTCATCGTGGGTGACTTCCGCAACACCACCATGGAGCACATCCCGGTGGGCACGTTCCTGCGTGACCTGGAGCGCGCCTATGTGAATTCGGGGGCCGTGCGTGTGGTGGCCACCCCCGAGGAGCGCGGCCAGGTGCGTGACGAGCGGCGCGATCAGCAGGACAACGCCCGCGCCGACACGCGTGCCCGCATGGCCCAGGAACTGGGCGCCCGCTACATGCTGCAGGGTGACGTGCAGGCCATCGAGGACGCGGAGGGGCGGGAGCGCGTGGTCTACTACCAGGTGGACGCCACGCTCATCGACCTGGAGTCCAACGAAAAGGTCTGGGTGGGGCAGAAGCAGATCAAGAAGTACATCGAGCGGGCGCGGGTGAAGTGGGAGGAGTAGTCTCCCCCACACCACCAGCCGGCTGAATACCACGAACGCCCCGGTCCGCAGGATCGGGGCGTTCGTGATATGGGTCGGGCCGGTCGGTATACGCGTCGGGGCGTTCGGTATATGCGTCCGGGCCGGTCGGTATAGGGGTCGGGGCGCTGGCGGTCTAGACGCCCCCGTCCGCGTCCAACGGCGACGGCGGCAGGCGGTCCCCGAGACGGGCGTCATCCCCGCCGCTGGCCGCCGCTTCCGCGTCCTCCACGTCCGCCTCCGCCGCGGCGGTCACGATCTCCTCGTTGGCCACCTCCCAGACCGCCTGGATGGCGTCCTGGTTGAGCACGATGTCTCCCAGCGTGACGTTCACCTTCTTGGGCGGGCGCCCGCTCTGCAAGAGGCGCGCGTCGTGGATGGGGATGAAGTGCCCGGCGGACTCCAGATAGTCGGAGAGCCGCTGGCGTTCGCCCATGTTCAGGCCGGCCTGGATCAGCAGGCCTCCATCCAGCTGCATCTCCACCATGCGCGGCTGCTGGGGCTGGGAGGTGTTCACCAGGGGAATGTCTCCGTCCGGCGACGCCACCCACAGCACCTGCTCCACCTTGAGCACGGCGTGCTCCACTTCGGTTCCCGTACTGGCCCATCTGGCCCCGCGCACGTTCACGTACGACTTCCGGTTGGCCAGGTAGCTGCGTAGCGACTGGCCCTCGGCCAGGTTGATCTGCGCCTCCAGCATCCGGAAATCGCGCAGGAACAGTCGTAGCTTCCGCATCGGCGACTTCGCCGGATCAGTCATCCGGTACCTCTCGACAGGGTGCTGCGAAACCCGTCCGCGTCAGGCGGGCGGCTCGGGAGAGAACGTCGGGAATAGAATGCCGCACGGCGGGCGCCACGGCAAGGTCCACGTGCCGGCGCGGCCGGGCGCACGCAGGAACTTCCGGGGCCGTGGCGCGGTACCGATTGCTGCGAGGGGCCGGTTCCCGCTGGCCCGGTTCGCGTTCCTATCGGCACGAGGTGAGTCATGATCCGGCGCTACAGTATCCTGGCACTGGCGGGCCTGGCGGCCTGCACCACCGGGCGCGTACAGGAGCAGCCCATTCTGGAGCCCGGCGACCGGGTGGCCACGGCCGACGCCGCGGTAGAGGCGGTGCGAGGGCGCGCCACCATGACGCGCATCGAGGCCGAGGGACGGCGCGACGCGCTGGCCGCCGAGGCCCTCACCTCCTGCGCACCCGAAGTCTGCGCGGCCATCGCGCGCGGTGAGGTCATGCTGGGCATGAGCGAGGCCCAGGTGCTGGCCGCCACGGGCACCACCGAGGGTGCCTGGCGGGTGCGGGACGCGGGCGCGGCCACCATCATGCTGCCCGCCGCGCGGGGCACCGCGGTGCGCGACGCCACCGGCGAGCTGGCCATGCTCCAGCTGCACAACGGGCTGGTCTCCACCTTCAGCTACCGGGAGCCGCAGGGCGTGCGCGTGGTGAGCCGCCCGCAGGACGCCACCGCGGTGGGCCGGGCCGACGCCATGGCCGAGCAGCTCACCCGGGAAGCGGACGACTACGTGGCCCGCGGCGAGCTGGGTGAGGCGCTCGATCGCTACGACCGCGCGTCCATCCTGCGCCCGGACGACGCGCTGCTGGACTACCGTATCGCCAGCATCCTGGACCGCCAGCTGCGGCCGGTGGAGGCGCTCATCCGCTACCAGCTCTTCCTGCACAAGCTGGAGCTGGAGAAGATCCAGGCCAGGGGGCAGGCCTGGGGGTACATGGCCGAGGCCATTGCCCATGCCCGTGAGCGCGTGATCGTCCTCGAGAAGCGGACGCCCTGAGGCCATGAAGTACGGGCGCCTGGCCCACCTTGCCCTGGTCCTGGCGCTCGCCGGACCGGGGGCGGGGTGCGCCCGCCTCTTCGGCGGCCACGACCTGGCGCCGAACGGTCTCAGCCGCCAGGAGGAGGGCGCGCGCCGCATGCTCGCCGACGGCAGGGCCGACTCCCTGCACGCCGCGCTGGCCAGCGGCCGCTACGAACCGCACGGTGACGCCCTCCTCACGGACCTCTACCGTGCCCTCGCCGCCTACCACGGCGGCCGGCCGGCCGAGAGCGCCGCGCTCCTGGATAGCGCCGCCTTCCAGGTGGAGGAGCGCCAGACGCGGAGCGTGAGCCGGGCCGCCGGCTCCCTGCTCTCCAGCGACCGCACCCTGGAATGGATCCCCGGCCCCGCCGAGCGCCTGCTCGTGCCCTATTACGCCGCGCTCGCGCGGCTGGCCCAGTATGACCTGGTGGGCGCGGCCGTGGAAGCGCGCCGCCTGAGCGCACTGCTGGCAGCCGAGGATGACGCGCCGGCGGGCGGCGTGCCGCTGCGGGCGGCGCTGCGCTACTTCGCCGGCGCCGTGTTCGAGGCGGCCGGCCAGACGAACGACGCCGGCGTGGCCTACCGGAACGCGGCGGCGCTCGATGCCGGGCGCCTGCCGGCCGCCGATTCGCTGGCGCCCGTGGCGGGCGTCGGGGAGGTGCTGGTGATCCTGGAGCGCGGCTTCGTGGCGCATCGGGTGCAGGAATCCTTCACGGTGCTCCTGGGCGGAGACGAACTGCACACCCTGGGCCGAGGCGACGCCGGGGACCGCCTGGCCGCCGCGACCCTCGTGGCGGGGCGGGTGCTGGCGGGCGAACTGGACGGTCCCCGGCGGGGTCGTCAGGACCGCCCGGACCGTCCTGGCCGCGCGGTCGGCCGCCACGACCCGGCGCCCGACCCCTGCGCGCCGGGCCGCGCCACGGGCGTCATCCGGACCGCGGCCGTCGGTGACACCACCCGCGTCATCCCGCCGCCGAGCGCCACGGTCTGCGCCCGTGACGAGGGCAACGCCAAGGCCGCCGTCACGGAGGAAGAGGACGAGGATGAGGGTAGCGACACCCCCTACCTGCTGCGCGTGGCCTGGCCCACCTTCGCCACCGTGCGCACCATGGGCGGCGCCGCCACCGTACACGTGGACAGTGCCACCCAAGCGCCCGTGACCCGTGCGGCGGACGTCTCGGCCGCCGTGGTGGCCGATTTCCAGCGGGACCGCGTAGCGCTCGTGGCCCGCACCCTGGCGCGCGCCGCCGCCAAGGCCGCCGTGAGTCGCGGGCTCGAGCAGGAAGTGGCGGAAAAGGACGAGACCGCCGGCGCCCTGCTGGGCGTCCTGGCCAACGTGGGCACCGCCCTGCTGGAGCAGGCGGACACCCGGGGCTGGAACCTGCTGCCCACCGAGATCGGCTTCGCGCGGCTGCGGCTGCCGGCCGGCACGCACGAGTTGCGCGTCACGCTGGATGGGGGCGGCGTCCTGGAACTGGGCAGCGTGCAGGTGCCGGCGGGTGGTCTGGTGCTGGTGCCGGGCCGGGCCTGGTAGGGCTGCGCCTACCTCCGGATCCCGTACATCTCCACGTACTCGACCTCGTAGTCGTCTCGCGACACGGCGAGGAGGTAGTCCTCGCCAATCTCGAGCACCCTCCATACCGCGGGCACCGCCACTGTGGCGGTCAGGATCCCCTCCGGCGAGAAGACGTCCCACCGCACCTGCGCGGCGCCGGTGGGAGAGGGGCTCCGGACCCAGAGGAATCCGACGCGGTCCACGACCAGCTCTTCGAAGGCGGGGTGCGTATCGGGGATCGGCGCTTCCCGCACCTGGCGCTCGAGCCCGGCGAGGATCTGGTCCGGGAGGGGGGCGCGGAAGAGCGGTCCCTGGAGCGCTCTTCTTACCCCGGCATCCCGGTCCTCGGCAGAGACGGCGAGCGGCCGGTACCGTTTCCGGATCACCCGCTCGAGGGATCCGTCGACCGAGAACACTTGAATCGAGTACGCCGCATTGTACGCGACGTACACCCGTCCCGCCCCGAAGGCGGTGAACGTCCTCCGCCCGTATGGAATCACGGTGGGGATCGTTCCGGCTTCACCATTCCTGTACTGATCGATACCGGAGAAGACGCCGAGGGTGTCCTCCCGCTGCGTCTCGGCGGACCAGATCGAATAGCGGTCGGCCAGGTGAATGACGCCCACTTCAGGCGGCTCGGCTGTGCGGATTGCGGTCCGTAGCAGAAAACGTCCGTGGCCGAGCCAGTCGTAGACCCCACTCTGGATCGACCCCGGAACGGTACGCAGGAAGCTTCCGTCGGCGAGGAATAGGTGGACCCCGAGCCGCCCATTCCGCAGCCCGACGGTGTCGGGCTCTGCGAGGGTGACCTGGGAGATCCGGCCGATGAACTCAGCGGGGCCACGGCCCTCGCGCCCGAAGCTCACCAGGTGGCGGCCCATGGAGTCGAAGACACGCGCCTCGATGGGATTCGTGTTCGCCACAATGATGCGGCCGTCCGCCAGCACCGTGCCGTGGAAGACGCCGCTGAAGGTCTCCTCGGGGCGGCCGTCGAGGACGCCGATCCGCAGCGCCGGCCGCTCGGTGACGCGCCAGCCGCCCGGCCCGCCTACCGGCGTTTCGGGGTTCAGGACGAGGGTGATGCCCGCGCTGTCGCGGAACTCCACTCCTGCAACCTGGCCGTGGAGGGTGGCCTGGCCCCCGGCCCCCGCCCCCAGGAGGACTAGCGCGAGAATGGCGGTGGTGAAGGCGTCCGGTCCTGCGTGGTGAAAGCGGCCGGTGGCAGGGCCCGGGCGTAACGGACGACGGGTCATGGTGTGGCCTCACTTGGTGGCTTCGGGTGAGCAGCGCAGCGGCGGCACCGGTCTCAATTACTAGAATAGCCGTAGTTGCTCGTACACACAATCCGTGGATGAAGACCCTGGCATCGCTTGAGCCAGTCCGATGCTTCGCGCGCTTCTTGCAACCTCCCGGGGCACGGCACAGCACACGCATCACCCCGGAAGGAGGCACCCCCTGCCGGACGCCTGGAGCAACAAGGACGAGCGCAAGTACGAGCACATCAAGGAGAGCGCCCAGGAGCGCGGCACGTCCGCGGAGCGCGCCAAGGAGATCGCCGCGCGCACGGTGAACAAGGGCCGCCGCGAGGAGGGCCGCACCCCCAACCGGACCACGCAGGGCACGGGCAATCCGAACCGCTCCTACGAGGACCGCTCCGTGGAGGAGCTTCGGAACCTGGCCGCGGAGCGGAACGTGGAAGGCCGGAGCAGCATGAAGAAGGACGAGCTCATCCGGGAGCTCAGGAAGCGCTAGGCGCGGAGCCTACTTCTTCGGCCCGATGCGGGCCAGCGCCGCCTTGATGAGGTCCACGCCCACCGGCGCCTGCCCCCCCTCCATGGCCTTACGCACGGCCACGTTGGCATCGGCCTGCGAATAGCCGAGCGCCATGAGCGCCTGCACGGCGTGCTCCACGCCCTGTGCCTGGGGGGCGCCGATGTGCGTGACGCCCGCCAGGTCGTCCAGACGGTCGGCCAGCTGCACGGCCAGCTGCTCCGCCTTCTTCTTGCCCAGCCCCGATACGCGCGTCAGCGCCACGTAGTCGCGCTCCACGATGGCGTTCACGAGCCGCTCGGGGCGGAGCGTGGAGAGCATGTTCAGCGCGAGGCGGGGGCCCACGCCGTTGGCCGTGAGCAGGCGGGCGAAGACACTCCGCCCCATCTCGTCCAGGAAACCGTAGAGCGTGGCCTCGTCCTCGCGCACCACGTAGTGCGTCAGGAATTCCACCTCCTGACCCTCGGCGGGCAACCGCTCGAAGACGTCCAGCGGGATGTCCAGCTCGTAAGCGACGCCGCCCGCCGTCATCACCTCCGCCGCGTCCGTATCCCGGCGCAGCAGCGTCCCCCGGATGCGGCTGATCATCGGGCGCCTCCCGCGCGCAGGGCCGCCGCCGTGGGAAGGGCCGCGGCCGTGCAGTGGCAGAGCGCCACGGCCACGCCGTCGGCCGCGTCGGCGGGCCGGGGCGGCTCCTTCAGGCGTAGCAGCTGTTGCACCATGAACTGCACCTGCTCCTTGGTGGCGCGGCCCGTGCCCACCACGGCGCTCTTCACCTCGGCCGGCGAGTACTCCGCCACGGGCAGGTCCCGCAGCGAGGCGGCCAGCAGCGCCGCGGCGCGGCCGTGGCCCAGGATGATGGCCGTGCGCACGTTCTTGCCGAAGAAGACACCCTCCACCGCCATCACGTCCACCGCGTGGCGGCCCATCACCTCGGCCAGGCCGTCGTGGATCTCGCGCAGGCGCCGGGGCAGCGGGGCGCCCGCCTCGGTGCGCACCACCCCGCACTCCAGCAACGCCACGGCGCCGCTGTCCCGCCGCTCGACCACGCCGTAGCCGGTCACCGCCGTGCCGGGGTCCACCCCCAGGATGATCACGCCGTCTCCGCCAGCGCCGCCTCGTCGATGTCCGCATTGGTGTGGACGTGCTGCACGTCATCCAGCTCGTCCAGCGCTTCGATGATGCCCACCAGCTTGCGCGCCGCCTCGCCGTCCAGCGCCACCGTGGTCTTCGGCACCATTGCCAGCTCCGCCTCCACGATGGTGATGCCGGCCGCCCTCAGGCCATCCTGCACGGTGTGAAAGGACTCGAAGGCGGTGGTCACCAGGTACTGGTCATCCTGGCACTCCATGTCCTCCGCGCCGGCCTCCAGCGCCGCCAGCATGGTGGCGTCCTCCTCGTGGCGGTCCGCCAGGATCCAGATCTGACCCTTGCGATCGAACTGCCAGGCCACGGAGCCGGAGGTGCCCAGGCTGCCGCCGCGCTTGGCCAGCACGTGGCGCACGTCGGCCACCGCGCGGTTGCTGTTGTCGGTCAGGCACTCGATGAAGAGCGCCACGCCGTTCGGGCCATAGCCCTCGTAGGTGACCTCCTCGTAGGAGACGCCCTCGAGGTCGCCCGTGCCCTTCAGGACGGCGCGCTCGATGTTGTCGTTGGGCATGTTGGCGGCCTTGGCGGTGTCCACCGCCAGGCGCAGGCGCGGATTGGCGTCGGGGTCTCCCCCGCCCTCCCGCGCCGCCACCGTGAGCTCACGGATGAGCTTGGTGAAGTGCTGCCCGCGCCGGGCATCGGTCACCGCCTTCTTGCGCTTGATCTGCGCCCACTTGCTATGGCCGGCCACGGGCCACTCCTGGCTACGAGATGATGCGTTGCCGCGCACCCCTCACGGACGCCGGCAGGACGTCGGGCGTCCGCCGAAAAGCGTTGCGGTAGCGGCATTTATGCAGACCCGATCAACCCTTTAATATAGTGCCGGGAGCGCGCCGCGGCAATCGGCTGGAGCCGGGATATGGCCACTACCTGAGGGGTGATGCCGCTAAAATGTTGAGACGGAGGTGAGAAGGCGGAACGCAGGCCGCCACTGAACGGGCGGAGGAGAGGGCGCAGGCGTGCGTGGCACTCGGTGATTTCGCACAGTCCGCCGCGTGGTTGAGCCAAAATATTCTATAGAATATTTTGGCGGCAGGACGGGCCGGACCTTGGTTCGGCGCCGAGCATTCCAGCACCTACCGTGCCGAGCCTTCCCGCACCTACCTTCCCGCGCGCAGCTCGGCGAAGGGAACCACCCCCTTGGCCGACCCGAACTTCCTCGTCCTTCTTGACCGTGAGGAATGCGGCATTCCTCGCTGGAACCGCTCGATCGCCGGAGCCGCGCAGGGGCAAGGGTTCGATGGCGCGCGCCTCCGCGGCTGCGCGCTTCAGCGCCGTTCGAAGCCGATGTCGCTCACCCGGCCGGCGGCCACCCGGAAGCCGGTCACGGCACCGGCGGCGTCCCGCTCGAAGGTGAGCACGTAGGAACCGGCGGCGAACCGGTTCCGCTCCCGGGGTTGGAGGCGGGTCGTGATGCCGAGGGGTCGCCCCAGCACCAGCTCGGCGCCGTCCCGCGCCAGCGTCCAGGTGGCGTCCAGTTCGCGGCTGCCATAGGTGCCGACATACTCGCCGGGGTCGAAGGTCGGGGGTGGCGGAGCCGCGGCGCGGTCGCCTCCCGCCGCGTCGCCGCGGGCGGCTGGCGCCGCCACGGGCGCCATGCGCTCCCCCAGGTAGACCCGGGCTACCTGGCGGGCCAGGTTGCCGGGGTTGATCTCGCCCAGGTTGCAGAGCAGCAGGACGCTCAGGCGCTCCTCGGGGAAGCGCAGCAGGTGGGCCTTGAAGCCCATCATCGAGCCGCCGTGCTCCACGATGGGCAGGTCGCGGTAGCTACCGAGATTCAGGCCCCAGGCGTAGCCCAGGGTGTCCCCGCCGGTCAGCACGCCGGGCGTGTGGACGCGCGCCAGCCAGTCGGCGCCGCCCACGGCGGGCTGGTAGAACTGGGCGTCCCAGCGGGCCAGGTCGGGGATGGTCGTATAGAGCCCGCCGGCGCCCACCTTGTCGAAGTTGGCCAGGTAGGAGATGCGGAAGCCGTCACCGGCGCGCTGGTAGCTCATCACGCGATTGGGCAGCACATGGCCCGGATCATCGTGAAAGTGCGTGTCCGTCATGCCCAGCGGAGCCAGCATGCGCTCGGTGGTGAACTCCCGGAGCGAGCTGCCGGTGACGCGCTTCACCAGCTGCGCCAGCAGGAAGTAGCCGCTGTTGCTGTAGAGGTAGTCGCTGCCCGGCGGGAAGTTCAGTCCCTCCTGGCGCACGATGAGCGCCAGCGCGTCGGCATCGGGGAAGACGTCCTCCAGGCGGATGCCGGCCAGCGCCATGAGCGTGTAGATGTCCCTGAGGCCGCTGGTGTGGTGCACCAGGTGGCGGACGGTGATGGGACGCTCGTAGACCGGGAGCTCCGGAAACCACGTGCGGATGTCCGCGTCCATCTCCAGCGCGCCCTCCTCCGCTAGCAGGGCAATGGCCCCTGCGGTGAACTGCTTGGACACCGAGCCGACGTAATAGACCATCTCCGCACCGTTTGGGATGCCGTAGTCCAGGTTGGCCATGCCGTAGCCGGCCGTGTAGACCAGCTCCCCGGCCCGCGCCACACCCAGCGCGCAGCCGGGCGAGTCAGCGCGGTCCCACGCGGCGAAGATGGTGTCCACGGCCGGATCGGCCGGAGGGGCCGGATCGGCAGGAGCCGCGAACCGGGAGGCAGCTGGGACCGCGATCTGGGCGGCGAGCTGGTCGGCGCTCTGGCAGGCGGCCGGCGCAGTGGCGGCGGCAAGCGCCAGCGTGGCGAGCAGGGCCGCGCGGGCGGAGGGGCGGAAGCAGGTGGAGGCACGCATCGTCGCTTATCCGGTTTCAGGTTGGGCGGCCGGCAGCTCCACCCAGTAGAGGGTACCGCCGGCCGGCACGGTTTCCACGCCCGTGGTGGCGCCGCTGGCCGCCGCCAGGCTGGCCGCGAAGGCAAGGCCCGCGCGCGCGCGGCCGCAGGCCGTGGCATCACGCAGCGGCTCCGCCTCCTCCCGCGCGGCCAGCGCACACGAATCGGCCACGCCCACGCGCACGCGACCGCCGCGCGCCTGGCACCAGAGGCGGACCCGCCCCACGGGGGCGCTCCGCTCGACCGCATGGCGCAGCAGGTTCGTCACGATGCGGTCGAGCACACGGCGGTCCGCGTGCACATCCGGGAGCTCATCGTCCACGTGCCATTCCAGGCGCACGCCGCTCTCCAGGGCCACGGGCTCCACCGCGTCCACGGCGGCGGCGATCACGTCACCGATGGGCAACGGCCCGGGCGCTGGTACGTGCAGGCCCATCTGGCGCTCCGCCAGTTCGCCGATCTCGGCCACGAGCGCACGGAGCGTGGCCGGCCCGGGGAGGCTGCCGGCGGCGGCCGACGTGGCGCGCACGAGCGCCCGGCTGACCTCCTCCAGCGACGCGGCGCGCGCGCGGTTCTCCCGCTCCGCCTTCTGCCGCTCCTCCTCCAGTTCCCGGGAACGTACGCGCAGCTTGGCCACCACGTGGCGGCCCACGCGTAGCGCGCTGGCGGAGCGCTCGCGCAGGCGGTCCGCCGCCCGGGCGGTGAGCACCGCGTACACGGCCGTGGCGGCCAGCAGCGCGGCTTTCACGAGTTCCGGGGCCCATGGGGTGCTGACCCCCGCGCCGGCGAGCCGCGCGGCCACCAGCCACGTGGCCACCGCCAGCATGCCGAAGAGCGCCGTGCGGCGGGCGGACACGGCCGCCTGGTCCACCACGCGCACCAGCGGCAGCCAGAACATCCAGCTGGCAGTGCCGCCCGTGACCAGGACGGCCATGCCCAGGAAGACCATGTCGGTGGCCAGGAATACCAGGGCCAGGTCGGGGAAGCGGCGCGGCCGGTAGAGCGCCGCGAGCAGCAGCCAGGAGAGCGCGCAGTAGGCGTTGACCGCCAGGAAGAAAGGCAGCCACGCGCCCGCCGGCGCACCGTCCGGGAGCAGGAAGGCGTTGTGCAGCGGCACGCCGAGCAATGCAATGAGATTGAGCCCCAGCAGGCGGAGCAGCGGTACCACGCGCGTCTGCATGCGCCGCAGCTCCCGCTCCTGCGCGCTACGCGCCTCGTTCTCTTCCAGGAAGAGGCCGGAGCGTGGCGGCTCCGTCTCCGCCGCGCTGGGATGGATCGATTCCGCCGTGATCATCTTCGGGGTTGGAGCAGCGGACCGGGTGACCGGATCATGGCGCGGCCGCCCTGCGGAACTGGAGAATCATGCGCGGCCGCGCCCCCGCCGGGCAAGGGAGAGCGGCTCAGGCGCGGGGAGCAGGTTTGCGCCCCGCAGCCCGGAGGGGTATGCATGCGCCCCAGGCGGGCGCCGCCCGCCGCGAACCCGAACCCCATCCCACCATGGCTCAGCAGAACTCCTTCGACGTGTCCACCGGCGCCGACCTCCAGGAGGTGGACAACGCCGTCAACCAGGCCGCCAAGGAGGTGGCCCAGCGCTACGACTTCAAGGGCACGCACGCCAGCATCACCTTCGAGCGCGCCACCGCCACGCTGCACATGGAGGCGCCTGACCAGTACAAGCTGGACGCGCTGCTGGACGTGCTGAAGACGCGCCTCGTCCGCCGCGGCGTGCCGGTCCGGAACCTCCATCCCGAGGAGCCCGAGCCGGCCTCCGGCGGCCGCATGCGGCAGGCCATGAAGCTGCAGCAGGGCATCCCCGACGACGCCGCCAAGCGTCTGGTCAAGGATATCAAGCAGGCGGGCTTCAAGAAGGTGCAGTCGGCCATCCAGGGGGACGAGGTGCGCGTCTCCTCTCCCTCGCGCGACGAGTTGCAGGCGGTCATGGCGTTCCTGAAGGAGCAGGACTACGGCGTGGAGCTGAACTTCGGCAACTATCGGTGAGCCTGCGCCGCGCCGTCCTGAACTTCCGGGACGTCCGCCCCGTGTGGGCCATCCCGGACCGCGCCGTGGCCGCCATCCGCGCCGCCTTCGGCGCCGGCTGGGAGGTGGTGTGCGTGGACGCGCCGGCGGACGGCCGCGGCGACGGGGGCGCCGCCGCCCCCGAGGTGGTGGAGGCGATGCGCGGCGCGGAGGTCTACCTGGGCTTCGGGCTGCCGCGCGAGGTGTTGCGGGCGGCGCTCGAGGGGCCCGCGGCCACGCTCCGCTGGGCGCACACGGGGACGGCCGGCGTAGGCTCCCTGCTGCACCCCGAACTGGCCGAGCACGGCGTCACGCTCACCAACTCCGCCGGCACCATGGGGCCGCCCATGGCCGAGAGCGCCCTGGCCATGATGCTCCACTTCGCGCGCGGGCTGGACGTGGCCGTGCGCGCGCAGGCGGAGCGGCGCTGGGCGGCGGACGACTGGGCCGCCTGCGCGCCCGCGCGGGAGCTGGGCGGCGCCACCCTGGCGATGGTGGGGCTGGGCGGCGTGGGGCGGGAACTGGCGGTGCGGGCGCGCGCCCTGGGCATGCGGGTGCTGGCCGTGCGGCGGAGCGGCACGGAGGGGCCGGAAGGGGTGGAGGTGCGCGCCGGGGAGGGCGCCCTCGGGCAGGTGCTCCCGCACGCCGACTACCTGGCGCTGACCCTGCCCGGGACCGCGGAGACGCGCGGCCTCATCGGCGCCGCCGAGCTGGCCGCGCTGCCGGCGGGTGCCGTGGTGGTGAACGTGGGCCGCGGCGAGGTGCTGGACGAGGACGCGCTGGTGGACGCCCTCCGCTCAGGGCACCTGCGGGGCGCGGGGCTGGACGTCTTCGCCACCGAGCCGCTGCCGGCGGATTCGCCGCTCTGGACGCTGCCGAACGTACTGATCACGCCACACGTGAGCGCCACAAGCCAGCGGTTCTGGGAGCGCGAGAGCGCGCTCATCGTGGAGAACGTGGGGCGCTACCTGCGCGGGGAGACGCTGGTGAACCAGGTGATCGTGGCACGCGGGTACTGAGGGCGGCACCGCAAACTGAAACGGCGGCGGCCCCACCCGGGACCGCCGCCGTCTTTTCGTTGCTACGCGCGTCGGTGCCTCAGCCGCCCGACGACTGCGCGCCCGGCCGGCAGGTGGGCCAGTTCACGCCCGCCGCCTGGTCGCGCGGCATGCGCTCCGGATCCTCGGAGGCCAGGTAGGCCAGCATGGCCGTGAGCGTGGCGTTGTTCATGAGATCGTCCATGACGATCTTGTCGAACGAATCCCGGTTGGTGTGCCAGGTGTGCGTGCTGTAGCTCCACGACAGGGAGCTGATGCTGAAGCCGGGCGCCCCCGCGCACACGAAGGACGCGTAATCGCTGCCGCCGCCGCCCGGCGAGCCGGGGATGTTCAGGTCGATGTGCCGGCTGATCTCCTGGGGCAGCGCCGCCATCCACCGGCCCCAGTGCCCGCCCGCGCCCACCAGCCCCTGCATGGAGACGCTCACGACCCGCCCCGTGCCGTTGTCCTGGTTGAAGAGCGCCTGCAGGTTGTCCACGATGTCCGGATGCATCTCCACGAAGCGCCGCGAGCCGTTCAGCCCCTGCTCCTCGCCGCTCCACAGCCCCATCACGATGGTGCGCCGCGGGTTCGGGTAGGCCGCCCGGAGGATGCGCATGGCCTCCAGCATGGTGATGGAGCCGGTGGCGTTGTCCGTGGCACCGGAGCCGCCGTCCCACGAGTCGTAGTGGGCCGAGAGCATGACGTACTCGTTCGGTAGCTCGGTCCCGGGTATCACGCCGATGGTGTTGTAGACCGGCTGCTCACCCAGGAATTCCGCCGCCGCCTGGATGCGCACCACCGGGCCCTGGCCCTCCTCGGCCAGCCGGTAGACCAGGCCGTAGTCCTCGCAGCCCAGGTCGATGGTGGGGATGGTCTCCGTGTTGGCGCCGAAGATCTTGTTCACGCCGATGTCATTGGACCAGTTGAACTGGAGGACGGCGGCGATGCCGGCCGCCTCGAGGCGGTCGAGCAGTTGACCGGCGCCGCCGCGCCCGCCGAAGCCGGCGCGCTCCAGGTTGGCGCTGTACGCCGTGCGCCGCTCCGCGCGCGCCGCCTGCAGCTTCTCGAAGGAGGACGGCGTGGCATTCGCGCCGCGGCCGAAGCCGGACATGCCGTACTCCTGCCAGTGGCTGGCCGGCCGGCAGGAGAGCTCGGAGGGCGCCAGCACCACGGCCTTGCCGCGCACGGTGGGCAGCCAGGCTTCGAAGGCCGCCGCATCGGCGAAGTCGGGCAGCTTGGTGACCGCCGCTTCCACGGGCTGGCCGTTCGGCGTGCCCGGGCTCCAGGCCAGCATGATGGCCTCCAGCGAGCGCACGCGCGGCTCGAGGAGGTCCACGCGCGTCACGCCGCGGTCCCAGGCGCGCCAGGTGCCGTACTGCTCGTTGCGCCCCTCGGCGCCCCAGCTCTCCAGCATCTTCACGGCCCAGTCGTTGGCCGCCTTCATCTGCGGCGTGCCGGTGAGGCGCGGGCCGAGGGAATCGGTGAGCGTCTGCGCCAGGTCGTAGGCCTGGGACTGCTCCATGCCCAGCGTCCACATCCGCTCCAGGACGGGATCCGGCTGGGCAAACGTCTGGGCCATCGCGGGCGCCGCCAGGGTGAGGGCCGCGCACGCCGTTACGGCGGTGCTGAGTCGCATCATCGCTGTCTCTCGCTGCTGACTGTGCATGGGTACGGCCACGCGCGGGGGAGGGTCGGGCCGCCTGCGTGAGGATCGGCCAAGCCTGCCTCCCACACAAGGGGACGACGCCCCGCGGCGGATCAGCGTTGGCCGGGCGGGAGCGGCCAGCGCCCCGGATGGGACGCCGGCCGCGCAGGCATCAGCGCAGGTTGGCGCAGGCGATCACGTTGCCCAGGTTGCTGGCCGACTCGTGGATGTTCACGTGGTAGCTCTGCCCTGCCTGGAGGCCCACGTTGACGCGCGCCTCGGCGTTGGCGCGGCCGTTCGAGCCCACGGACAGGGGCGGATAGGCGGCCGCGGCGCCCACGACGCCGCCGCCGGACCCGCACGCGCCGGTGTGGATATGCCAGGGCCGGGTGACGCCGCTCTGATCACCGGCCAGCGAGATGGTGGCGGCGGTGGAGTTGCCCGTGGTGTTGACGGCCACGGCCGCGCGGCCGTCGTAGCCGCCCGTACCGGTCATGGTGGCGGACATGGAGCGGCCGGTAGTCTCGATCACCTGGCCGGTGCCAGCGCAGCCGGCGGCCACCAGGGCCACGCCGGCGATGATTGCCATGCGCATGTTGATTCCTCGCGTTGGGGTCGCGTGCAGGCGGCGGGCGCCCTCGGGCCCGCGCCGCGGAACACCGTCCACGTCCGCACAATCCGGACCGATGGGGGGACACGAGGGGCTCACCCTTGCCGGGCCCGCGAGCGCGCCCGAATGTTGCGGTGCCAGCTCCGTCTTGCCCGCGTCCACCCACCCTGGAGCCAAGCCATGCCGCGCCTGCTGCCCGCCGCCCTGGCCGTCCTCACCGCCGCCTGCGCCGCGCGCGCGCCCGTTGTGCCCGTCGTGGAGGACGCGCGGCCGCTGGAGGACTACCTGGCCGGGCGCACCGCCGCGCGGGTGCTCCCCTACCCGCTGGAGCTACCACCCGACTTCCGGGCCGCGGTGGCCGCCGGCACCCGCACGCTCAGCGGCGAACCCGGGCCTGCCTACTGGGTGAATCGCGCCGCCTACGCCATCGACGCCCGCGTGCTGCCGGAGGCGGGGCGGGTGGAGGGCAGCGTCCGCATAGCCTACACCAACAACTCCCCGGATGCGCTGGGGGAACTGCACGTGGAGCTGACGCAGAACTTCCACGCGCCGGGCGTGGTGCGGCACGAGCCAGCGGAGGTCACGGGCGGCGTGGCGCTCTCCAACGTGGCGCTGGGCGGGCGCCAGGTCACCGCCGGCCAGGGACCCGGCACCTACCTGGTGAACGGCACCCGCATGGTGCTCACGCCGGCCACTCCGGTGGCGCCGGGCGCCTCGGTGGAGCTGGCCATGGACTTTGCCTTCGACGTGCCTCAGGCGGGCGCGGGCGCCCGCATGGGCCGCGACGGAGACGACCTCATCTTCCTGGCCTACTGGTACCCGCAGATGGCCGTCTACGATGACGTCATCGGCTGGCACCCCGACCCGTTCACCGGCACCACCGAGTTCTACGCCGACCACGGCCGCTACGACGTGACCATCGAGGCGCCGGCACCCTGGGTGGTGAACGGGACGGGCCGGCTGGAGAACGCCGCCGAGGTGCTGAGCCCGACCGTGCATGAGCGCCTGGAACAGGCGCGCGTCAGTGACACCACGCTGGCGGTCTATCGCCCGGGCAGCGGGGTGCAGCCCACGGGCGCGGACGCGGGGAGCCCGGTGCTGTGGCGGTTCACGGCGGAGGATGTGCGGGACGTCGCTTACAGCCTCAACCGCGAATCCAACTGGGACGCACGCCGCACGAGCGTGGGCGGTGGGGAATACACGCTCATCCAGGCGCTGTGGCGCGACTCGGCACCGCTGTGGAGCCAGGTGGCCCGCTACGGGGCGCACGCCATCCGCTTCTTCTCGGAGTACCTGGGCTTCCCCTATCCGTGGCCGCACATGACGGCGGTGGAGGGCGGCAGCCTCATGGGGGGCGGCATGGAGTATCCCATGATGACGCTCATGGGGGACTACAACGCGCGCGGCGACAGCGCCCTCTACTGGGTCACCGCGCACGAGCTGGCGCACATGTGGATCCCCATGATCGTGAGCACGGACGAGCGACGCTTCTCGTGGCTGGACGAGGGCACCACCACCTTCAACGAGAACCAGGCGCGCAAGGATTTCTTCCCCGGCATCGATCACGACCTGCCCGACCAGGACGCCTACCTGAGCGTGGCCCGCGCCGAGCAGGAGGGGCCGATCATGCGCCGCTCGGCGTACCATGTGCCGGGGCCCGCGTACGGCACCGCGTCCTACGCCAAGCCAGGCACCGTGCTGGCCGCGCTCAGCGCCGTGCTCGGGGAGGAGACGTTCGAGCGGGCGCTGCGCGAATTCGTGGACCGCTGGGCGTGGAAGCACCCCTACCCGTGGGACTTCTGGCACACCTTCGAGGACGTGAGCGGCCGTGAACTGGGCTGGTTCTGGCGGAGCTGGTACCACGAAACGTGGGTGCTGGACCAGGCGGTGCGCTCGGTCACGGTGGCGGACGGCCTGACGCACATCGAGGTGGAGGACCTGGGCCGCGTGCCCATGCCCGTGGACCTGGTGGTGACGCTGGCCAGCGGCGAGACGGTGCGCCGGGAGATCCCGGTGGACGTGTGGCTGGCCGGCGCCGTGCGCGCGTCCATCACGGTGCCGGGCACGGCCACGCGCGTGGAGATCGATCCGGAGCGGGACTTGCCCGACGCCGATCGCACGAACAATGTCTGGCGGCGGTAAGCGACGACGCGCCGCACCTTCTTCCGGAGGACGCACCCATGATCCGCATCATCCTGGCCACGCTCGTGGTGGTCCCCCTGATCGTGCTGGCCGTGGCCACCCGCGGCGGCGATCCCGAGAACTTCGCGGAGCTGGCGGAGGCGGCGCTGGCGCAGCTGGACGGCACCGTGGCGCTGCCCGGGCTCACCGACAGCGTGGAGGTGGTGCGCGACCGCTGGGGCGTGCCCCACATCTACGCGCGCAACACGGCTGACCTGTTCTACGCGCAGGGCTTCGTCACCGCGCAGGACCGCCTCTGGCAGATGGACCTCTACCGCCGCACCTACGAGGGCCGCCTGGCGGAGATCATGGGGCCAGACTATGTGAACCACGACCGCCTGGCCCGCCTGGTGCGCTATCGGGGGCCGTACGACGAGCGCGAGTGGACCACCTACCACCCCGAGGGCCGCCGCGTCTTCGACGCCTATGCGGCCGGTGTGAACGCGTACATCGAGCACATCGGGGACGATCTGCCGGTGGAGTTCGCGATCACCGGCCTGGAGCCGCTGGGCTGGAGCGCGGAGGCGTCGGTGCTGCGCACGCAGACGGCCATGCCGCTGGGGGACGGCCGCTCGGAGCTCAGCCTGGCGCGCAGCGTGGCCGAGCTGGGGGCGGAGGAAGCCAATCGGCGGGCCAACCCCAGTCCGTGGCGGGAGCTCGAGGTCCCCGAGGGCGTGGACCTCACGGCCATCGACCAGGATGTGGCGCGCGCGCTGTCCGGCGTGCGGGGGCCGCCCGACGCGCCGCTCGTGGAGCCGTACGCCAGCTGGCCGGGCGCCACCGCCAACGAGAACAACGGCGCGCAGGAGAACAGTCCCGGCAGCAACAACTGGGCGGTGAGCGGGGCGCTGACCGCGAGCGGTCAGGTGATGGTGGCCAACGACCCGCACCGCAACGTTTCGAATCCCTCGATCCGCTACATCATCCACCTGAACGCGCCGGGCTGGGACGTCATCGGCGCCACGGAGGCGCCGCTGCCCGGCGTGGCCATCGGCCACAACGGCCGCATCGCGTGGGGGCTCACCATCGTGGGCACCGACCAGTCGGACGTGTACGTGGAGACCGTGCACCCGGACGATCGCAACCAGGTGCTGTTTCGCGGTGCGTGGGAGCCGCTCACGGTGGTGGTGGACACCATCCTGGTGAAGGACGGCGAGCCCGTGGTGGTCGAGCGGAAGTTCTCACGCCACGGGCCGGTCTTCCACGAGGACACGGTGCGCAACCTGGCCTACGCGCTGCGCTCCACCATGCACGAGCCGGGCAGCGCGGGCTACCTGGGCGCGCTGCGCTACCATGCCTTGCAGAACTGCATGGAGTTCCTGGACGCGCTGGTCCACTACCACGCCCCCACCGAGAACATGGTGTGCGGGGACGCGGACGGGAACATTGCGTGGCAGGCCTCCGCGCTCTCGCCGCGGCGGCCGAACTGGCACGGCCGGCTGCCGGTGCCCGGCACGGGCGCGTACGAATGGGACGGCTTCCGGGATGACCTGCCGCGCGAGCTGAACCCGGAGCGCGGCTGGATCGCCACGGCCAATCACGACATCCACCCCGAGGGTTACGACCCGCCGCTCTACTTCAAGCGCGGTCCGTCGCGCACGCGTATGGACCGGCTGACCAGTCTCTTCGAGGCGGGCAGCGGCTTCACCATGGCGGACATGCGTGCCATGCAGCTGGATGCGTACTCCCCGTCGGCGCACGCCGATGCGGCGGGCTTCCGCGGCTGGACGGCGTCGGATGCCGAGCTGGAGCGCTGGCGCGCGGCGCTGGCGGAGTGGGACGGCCATCTGCGTCGCGACAGCGCGGTGCCGGCCGTGCACCGCTTCGTGGATCGCGCCGTGGACGGGGACGCGCTGCGGGCGGCGGAAACGGACGCCGCACGCCAGGCGGTGCTGGAGGCCGCCCTGGCGGAGGGGCTGGCCGCACTGGCGGAGGAGCAGGGCCCGGACCCCGAGCAGTGGCGCTGGGGCCGCATCCAGCGGAGCGAGTTCCCGCACGACCTGGTGGCGGCCTACGACATTCAGGCGGTGGAGCGGAGCGGCGGCAGCGGCACGGTGGCGGCTACGGGCGCCACCTTCCGCGAGATCATCGACTTCGCCAACCTGGACGCCTCCATGGTGACCAACGCCCCGGGGCAGTCGGCGCAGCCGGGCAGCCGGTTCTACGCCAACCTGGTGGACATGTACGGTAAGGGGGAGTACTTCCCGCTCTCCTACACGCGGGCAGCCGTGGAGCGCAACGCCGCGCACACGCTGGTGCTGGTGCCGGGCGGCTGATCAGGCCAGCTCGCCCGCCTGTACCATGGCTCTGTGCGGCCGCAGATCTGGCCAGGTCGCCGGCCTGCACCCGGGCCTCCGTCCAGCGGCTGATCAGGTCAGTTCGCCCGCCGCTACGCTGGCCTCCGCCTGGCGCAGGCGCTCGGGCGTGCCCACGTCGATCCAGCGCGCCTCGAGTGCGTCGTGGGCGCGGATGGCCTCCCCCTCCGCGGACAGGCGGAGGTAGGGCCACACGATGGAGAACACGCCGCGCTCCGTGATGCGGTCCAGGATGCGTGGATCCAGCATCTGGATGCCGGCGAAGTCGCGCTGCTTCTTTTCGCCGGCGGCGGGGCGGACGAGCCGCGGCTCGGGCTCGCCGCGCGGCGCGTAGCCCACCAGGCCCGCCTCATCGAACACCAGATAGCGTTCCTCACCGGGCGGCAGCGTCACGAGCGTGGCCAGCGCGCCGCTCGCCCGGTGCGCGGCCGCCAACGCCTCCAGATCCACATCGGAGAGCACGTCGCCATTGTGGACCAGGATGGGCCGATCGCGCCGGAAGTGCTCGGCCGCGTGCAGCAGGCCGCCGCCGGTGTCCAGCACCAGCGGCTGCTCCACCGACAGGCGCACGTCCGCGCCAAAGCCATCGTGCTCCCGCAGGTAGGCTTCCACCTGGTCCACGTGGTGGTGGGCGTTGACCACCACGCGATCGGCCCCGGCGGCCACCACCCTGCGCAGTACCCTGCCCAGCAGTGGCACCCCGCCCACCAGAATCAGGGGCTTGGGAATGTGCTCGGTGATGGGACGGAGGCGGGTGCCGAGCCCCGCCGCGAAGATCATGGCATCCATGGGGCGCCCCCCTCCGCACGGCGCGCGCCACGACGCCTGCCAGGCCTTGCGCTGCTAGCGGCACGCGGGCTCGCCCGGTGGTGGGCCGCCCCTCGCGCGGTGCTTGCCGGCGGCCTAGACTGAGGAGGGCCCCCGCGGGGGGCGAAGCGGCGCCGCCGGCGCCGCGCACGGGTGGATGGGGTCTGTATGGGAACGCTGCTGGCCGCGCGCCTCCAGATGGAAGTGTCGCTGGCCTTCCACATGATCTTTGCGGCGCTCGGCATCGGGCTGCCGCTCCTCATGGTGATCGCCGAGGGGCTGGCGCTCCGCACTGGCCGGGAGCACTACCGGGCGCTGGCGCGGAAGTGGGCCAAGGCCACCGCCCTCACCTTCGCGGTGGGCGCCGTCTCCGGCACCGCGCTCTCCTTCGAGCTGGGCCTTCTGTGGCCGCGCTTCATGGCGCTGGCGGGCGGCGTGCTCGGGCCCGCCTTCGCGCTCGAGGGCTACGCCTTCTTCATCGAGGCCATCTTCCTGGGCCTCTACCTGTACGGCTGGGACCGCATCTCACCGCGGGCGCACTGGCTCACGGGCATCGCGGTGGCCATCTCGGGGATGATGTCGGGCGTGCTGGTGGTGGCGGCCAACGCCTGGATGCAGGTGCCGGGGGGCTTCACCGCCGAGGGACTCCGGCTGGTAGACGCCAGCCCCTTTGCCGTCTTCCAGACGCCCGCCTGGTTCCACATGGCGCTCCACTCCACGCTCTCCTGCTACATTGCCACGGGCTTCGCGGTGGCGGGCGTCTACGCCATGGGGCTGCTGCGCGGCCGCAACGACGCCTACCACCGCTCGGGGATCGGCCTGGCGCTGGCGCTCGGCACCGTGGCCGCCGTGCTGCAGCCGCTCAGCGGGGACCTGAGCGCCCGCTCCGTGGCGGAGTACCAGCCGCTGAAGCTGGCCGCTGCGGAGGCGCACTTCGAAACCTCCTCCCACGTGCCGCTGCTCATCGGCGGGATCCCCGACGAGGAGACGGGGGAGGTGCGCTACGCCATCCGCATCCCGAGCGGCCTCTCCCTGCTGGTGGGCCACGATCCCGCCACCGTCATCGTGGGGCTGAACGACCATCCGCGTGAGCTCTGGCCGCCCGTGCTCATCACCCATGTGGCCTTCCAGATCATGGTGGGGCTGGGCTTCTTCATGATTGCCGTGGGGGGGCTGTTCTGGCTCTGGCGGTGGCGCCGGGGCACCGCGCCGCGGTGGCTGCTGGCCGGGGTGCTCGCGGCCGCGCCCGCGGGGTTCATCGCGCTCGAGGCGGGCTGGATCGTGACCGAGGTGGGCCGCCAGCCGTGGGTCATCTACGAGGTGATGCGCACCGCCGAGGGCGTGACGCCGATCGCCAAGGTGCCGTGGACGCTCTTCGGCTTCAGCGTGCTCTACCTGGTGCTGGGGACGGCGCTGGTCTTCCTGCTGCGGGCGCTGGCGCATCGGCCGCCGCGCATGGTTGCCACGCAGGGTCCGCCTGCTGGGGGCAACCTGGGCGCCGCACTCCGGGACGCGAACGCCGCACCACGTCGTGACGCCGACCCGCGGGAGGAGCACGATGAGCGTTGAGGCGCTCGTCGGCCTGCTGGCGCTGGTGGCGCTGACCGCCTACGCGGTGCTGGGCGGCGCGGACTTCGGCGGCGGCATCTGGGATCTGCTGGCCGGCGGCCCGCGTAAAGCGGCGCAGAGGGACGCCATCTCACACGCTATGGGGCCCGTCTGGGAGGCCAACCACGTCTGGCTGATCTTTGTCATCGTGCTGCTCTTCGCCGGCTTCCCCGACGCCTACGCCGCGCTCAGCATCGGCCTCTTCTTCCCCTTCCACCTGGTGCTGCTGGGGATCATCCTGCGCGGCGCGGCCTTCGTATTCCGCGCCTATTCGCCGCAGAGCGCCCGCGGTGTGGCCGCTCCGAAGCACGCCTGGGGCGCCGTCTTCGGTGCGGCCAGCGTGGTGACGCCGCTGGTGCTGGGCATGAGCCTGGGGGCGGTGTCGTCGGGGGCGGTGGTTGCGGGGGCGGGTGCGGGCGCGCTGGGTACGGCGGGGGTGGCTGGTGCGGGTGCGGTGGGTACGGCGGGGGTGGCTGGTGCGGGTGCGGTCGGTGCGGCCGTGGTGGGTCCCGGCCCGGCCGGATCGGTTGCCGATGCCGCGCTGGCGCCACATGCGTGGCACACGCCGGTTGCCTGGCTCGTGGGCCTGCTGACCCTGTCCCTGTGTGCGTATCTGGCGGCCGTCTTCCTGGCCAACGAGACAGAGGGTGAACTGCGGGAGGATTTCCGACGCCGTGCGCTCTGGTCGGGAACGGTGGTGGTGGCTTTGTCGGTGGGCGCGTTGCCGGTGCTGCGCAGCCAGGCGCCGCATCTGTGGGAGGGGCTGATGGGGGGGCGCGGCACCCCGGCATTCGCCGTCGGCATCGTGGCTGCGCTGCTCAGCGGCTGGTGGCTCCGCACGCACCGGCACCGGCTGGCCCGGATCGCCTCCGTGGCGCAGGTCGTCATGCTGCTGCTGGGCTGGGGGCTGGCGCAGTACCCGTACCTCATCTACCCCTCGCTCACCCTGCAGGAGGCGGCCGCGCCCCGCGGCCCGCTCCTCTTCATCCTGTGGAGCACACCCATCGGTATGGCGCTCCTCATCCCCTCGCTGTGGTACCTGTTCCGGGTGTTCAAGGGGGAGTACATGAGCCTGCGGGAGGAGTAGCGGAAACCCTCCCTTCCCTCCCGCCGTACTGCACGCTGTCACACACGTCAACATTCTTGCTGGAGAAATGACCATGAGGAAGTGGTGGCTGGTGGTGGGGATGGTCGTAGGCACGGCCGCACCCGTCGGTGCGCAGAGCCTGGACCTCGGCGTGGCCGGCACCGGCGTGAGCCTGGGCAGCTCCGCGCGCTGGAACGGCCTCCGCGTCAACTGGCGCGACGTGGGCGTGCAGCGGGTGCGCGGCATCAACGTGAGCCTGTGGCGCCCGGGTGGGAACCCCGACTTTGCCATGAGCGGAATCGCGTTAGGGCTGGTGGGACCTGAGGTGGGCACGCTGCGCGGGCTGGGCGTGGGCCTGGGGGGCGTGGTAGCGGAGGGGCGCACGACGGGCATCGTTATCGGTGGCCTCGGCGCCGTCTCCGGCGGCGACATGGATGGCCTTCACCTGGCCGGGCTCGGCGTGGTGGCGGAAGGCCGCATGCGTGGGCTGAACGTGGCTGGCCTGGGGGCGGTGGCCGAGGGCGGCATGGTGGGCCTCAACCTGGCCGGCCTGGGCGTGGTGTCAGAGGGCAGCATGCTCGGGGTCAACGTGGCCGGCCTCGGCGTGGTATCCGAGGGTGGCATGGTGGGCCTCAACGTGGCGGGCCTGGGCGCCGTCACCGAGGGGAACATGATCGGCCTGAACGTGGCCGGCCTGGGCACCGTGGCCGAGGGCAACATGGTGGGCGTCAACGTGGCTGGGCTGGGCACGGTTTCGGAGGGCGACATGCGCTGGATCAGCGCCGCGGGTCTCGGCGCCGTAACCGAGGGACGCATGCAGGGCCTCGGCCTGGCCGGGCTGGGTGTGGTGGCCGAGGGTGGTCTGGACGGCATCTTCCTGGCGGGCGCGGGCGTCGTGGGTGAGGACCATGTCACGGGCGCCGCGCTCACGCTGGGGGCGGTGGAAAGCACTGGACGAATCCGCGGCATCGCGGCCGGCGGCTACCGCGTCCGCGCGCCCGAGCTCAGCGGCATCATGGCCAGCGTGATCCAGACCCGCGCGACCGATTTCAACGGCGTGGCGGTGGCCGGCTACAACGAGGTTCTCGGCACGCAGCGCGGACTCGCCATCGGCCTCTACAATCGCGCCACCGAGCTGCGCGGCCTGCAGGTGGGACTGCTGAACCGCGCCGACAACGCCGCCGTGCGCTACCTGCCGGTGCTGAACTTTGCCCGCTGAGGCGTTTCGTAGGCGACGCTGGCGTGGGCGGGGATCTGTCGGAAATCCTCGTCCTGAGCCCTGTCTTCGCGCCTGGGGGTGAGGGCTCTGCCGTTGGTTCGCTGCTCGGGGGGCGGGAGCTGAGCGGTCGCCGAGGCCGTTCGGGCGTTGTGCCCTAGCGTGGTCCGGCCGGTGCGCCCTTCCGCCGCCCGTGCTCCATCTGCGTATCAGAATGTCCCAAATATCCCATTGACGGATTTTTAGGCGCGCCTAACCCCGCGAGGACATCCTCCCTCGTGGACCCTCAGGAAGGCATGCAGAGAGCCGCCTGGCGGCTCTCACCGGGATGAGCCGAGCCCGAAGACCTGGAAGCGGCTCCGCGGCCTTTCAGCAGCCACTCAGAGAGTCGGAAAACCGCCCCTTATATTACAGGAAGTCGTTGGGACCACTGGCCATAGGAGGGATCGATGGGTGGACACGCGGAGGGTGTGAGCTACGCGGAGCGGAGGGCGCTGAGCGGGCGGGGGCGGGGATGGATGATCCGGGAGCGGAAGGGCGTGGCGGATGGGGCCGCGCCGGAGGGGTCGGAGGCGAAGGGGTCTGTGGCGGAGGGAGCGGAGCCCGTCGAGTCGGCGGCCGCTGATGCGCCCGGAAACGTTTCGGCCGAAACGTCGGAACGGGACAGGGCGGCCGCGGCGGGCGCGGATGCGGAGGCAGCGGCGGATCAGGAATCGTCGGTCGAGAAGCAGGCCGAAGCCCTCGAAAACGTTTCGGCCGAAACGTCGGAACGGGACAGGGCGGCCGCGGCGGGCGCGGATGCGGAGGCAGCGGCGGATCAGGAATCGTCGGTCGAGAAGCAGGCCGAAGCCCTCGAAAACGTTTCGGCCGAGATGTCAGAACGGGACACGCCCGGGGATCCGCCGCCTTCCGGCGCCGGTCCGGTCGAGGATCCAGCGGCCCCGGATCATGCGCCCGATCACGAAGCCGTCGACCCAGAGCCCATCGACCACGAAGCCATCGAGAACGACGAACTGGAGGAGCTCGGCAACGAGATCGCCACTATCGCCGCCCACATCCACGCGGCGGAGTACCAGCTGCTGGTCAGGCTGGCGGAGTTCGACC
>Ga0214473_10001098_pt1 | contig 36498 bp, 37 predicted proteins | sample RVTome_7_FD_203509 | JGI IMG/M metagenome (GOLD analysis project Ga0214473, IMG submission 203509) | Soil microbial communities from uranium-contaminated site in the Upper Colorado River Basin, Wyoming, United States - RVT98D197 | ecosystem: Environmental > Terrestrial > Soil > Contaminated >... | reverse complement strand
TTGAAGAACCAGATGTGAGCCACCGGCACCGCCAGCTCGATGTGCCCCATCCGCTCGCGCCGCACCTTGGAGAGCGTGACCTCGACGCCGCAGCGGTCGCAGATCACCCCGCGGTAGCGGATCCGCTTGTACTTCCCGCAGTGGCACTCCCAGTCCTTCACGGGCCCGAAGATACGCTCGCAGAACAGCCCGTCTTTTTCCGGCTTGAACGACCGGTAGTTGATCGTCTCGGGCTTGGTCACCTCACCCCACGACCACCAGTACCGCTGTCCCTGGAGGGCGAACCGCTCGCGCTCCTTGGGATCCCGCGGCCCCCGGATCTCCTCCGGGGAGGCGATCCGGATCTGGATGAAGTCGAAACTCGAGCCGCGCTGCTCGCGGGTGCTCCGGAAATCGATCATGCGCTACTCCTCGCCGTCCTCGGTGGTGCCCAGCGTGACGCGAAGCCCCAGCGCCTGCAGCTCCTTCACGAGGACGTTGAACGACTCGGGGATGCCGGGTTCCGGCAGATTCTGGCCCTTTACGATCGCCTCATACACCCGGCTCCGCCCGTTGACGTCGTCGGACTTGACCGTGAGCATCTCCTGCAACACGTGCCCGGCGCCGTACGCCTCGAGCGCCCACACTTCCATCTCGCCGAACCGCTGGCCGCCGAACTGCGCCTTGCCGGCCAGGGGCTGCTGCGTCACCAGGCTGTACGGTCCGATGGACCGGGCGTGGATCTTGTCGTCCACCAGGTGCGAGAGCTTCATCATGTAGATCGAGCCCACCGTCACCTGGGACGCGAACTGCTCGCCGGTCCGGCCGTCCCGCAACCGGGCCTTGCCCGCGCCGGTGAGTCCGGCCACGGCGAGAAACTCGCGGGCGGCCGATTCGACGTCCGCCTCGCTCTTGGGACCGAGCAGCTTGGCCAGGCCCGGATGCCCGGCCGCCTCGACCGCCTCGGCCGGCGACAGCTCCGCCGCCTTCTCGGCGTCGCGGAGGCCCGCCTTGACGGCGGCCTTCTCGGCCTTCCCCAGGTCGTCTTCCGCCGCCAGCCGCTCTTCGTGATAGCGGCGCTGGAGGTCGGCCTCCCCCCGGAACCGGTCGGCCAGCTCCCGCGCCGCCCCTTCCAGGAAGTCGCGCACCTGACGGAACAGGTCCCGGGTCTCCTGGGACACCGCCCGGCTGCCCAGCACGTCCACGCGGAAGGACGTGAGGTCGAGCGGCCCGCCGTTCTCCTGCGGGAGCCGCTTCAGGTCCTGCAGCACCTGCCGGATGATGTCGGGCGTGAGGGCCGGCGGACGGGCCGCCACGTGCAGCGCCTCGGCCGCCCACTGGAGCCCGGCCAGCCGCAGCAGCACGGCGATCTCGTCCTCGGTGGCGCCCTGGAACACCGGCGTCTTGGCCTCGAAGCCCAGCACCTGGGCGGCCCACCCCAGGTGGGTCTCCAGCAGCTGGCCCACGTTCATGCGGCTGGGCACGCCCAGCGGATTGAGCACGATGTCCACCGGCTTCCCGTCCGGCAGGAACGGCATGTCCTCTTCCGGCACGATCCGGGCGATGATGCCCTTGTTGCCGTGGCGGCCGGCCATCTTGTCGCCCACCGAGATCTTCCGCTTCTCGGCCAGGTACACCTTCACCAGCTGGATCACGCCGGGCGGCAGCTCGTCGGGCTGGAGGATCTTGTCGATCTGATCCTCCGCCTTCTCCTCGATCTTGGCGCGCTCGGCGTTGGCCGCGTCGAGCGCCGCGCGGATCCGCTCGTTCACCGCCTTGCCGGCCACGCGCAGGGTCTTGAGATCCACCCCGCCGAAGTCCACCTCGGCCAGCACGGCCTGGGCGAGCTTGGTGCCCTCCGGGAGGTATTCCTCCACCGTGCCGTTCTTGAGCATGACCGCGACCTCCTGGCCCTCCAGGATGTCCCGCAGCTCCTCGAACAGCACCGCGCTGATCCGCGCCTTCTCGTCGTTTTCCAGCCGGCGCACCTCGCCGATGCGCTCGCCCCGGTCCTTCTCGACGACCTGGTCCTCGATGCGCGAGAAGATCTTCACGTCGATCACGACGCCCGCCATGCCGGGCGGCACCTTGAGCGACGAGTCCTTCACGTCCTTGGCCTTCTCGCCGAAGATCGCGGTCAGCAGCTTCTCTTCGGGGGACAGCTCGGTCTCGCCCTTGGGCGTGATCTTGCCCACCAGGATGTCGCCGGGCGTGACGTGGGCGCCGATCCGGATGATGCCGCGCTCGTCGAGGTCCACGAGCGCCTCTTCCGAGACGTTCGGGATCTCGCGGGTGATCTCCTCCTGGCCCCGCTTGGTGTCGCGCACGTGCAGCTCGAGCTCCTGGATGTGGATCGAGCTGTAGACGTCGTCCTTCACCAGGCGCTCCGAGAGCACGATGGCGTCCTCGAAGTTGTGCCCGTACCACGGCATGAACGCCACCACGACGTTGGCCCCCAGGGCCAGCTCGCCCTGCTGGGTCCCGGCGCCGTCCGCGATGATCTGGCCGGCGGTGATGGGCTGGCCGGTGCGGACCAGCGGCCGCTGGTTGATGGCCGTGTCCTGGTTGGTCCGCCAGAACTTCTTGAGCCGGTACCGGTCGTGCTGCAGCAGCCGGGCGAGCGGCACGTCCGCGCCGCGGCCCCCCGGCCGCCCGGTGTCCACGATGATCTCGTCCGCCGTCACCTTGGACACCACGCCGTCCCGGCGCGCCACCACCACCGCGCCGGAGTCGCGGGCCACCGGCCCCTCCAGCCCGGTGCCCACCAGCGGGGCTTCCGGGAACAGCAGGGGCACGGACTGCCGCTGCATGTTGGAGCCCATGAGCGCGCGGTTGGCGTCGTCGTGCTCCAGGAACGGGATCAGCGCGGCCGCGATGGACACCAGCTGCTCGGGCGCCACGTCCATGAAGTCGATGCGCGCGGGCGCCAGCAGCGGATAGTCATCGCGCTTGCGGCACAGGGCCAGCTCGTTCACGAACCGCCCCTCGGCGTCGAGCGGGGCGTTGGCCTGCGCCACCGCGTACTCCTCTTCCTCCGAGGCGGACAGCCAGCGCACCTCGGTCAGCACCCGCCCGTCGCGCACCAGCCGGTAGGGCGTCTCGATGAAGCCCAGGTCGTTCACCCGCGCGTAGGTCGAGAGGCTGGTGATCAGGCCGATGTTGGGGCCTTCCGGCGTCTCGATGGGGCACATCCGCCCGTACTGCGAGTAGTGCACGTCGCGGACTTCGAAGCCCGCGCGCTCCCGCGTGAGCCCGCCCGGCCCCAGCGCGGAGAGCCGCCGCTTGTGGGTGAGCTCCGCCAGCGGGTTGGTCTGGTCCATGAACTGCGACAGCTGCGAGCTCCCGAAGAAGGCCTGGATCACGGCGCTCACCGTGCGCGCGTTGACCAGGTCGTCGAGGGTGATCTTCTCCGGGTCGTTGTTGATGCTCATCCGCTCCTTGATGAGCCGCGCCATGCGCGAGAGCCCGACCGAGAACTGGTTGGCGATGAGCTCGCCCACCGTCCGCACCCGCCGGTTGCCCAGGTGGTCGATGTCGTCCGTGTGGCCCCGCCCCTCCGACAGCTCCAGGAGGTAGCGGATGATGGCCACGAAGTCGTCCTCGGTGAGCACCGTGTGGGTGTCGGGGACCTTGACCTTGAGGCGCTGGTTGATCTTGTACCGGCCCACGCGCCCGAGATCGTACCGCTTGGGGTTGAAGAACAGGCGCTCGAGCGCCGCCCGCGCCGTGTCCAGGTTGGGCGCCTCGCCCGGGCGGAGCAGCGAGTAGATCTGCTCCAGCGCCTCCGCCTCGGACGTGGTCGGGTCCTTGACCAGCGTATTCTTGATCAGGTTGGACTCGTGCCGCGCCGAAGGCAGCAGGACGTCCACCTTGAAGGCGCCGGCCTTGAGCAGCTTCTTGCGGACCGCGTCCGACAGATCCTTGCCCGCCGCCACCAGCAGCTCGCCGGTCTCCGGATCCGCCACGTCGAAGGCCAGGATCTGCCGGTCTTCGGCCTCGCGGACCGTGGTGGGTCGCTCCTCGTCCCGGACGTCGATGGTCGTGTAGCGGGCGAACACCCGCACCTGCTCCACGCCCGCGCGCCGGAGCGCGTTGTACCGCTCGGCCGAGAGCTCGTCGCCCTCGCGGGCCGGGGGATCGCCGCCCGCGGGGTTGGGCACGTCTTCGGCCAGCACCGCGCCGATCACCTCGCGCCGCAGCGCCCGCTCGTCGAGCGCCTGGGTCAGCGGCAGCGTCTTGGTGGCGTAGAACAGCCGCAGGATGTCGCTGTTCCCGCTGTAGCCGAAGGCCCGGAGCAGCGCCGTGGCCGGGAACTTCTTCTTCTTGTCGATGTGGACGTACACCACGTCGTGGATGTCCACCGTGAACTCCACCCACGAGCCGCGGAACGGGATGATGCGCGCGCTGTAGAGGCGCTGGCCGTTGGGATGGATGGTCTCCTCGAACACCACGCCCGGGGAGCGGTGCAGCTGGGACACCACCACCCGCTCGGCGCCGTTGATCACGAAGGTGCCCAGCGGCGTGAGGATGGGTAGCTCGCCCAGGTAGACTTCTTTTTCGATGATGTTCTTGGGCCGGCGTCCCCCGCCTTCCAGCTCCTCGAGCACGACCAGCCGCAGCGTCGCCTTGAGCGACGCCGAGTAGGTCATGTCGCGCTCGATGCACTCCTCGACCGTGTACTTGGGCTCACCCAGGGCAAACTTCACGAACTCCAGCGAGTAGTTCCCGTTCACGTCGCCGATGGGGAACACCTCGCGGAACACGCGCTCCAGCCCGATGTCGGGCTGGGGTCCTTCGACCGGCGCCTCCAGCAGCGCCTGGAACGAGCGCGTCTGGATGTCCAGGAGGTGGGGCATGGGCATCCCCGCCTCGAGCTTCCCAAACGAAATCACGGGCATCGTGGTGGTCATCGACCTTCCTCAGGCAACGCGAACGGCCCCGACCGCCCCGACCGTGGCCGGTCGGGGGCCGTCACCGGGGCTCGCCGCGCGAGCAGGTGTAGTAAAACGCGATCCCAATGGCGCATGCCGTCGAGCCAGATCCGGTGCGCCGCCGCCGCGGCGGCGCGGTCCGGTTCCTACTTCAGCTCGACGGTGGCACCCTGCTCTTCCAGCTTCTTCTTGATCGCCTGGGCCTCGTCCTTGGAGACCCCTTCCTTCACGGCCGCGGGAGCGCCGTCGACCAGGTCCTTGGCCTCCTTGAGACCGAGGGTGGTGACTTCGCGCACGGCCTTGATCACCTGGATCTTCTTCGCACCGGCCTCCTTGAGGATGACCGTGAACTCGGTCTTCTCCTCGGCTTCCGGCGCGGCGGCCGCGCCGCCCCCGGCGGGCGCCGCCGCCACCGGCGCCGCGATCGTCACGTTGAACTTCTCCTTGAACGCGTCGATCAGCTCGGCCAGCTCCATCACCGACATGTTACCGATCGCCGTGAGGATCTCGTCTTTGCTGAGCGCAGTCGTGGCCATTCGTTGCTCTCTCTTTCCCTGGTTACGCAGCGTCACCACGCTGCTGCCGAAGCGCCTCCAAGGCGCCGACCCATTGATACAGCAGTCCGTTCAGGGCGCCGACGAACGCCTGCAACGGCGCCTGGAGCCCGCCCGCCAGCTGCGCCAGCAGCTCGACCCGCGACGGGAGCTTGGCGAGGCGCTGGATGTCCTGCAGGGAGACGGTGCGGCCATCCACCACGCCGACCTTGACCTTGAACGCCTCGGCCTCTTTCTGGAAATCCGTGATGACCCGGGCCGCCGCCACCGGGTCGGCCGAGAACACGAAGCCCGTGGGCCCCTTGAGTTGCTGATCCAGCCCCGCGAGCGATGCTTCCGCCAGCGCCCGCTGCGCCAGCGTGTTCTTCACCACCAGATACTCCAGGCCCGCCGCGCGGAGCCGCCGGCGGAACTCCGTCACCTGCTTCACCTTGAGCCCGGTGAAATCGGTGAGATAGACGTGCGGCAGCCGCGCCAGCCGGTCGCGTACCCCGGCCACGATGGCCGCTTTCTCGGTGCGGTTCATTTGTACCCCGCCGTGTCCACCGGCACGCCCGGCCCCATGGTGCTGGAGACCGTGAGCGACCGCAGGTACGTCCCCTTGGCGGCCGACGGCTTGGCCCGCATGACCGCCTCGACGAACGCGTTCAGATTGTCGTGCAGCTGGCCGGCGCTGAACGAGATCTTCCCGATGGGCCCGTGCAGGTTGCCGGTCTTGTCCACCCGGAACTCGATCTTGCCGGCCTTGATCTCCCGCACCGCGCGGGTGACGTCCATCGTCACCGTGCCCGACTTGGGGTTGGGCATCAGGCCCCGGGGCCCCAGCACCCGCCCCAGCTGGCCCACCTGCCCCATCACGTCGGGCGTGGCCACGATGACGTCCACATCCATCCAGCCGTCCTTGATCTTCTGGACGAACTCGACGCCCACGAAATCGGCGCCCGCGGTCTCGGCCTCCTTCACCTTCTCGCCCTGGGCGATGACCAGCACCCGCACCTTCTTGCCGATGCCGTGCGGCAGCACCACCGTGCCCCGCACGATCTGGTCGGCGTGGCGCGGGTCCACGCCCAGATTCATCGCGATGTCCACCGTCTCGTCGAACTTGGCGAACGCGGTCTGCTTGACCAGCTCGACCGCCGCCTGCGGCTGATAGCGCTGCGTCCGGTTCACGCGCGCGGCCGCCGTCCGGAAATTCTTGCCGGCGGGCATCAGTCCACCACCTCGAGGCCCATGGACCGCGCCGTCCCGGCGATGATCCGCATGGCCGCGTCGACGTCCGTGGCGTTCAGGTCCGGCATCTTCATCTCGGCGATCTTCCGGACCTGCGCCCGGGTCACCTTGCCCACCTTGTCCCGGTTGGGCGCCGCCGACCCCTTTTCGAGCCCCGCCTCCTTCTTGAGGAGCGCGGCGGCGGGCGGCGTCTTGGTGATGAAGGTGAAGCTCCGGTCGTGGTAGATGGTCACCTCGACCGGGATGGTCATGCCCCCCTGCCCCTGCGTCCGGGCGTTGAACTGCTTGCAGAACTCCATGATGTTGACACCCTGCGGACCCAACGCGGTGCCAACCGGAGGCGCCGGCGTCGCCGCGCCGGCCGTGACCTGCAACTTCACGAATCCAACCTGCCGTTTTGGTGCCATCGACTCCTCGCTCGCGCCGGGACCTCGCCGGTCCCCAGCTCCCACGTTGCCCCGTGGTCAGGGTGCTGCCTGCGAACCCGCTACGGGATCAGCCCGACATCCCGTCTTCTTCAGTGCCCTCTCAACTGGAGATAATCCAGCTCCACCGTGGTCGGCCGGCCGAAGAGGCTCACGCTCACCCGCACCTTGCCCTTGTCGGACAGCACTTCCTCCACCGTCCCGCTGAAGTCGGTGAAGGGGCCTTCGGTGATCTCGACCACCTGGCCGATGAGGAACGGGATCTCCTCGCGCTGCTCGCGCTCGGCCGCCGGCTCTTCGATGCCGAGCAGACGGTTGACCTCGTCTTGCCGCAGCGCCTGCGGCGTCCAGCCCTGCCCCACGAACTTGATGACGCCCTGGATGCTGTTGATGATGTGGAGCGACTGCTGATCCATCACCATCTCCACCAGGACATAGCCCGGAAACGTCTTCTGCTCCTTCGTTTCCTTCTTCCCGTTTCGGATGACGGTCTCCTGCCGCGTCGGAACCAGGGCCTGCCGGATGAGCCGCTCCTCGGCCGGCTTGGGGTCCTGGTCGATCCGCCGCTGGATCAGCGAGCGCACCTTGTTCTCGTGCCCGGCGGTGGTCTGGATTGCGTACCACCTCGACTCCATCGCCACCCCGATCACCGGAAGATCCGGCCCAGCAGGTCGATGAGCACCCGGGACGCGATCACGTCCATGATGCCGATGATGATGCCGATCACGACCACGAAGACGATGATGACGAGCGTCGTGCGCCGGAGCTCGTCCCGGGTCGGCCAGGTGATCTTGCGGACTTCGGCCCGCACCTCCCGGAGGTACGCCACGACGCCCTGCAGGTGCCCGCTCAGGCGGCGGGCCGGCCCGGGGCGTTCCTCGACGGTCGGTGTCGCCACGGGTGTCACCCTACTTCGATTCCTTGTGCGGCTTGTGCGCGCCGCAGCGGGGGCAGAACTTCTTCCACTCGACCCGCTCCGGATGCTTCCGACGGTTTTTGGTCGTGAAGTAGTTCCGGTTCTTGCACTCGGTGCACTCGAGGATGATGTTCTCGCGCGGCATGCCTGACTCCTACCGACTGTTCGCTCCTGCGCTGTTCAGAGCTCGCGATGGGGATTGAACCCATGGCCTCGTCCTTACCAAGGACGCGCTCTACCACTGAGCTACGCGAGCGTCAGAGCGGGCGACGGGACTCGAACCCGCGACCCTCAGCTTGGAAGGCTGATGCTCTACCAACTGAGCTACACCCGCAAAGCCGAGACGCCGAAACGCCCAGGCGCCCGAACGCCTGGGCATGGTCCTGCTATCCCGCCGAGTCGCCAAATCCGTCCAGTGGTGGGGGAAGGATTCGAACCTTCGTAGGCTGACGCCGGCAGATTTACAGTCTGCTCCCTTTGGCCACTCGGGCACCCCACCCTGCCCGCGCCGGTCCCGGACGACTGCGCCAACCCGCGGTGCGGCGGCGGACTGACCTCGCGTCGCGCCTCTCGGTGGCCGACGCGCTCACTGGAGCTGACGAAGGGACTCGAACCCTTAACCTGCTGATTACAAATCAGCTGCTCTGCCAATTGAGCTACGCCAGCCTAGGGCCGTTTTTCGCGAGACTCGTAGGGTAACCAGCAACCGGAGGAGAGTCAACGCCCCGCTACTCGCCAACTTAGCCCCGCCGGAGGGGCGGGCGCTCAGGGGGCCCGGCCCACCCGCCACCGGGGGCCGGACGGAGTGTCCTCGAGCTCGATCCCGCGGCCGGCGAGCTGCTTCCGGATGGCGTCCGCCCGAGCGAAGTCCCGCGCCTGCCGAGCCGCCTGTCGCTCGGCCAGCAGTCCTTCTACCCATTGGGCCAGCCCGGGGTCGGCCTCGCCCCCTTGCGGGAGCACGTCGAGCACACCGAGGATCCGGTCGAGCTGGGTCAGCCCGGCCGCGGCCGCGGGGGCCGACCAGGCACCCTCATCGAGGGCCCGATTGGCCGCCTTGGCGAAGGTGAACAGCGCCGCAACTCCTTCCGGGGTATTGAGATCGTCATCCAGCGCGGCACTGAAATCGCGCGCCAGCCTCTCCCCCTCGGGTGGCAGGAGACCCGGCGGACTCCCCCCGGCCACGCCTGCCAGCCGGCGCCGGAATTCCCCCAGCCGGCGCCCCCCTTCCACGGCGGCCCCCAAGGCGTCGTCGGCGTAGTTCAACTCCTTCCGGTAGTGGGTCTGGAGTGCCAGGAGCCGGAACGCCGCCGGATCAACCCCCTCCTCCCGCAGGTCCCGGGCGGTGAGGATGTTGCCGAAGCGCTTGGACATCTTGCTGCCGGATACGGTCAAAAACTCGGCGTGCAGCCAGACCCGGGCGAACGGCTCGCCGGTGGCCCCCTCCGACTGGGCGATCTCGTTCTCATGGTGGGGGAAGACGAGGTCCTTCCCGCCGGCGTGGATGTCCAGCGTCCGGATCCCGAACCGCCAGCCGATCTCCTCCAGCGCCATGGCCGAGCACTCGAGGTGCCAGCCCGGCCGACCCCGCCCGAACGGAGCGTCCCAGGCAGCCCCGACCGCCTCGTCGGCCGGCGACGCGGCTTTCCAGAGAGCGAAGTCCTGGGCCTCTTCCTTGGCGTACTCGTCGCTCGCGACCCGGGCCCCGGCTTTCAGCTCCCGGGTGTCCAGCCGAGAGAGCCTGCCGTACGTGGGGAAGGCGCGAACCGCGAAATACACCGACCGGTCGTCGCCCACATACGCCAGCTTCCGATCGAGCAGGCGCTGGACCAGCGCCACCATCGGCCCGATGTAGTCGGTCGCCCGGGGATAGACGTCCGCCGGTCGGATGCGGAGAAAGTCGCGGTCCTCGAAAAACGCCTGGGTGTACCGGTCGGTGAGCTGCCGGATGGTCGTGTTCGCCGCGTGGGCCGCCTTGATGATGCGATCGTCCACGTCGGTCAGGTTCATGAGGAAAAACACCTGGAACCCGGCGTACTCGAGGTAGCGCCGGAGCACGTCACCAAAGAGGAAGGTCCGGAAATTCCCCACGTGGGCGTAGTTCCACACCGTGGGACCGCAAACGTACAGCGTGACCCTGGGCGGGTGCAGCGCCCCAAAGGGCTCGACCCGGCGGGTCAGCGTGTTGAAGAGGCGGAGGCCGCTCACTTCCCGGTCTGACTGTCGTCCTCCTCGACCAGCTCGGCCTCATGCACGTCCTCGGCCCCGCCCTTCCCGGCCGACAGCTGCTGGGGGCCGCCGGTCTGGCCGCTCGGCAGCATCCCCATCTTCTCCTTGAGCTCGGCCAGGCGCTGGTCGGCCGTGCCGTGGTACTCCAGGGCCTTGAACTCCTGCGCCAGGGTGTCGCCCGACAGCTCGCCCGCCAGCTCCGCCGCCGCGACCGCCTGCCGCTCCATGTCCTCGATCTTCTCTTCCATCCGCGCGAAGGTGTCGAAGGCGCTCTGGTCGCTCATGGAGGACATGGTGCGCTGGATGCGCTCCTGGGCCTCGGCGCGCTTCTGCCGCGCGATCAGGATGTTCTTCTTCCGCTTCAGCTCCTCGATGCGGTCGTTCATCTGGCGGAGCGAGCCCTTGAGGTTCTCGGTATCCGCCTTGTGCTTCACCCAGGTTTCGTGCAGCTGCTGGGCGTTCTGCATGTGCTCCGACTGCCGCAGCAACGCCTGCTTGGCCAGGTCGTCGCGGCCCTCGGTCACCGCCAGCATGGCGCGCCGCTCCCAGTCCTCCGCCTGCTTCTTCTCCTTCTCGACCTGCCCCTGCAGCTTCTTCTCATCGGCGATCGCCGCGGCCACGTCCTGCTTGGTCTTGGCCAGCTGGCTTCGGGCGTCGATCAGCGACTGCTCGAGCACCTTGGCGGGATCCTCCGCCCGCCCGATGAGCGCGTTGATGTTCGCCTTGATGACGGTCATCAACCGCTGAAAGATCCCCATGGCTACCTCACGCCTCCCGCGTGGGCCCTCGCGGTCCCACGCCTGGCTGACTGAGCGAGACGGCCCGGCCGGCCGAACGGCCGGCGGCTCCCCTCGCCCGCTCGAGCTTCAAGATCAACGCCCGCCGCCCTTTGCGCCACCATCAGGCCTCAGGCCCCCGGCATCCCGCCCTCGGCCGGCAGGGCGCCCTTCTCTCGCTGCTGGGCCAGCATCCGTTCCGCGAAGTCCAGACGCTCCTGCATTTCCGTCACGTCGTGGCGCAACGCCTCCATCTCATCCAGGACGGCCTGCTGGCCCGCCTCCAGCCGCTCGACCTGGTCGTCGGAAATACGGCCCCCGCCCTGGATCCGGGCGGCGATGGCCCGGCCGACCGGGGAGATGGCCAGCAGGAACATGGACCCACCCCCGAAAATGAAGATGATGGCGAGAATGCCTGTAATGTCCACTCAGTGCTCCCCGCCAAGCATCGGCCGCTGGGTGTGTTGCGCGAGCATCCGCTCGGCGAAGTCGAGCCGCTCTTCCAGCTCGGCCACCCGCTCGGGCAGCTCCTCCAGCGTCGCCACCTGGCGGCGCAGGTCCTCGATCTCCTCGCGGGCTCCCTCGGGCAGCGGCGTGCCATGGCGGCGGTCCATCCAGCGCACCGCCAGCCGGTAGACCCCCACCATGAACAGGGCACCGATCGCCATGCCCCCGAGGGGGATGAGGACGAAGACGTCGGGCACGTCAGCTCCCCGCGGGCGGGGTCCGCGGCTCGTGCCGCGCCAGGAGCCGCTCCGCGAAGTCCACGCGCTCCTCCAGCTCCATCAGCCGCCCTTCCAGCGCGGAGTCCGATCCGCCCTCCCGGAGCCGTTCCACCTCCGCCCGTAGGGCTCGGACTTCTTCCCGCAGGCCCCGCTGGTCGCCCCCGCCGGCCCGGGCGTGGGCGATTCCCCGCAGGCCCCACATGACGATGGCGATCAGTGGCACTAGGACCCAGACATCCATCTCACGTCCCCCCGCGGTCGATGCGCTCGGGCTCATTCCTGGTGGCCAGGACCCGCTCGGCGAAATCGAGCCGCTCCTGCAGCTCGGCCACTTCCGACCCCAGCTGGAGGACGGCGTGGCGCAGCTCCTGGATGACGGCCGCGTCCGGCTGCGGCGGGGTGTGCCATTTCCGGAGCAGGCCCCGGACGAACAGCCAGAGGATGGCGATCGAGCCGATCGTCGCCGCCACCAGCGCGACGGCGCCCGCCACCTCCATTGGCGTGGGGCCCGGCATGAAGATGTCCGGGGGCAGCGGCGGAATCGGGACGTCCTGCGTCATGGCTGACCTCGGTTCGCAGCACCCTTACGGGCGGCTGTTTCAAAAAGTGTCACACCCACCCTCCCCAATCTAAAGGAATGGGGGGTCAGTCCCGGAGGAGGGCCGACAGGAATCGGCCGGTGTGGGAGCCCTCCTGCTGGGCCACGGCTTCCGGGGTTCCCTGGGCCACCACCCGTCCCCCGGCCGCCCCGCCCTCGGGGCCCAGATCGATCACCCAGTCGGCGGTTTTCACCACGTCCAGGTTGTGCTCGATCACCACCACCGTGTTGCCGCGGTCCACCAGCCGGTGGAGCACGGTAAGCAGCAGCCGGACGTCCTCGAAGTGGAGGCCCGTGGTGGGCTCGTCCAGGATGTAGAGCGTCCGCCCGGTGTCGCGCTTGGCCAGTTCGGTAGCCAGTTTGACCCGCTGGGCCTCGCCGCCCGACAGGGTGGTGGCGCTCTGTCCCAGATGGATGTACCCCAGGCCGACGTCGTTCAGCACCTCGAGGCGCGCCCGGATCCGGGGCTGGCTCTCGAAGAACTCCAGGGCCTCGCCCACCGTCATGTCGAGCACGTCGGCGATGGACCGGCCCTTGTACCGCACGTCCAGGGTCTCGCGGTTGTATCGCCGCCCCTTGCAGACCTCGCAGGGCACGTACACGTCCGGCAGGAAGTGCATCTCGATCTTCACCAGCCCGTCGCCCTGGCACGACTCGCAACGCCCGCCTTTCACGTTGAACGAGAAGCGCCCCGGTCCGTACCCCCGGATCTTGGACTCCGCCAGCTGGGCGAAGAGGTCCCGAATGGGTGTGAACAGCGCGGTGTACGTGGCGGGGTTGGACCGCGGAGTGCGGCCGATGGGACTCTGGTCGATGGCCAGCACCTTGTCGAGCTGGTCCAGGCCCTCGATCCGGTCGTGCGCCCCCGGCAGGGTCCGGGCGCGGTAGAGGTGCCGCGCGAGCCCGTGGTAGAGAATGTCGGTGACCAGGGTCGATTTCCCCGACCCGGACACGCCGGTCACCGCGATGAACGTCCCCACCGGGAAGGCGACGTCCAGGTCCTGGAGATTGTGCTGGCGCGCGCCGATCACCCGGACCGCGCGCTCCGGGCTCGCGAACCGCCGGGCCGACGGCACCGGAATGCGCAGCTCCCCCCGGAGGTACCGTCCGGTGAGCGACGTGCGGTGGGCCGCGATGTCGTCCGGCGTGCCCACGGCCACCACCTCGCCGCCGAACCGGCCGGCCCGCGGCCCCAGGTCCACCACATAGTCGGCCGCCCGTATCGTCTCTTCGTCGTGCTCGACCACGAGCACCGTGTTGCCCAGGTCTCTGAGTCCGACCAGGGTGGTGAGCAGCCGGCCGGTGTCCCGGGGGTGGAGCCCGATGGAAGGCTCGTCCAGGATGTAGAGCACCCCTACCAGGCGGCTCCCGATCTGGGTCGCCAGGCGGATCCGCTGGGCTTCGCCGCCGGCGAGCGTCCCGGCGGCCCGGCCCAGTGTCAAGTAGTCGAGACCCACGTCCTCCAGGAACGCCAGCCGTTCGATCACCTCGCGCAGGATCGGACCCGCGATGTCCGGGTCGATGGTGCCGCCGGGCGCTCCGCGAAACGGTATGCTCCGGAAGAACGCCAGCGCCTCGGAGACCGGCCGGTCCACCACCGCGCCCAGGCTCTTTCCGTGCACCAGCACGCTCAGACTCTCGCGCTTCAGGCGGTGCCCCCCGCACGTGTCGCAGGGGATCTCGGTCATGTACTCCTCGAGCTGGACCCGGACCGCGTCGGACGTGGTTTCGCGGTAGCGCCGCTCCACGTTCTTGAGGATGCCCTCCCACGCGCTCTCGTAGGCGGCGCCCCCGGCCGCGAACTTGAGCTTGCGGTCGGGCACCCCGTCCAGCAGCACGGCCCGGGCGCGCTCGGGCAGGTCGCCCCAGGGACTCTCCAGCCGGAAGCGGAAGGTACTGGCGAGCGTGGGCAGCACGACCTTCCGGAGGTAGCCCGAGGGCTCCCCCCAGGGGAGCACCACGCCCTCCAGGATGGAGATCCGCGGGTCGCCCAGCACCAGCGCCGGGCTCACCTCGCGTCTCGTGCCCAGGCCTCCGCACGCAGGGCACGCCCCGTAGGGCGAGTTGAACGAGAACTGCCGCGGCTCGAGCTCGGCCAGGGAGTACCCGCACCGGGGACAGGCGAACCGCTCGGAGAAGACCGTGGCGGACCCGCTGCGCACCACCTCGACCAGCCCGTCGGCCGCCTTGAGCGCGGTTTCGATCGAGTCGTGGAGCCGGGGGCGGTCCGGGGCCCGAACCGTCAGGCGATCCACGATGAGGCCGATCTCGTGGTTCACCCGGCGATTGAGGCGGGGGGGCGCCGTCAGGTCATGGACCTCGCCGTCCACTTTCACCCGCACGAACCCCTGGCGGCGGGCGCTCTCGAACAGCTCCCGGAATTCACCTTTGCGACCGCGGACCAGCGGGGCCACGATCTCGATCCGGGTGCCTTCGGGCCAGGCGAGCACGGTATCGGTGATCTGGGTCGCACTCTGGCGCTGGATCGGAGCGCCATCATTGGGACAGTGGGGGACCCCGACCCGGGCCCACAGGAGCCGCAGGTAGTCGTAGATCTCGGTGACGGTCCCCACGGTGGAGCGCGGGTTGTGGCCCGTGGTCTTCTGCTCGATGGAGATGGCCGGCGAGAGGCCTTCGATGGCGTCCACGTCGGGCTTTTCCATGAGCCCGAGGAACTGGCGGGCGTAGGCCGAAAGCGACTCCACGTATCGGCGTTGGCCTTCGGCGTAGATCGTGTCGAAGGCCAGCGACGACTTGCCGGACCCCGAGAGGCCCGTGATCACCGTCAGGCGATCGCGCGGGATCTCGACGGTGATGTTACGGAGGTTGTGGACGCGGGCGCCGCGGACGACGAGCCGTTCTCCGGGCATAGCCGGTGAACGTAGCCGGCGCCCGGCGCGCCGGTCAACCGGCGGACCCAGGCCGGGACCCGGGTGGCGCCTTGCGGACCGCCACGGGGGCGGGCTAGTTTGGCGTCCCCTCGCGCCTGGATCGAGTCGCGCATGCGCCAGCCTGACCCCGCCGAGACGCTGGTGGCACTGACGACGCTGGAGGACATGGCCCAGGCGCAGGAACTGGTCCGGCGACTGGTCGACGACCGGCTCATCGCGTGTGGCACCGTCCTGCCGGGCGCCACCTCGATCTACCGTTGGGAGGGCGCCGTGACGACGGCGAGCGAGACCGTGGTGCTGCTCAAGACCACTCGCGCCCGATGGGCCGGGTTGGTTGCCGCGGTCGAGCGTCATCATCCCTACAGCGTGCCGGAGCTCGTCGCCCTGCCAGTCGTGGCCGGGCTGGCCGATTACGTCGCCTGGGTCGCCTCGGAAACGGGGCCGGAGACCGTCCCATGACGCGGCGTCGCCATCAACGCCGTCGCTACCGCCGGGACCGGTACCTCACCCGGCCGGCGCCCTTCCCGGCGATCGCGCCGGACGGTGCGTTGCGCCCCCTGCCGTTCGAGATCGTGGAAGGGGAGCCGCCAGCGGAAGCACCCCCGGCCGGGGACGAATCCGTCCATGCCGCCGGCAACGGCACCGCCCGGCGGGAACCGTCGGCTCCGGCGGCGCCCGATGGCGCCAACGGGAACGGGGCCCACGGGCCGCGGCCTCCGGAGGCCACGCGCAGCGCGGCTATCTACCAGGAGTTGTTGGCCGCGGATCCCGGCCGGGTCGGGGCGCGGGGTCGGCTGGCCCTGTTCCTGGACCGGGTGGGCGAGCACGACACCGCGCTGGCCGAGCTGGACCTCTGCCTCCAGCGGGACCCGGACGACGTGTCCCTGCTGCTGGCCCGCGCCGCGGTCCGGGCCACCTTGAGCCGGCTCACCGAGGCGGAGGACGATGTGCGCCACGCCCTCCGCGCCGAGCCGGCCAGCGCCGACGCGCACGTCGCCCTGGGTGTGCTGCTGTCCCGAAAAGGGCTGTGGCGCGATGCCATTCCCCCGCTGCGCCGCGCGGTGGAGCTGGATCCCGGCCGGGCCGCCGCCTGGGATCAGCTGGGCGAAGCGCTCAACCACGTCGACGACCTGGACGGCGCGCTCCAGGCCTTCCATCGCTCCACCGAGCTTCGGCCCACCAACGCCCGCGCCCTGCGCGGCCTCGGCATCGTGTACGACCGGCTGAACCGGCCGGCCGAGGCGGCGCAGATGTACCGGCGCTCCCGGGAGCTCGCGGGCGCGTGATCCGCGTGGTGGTGGACGACCTCGCGTTCGTGGTCGCGGACGCGGTGGTCCGGCCCGCCACGACCCTCCTCGAGCCCACGACCCCGAGCCTCCGCCGCCTCGAGCAGGTGGGCGGCGCCGCATTCTGGGAAGGGCTGCGGATCGAACGGGAGCTGGCCGTGGGTTCGGCGGTGGTGACGGCGGCCGGCGATCTGGCGGCCGAGCTCGTCATCCACGCGATCATCCGCGGCTCGACCGAGCCCGTGTCGCGGGATTCCGTCCGCCGGGCCTTGACGGCGGTGCTCCAGCGCGCCACCGACTGGCAGCTGGCGCACCTGGCCATGCCCCTGCTGGGGATCGGCGCGGGCAACCTGTCGCTGGAAGACGCCGCCCAGGCGATGGCGGAGCCGCTGGCGGCCCTTCCCGGATTGGGCGGATTCCCCAGCGAGGTGACCGTGGTGGTGGAGACCGACGAGGAGCGCCGCCTGTGCGAGGCCGCGCTGGGGACCGGGCCGGCGTGAAGCGCAGGGCACTCGCCGTCGGGGTGATCCTCGTGTGGCTCGCGGCGATCGGCTGGCTGGTCCGCCGCGAGCTCTGGCGGACGCAGGCCGACGTCGTGGCCGAGGCCGCGATGAGCCTGCCGCCGAGCGCCCTGTACTTTACCATCTCGGTAGCCGGGGGGCAGATCGGCTACGCCTCGACCACGGTCGACACCCTGGGCGACACGCTCCGCGTGTCCGAGGTCGTGGTGCTCGAGGTCCCCGTGCCCGGCGACGTTCAGCGCACCGAAGCCCGGACCGACATCGCGCTGAGCCGCGCGCTTCGCCTGCGCGGGTTCACGTCCACGGTTCGGGGAGACGAAGCGCGGTTCGCCACCACGGGCGTGGTGGAGGGGGACTCCGTGCTGGTTCTCCGCATCGCCGGCGCGGGTGCTCCGGTCACGCGTCGCCTGCCGCTGACCCGGCCCGTCACGCTTCCCCAGCTGCTGCCCTTCACTGTGGCGGCGGGCCATCTCGCGCCCGGCCAGGTGCACGACGCCCGGCTCCTGGATCCCATCCTGCTGGACCTGCGGGACCTGTCGCTGACCGTATCGGCGGAATCCACCCTCATCGTGTCGGACAGCGCCGTATTCGATTCGACCGCGGGCCGGTTCGTGCCGGTCGCCTACGACACCCTCCGGGCCTGGGAGCTCCGCCCCGACGACCCCGGCGCCCAGCGGCTCTGGGTGGAGGACGACGGGCTGCCGGTGCTCGCGACCTGGGCCGGCGGCCTCCGGGTCGAGCGCGCCGCGTTCGAAATCGTCTACGAGAACTTCCGGCGATTGGGCGCACGGTCCATGAGGGCGGCGGCGCCGGCGCCCGAGCCCCGGTTGGTACGGCGCACCGCGATCGCCGCCGGGGTGGGGCCCCCGGCGCCCGCCACCGCCCCGGCCCGGCTGACCGTGCGACTGGCGGGTCAGCCGCTCGACGGCCTGGCGCTCGGCGGCGGGCGCCAGCGGCTGGCGGGGGACACGGTCTTCATCACGCGCGAGGGGGCCCGCGAGCTGGATGCCGGGTACCGCCTGCCCACCGGCCGGCCGGCGCTCGCTCCTTTCGTGCGGGCCGAGCCGCTGCTCCAGAGCGACGACCCCCGGCTCCAGGCCCAGGCGCGGCAGATCATCGGGCGCGTGCGGCGGGCGGAGGGCGCGGCCGCCCGGCTCACCGAGTGGGTGCACCAGCACGTGCGCAACGAGGTGACGGCGAGCATCCCCAGCGCGCTCGACGTCCTCGACCTCCAACGCGGAGACGCCGGCGAGCACACGGTGCTGTTCGTGGCCCTGGCGCGCGCCGTGGGGCTTCCGGCCCGCAACGTGACCGGGCTCATGTACCTCGACGGCCGGTTCTACTATCATGCGTGGCCCGAGGTGTATCTCAACGGCTGGGTGGCCGTAGATCCCACCTTCGGCCAGTTCCCCGCGGACGCCGGCCACCTCCGGCTCTCGATCGGCGGGCTGGCGCGCCAGCTCGAGCTGGTGCGGTTGGTGGGCGGGCTCACGATCGAGGTACTGGCGACGGACCCCGGCGGATGATTCGACTCGAAGGGCTGACCAAGCGCTACGGTTCCTTCACCGCCGTGGACGGCATCGACCTGCACGTCCCGAAGGGGGACGTGTTCGGCTTTCTGGGCCCCAATGGGGCCGGCAAGACCACCACGCTCCGCATCATCGCCGGCATCCTCCGCCCGACCGCCGGCCGCGTCTGGCTCGGCGGCGTGGACCTGCTGGCCCAGCCGATGACGGCCAAGGCCCGCCTCGGCTTCATCCCCGACCGGCCGTTCGTGTACGAGAAGCTCACCGGGGGCGAGTTCCTGCGCTTCGTCGCCGGCCTGTACAACCAGGACGGCGCGGCGGTCGAGAAACGCATCGACGAACTGCTCCACCTGTTCGAGCTCACCCAGTGGAAGGACGAGCTGGTGGAGTCCTACAGCCACGGCATGCGGCAGAAGCTCATCATCTCGAGCGCCCTGATTCACCGGCCCGAGATGATCGTGGTGGACGAGCCCATGGTGGGGCTCGACCCGCGGGGCGCGCGCCTGCTCAAGGACATCTTCCGGGCGTTCGTGGAACGCGGCGGGACGGTGCTGATGAGCACGCACACGCTGGAGGTGGCGCAGGCCATGTGCGATCGCATCGCCATCATCCAGCAGGGGAAGATCGTGGCCCAGGGCACCATGGCCCAGCTCCGGGAGCAGACCGCCGCGGGCGACGCCTCGCTCGAGGACCTGTTCCTCCGCCTCACGGGCGGCGCCACCGCCCGCGAGCTGGCCGCGATCCTGGAAGACTGATGGAAACCCTGGCCCACATCCTGGGTCCCAAATGGCGCACCGCCCGCGCGCGGTTCCGCCAGGAACGCCAGGCCGGCGGGCCCGGCAAGGCCGCGATCCTGGCGGTCACGGCCCTGGTGTTCTGGGGCGCGGTCTTCGGCGTGCTGTCGCGAGTCCTGGCCTACTTCCGCGGCGTGCAGGAGATCGGCCCGCTCCTGGCGGGCAAGCTGCTGGGGCTGGTGCTGCTCTCCTTCCTCTCCATCCTGCTGCTCTCCAACGTGGTCACCGCCCTGTCGTCGTTCTTCCTGGCCAAGGACCTGGACCTGTTGGCCGCGGCGCCGGTGGATTGGCTGCACATCTACCTCGCCAAGCTGGGCGAGACGATGCTGCACTCCTCGTGGATGGTGGCGGTGATGGCGGTCCCCATCTTCGCCGCCTACGGCGTGGTGTACGACGGCGGCTGGGCGTTCGCCCCGCTGGTCGTGGTGGCGTGCTTCCCCCTGCTGGCGCTGCCGGCCGTGGTCGGGAGCGCGGTCACGCTGGTGCTGGTGAACGTGTTCCCCGCCCGCCGCACGCGGGACCTGCTCACCGTGATCACGATCGCGGCGGCGGGCTTCCTGGTGCTGCTGGTGCGCGTGGTCCGACCGGAGCAGCTGGCGCGGCCCGAGGGCTTCCGCAACCTGCTGGACTTCATCACCGTGCTCCGGGCCCCGACGTCCCCGTTCCTGCCGAGCGAATGGGCGACGGACGCGGTGATGGGGTACCTGGTGGGCCCGTTCGACGCCCTGCCCCTGCTCCTGCTCTGGAGCACGGCCGCCGCCTTCGTCGTGTTCGGGGCGGCGCTCCACCGGCGCCTCTATCCCGCGGGCTTCACCAAGGCGCAGGAGGCGGCGATGCGGTTCGTCCATGGAGGGCTGTGGCAGCGGGCTCTGGCGCCGCTGGCCCGGTTCCTGTCCGTCTCCAAGCGGGAGTTCATCATCAAGGACGTGAAGCTCTTCTTCCGGGACACCACGCAGTGGAGCCAGCTCATCCTGCTGGGCGTGCTGGTGGTGATCTATCTGTTCAACATCCGGGCGCTGCCCCTCTTCACCGGGGAACGGGTGCCCTTCTACTTCGTGACCCTGGTGGCGTTCCTGAATCTCGGCCTGGCGGGCTTCGTGCTGGCCTCCATCGCCGCGCGGTTCATCTTCCCGGCCGTCTCGCTCGAGGGGCGCCAGATGTGGCTGCTGCGCTCGAGCCCGCTCGATCTCCGGGCGCTGCTCTGGTCGAAGTACTGGACCGGCACGGTGCCGCTCCTGGCGCTCGCGCTCCTCATCACGGTATTCACCAACGTGCTGCTCCGGGCCACCGGCTTTATGATGGCGGTGAGCGTCGGGACGATCGTGGTGCTCACGCTGGCGATTGGGGCGCTGGCGCTGGGATTCGGCGCGCTCTTTCCGCAGTTCGAGACCGAGAACGCGGCGCAAATCCCCACGTCGTTCGGCGGCCTGGTATTCATGATGACCACCACCGGCCTGCTGGCCCTGGTGATCGTGATGGAGGCGGCGCCGGTGTACCAGTACCTCCAGGCCGCCTCGCGCCAGGAGGACGTGCGGGTCGGCTGGTCCATGATCGCGGCGTTCGCGGCCGTGCTGCTGGTCTGCGCTCTGGCGACGGTGCTCCCCCTGCGCATCGGATTGAAAAGGATGGAGGAGTTCGAGTTCTAGACGGTTGGCGGTTGGCGGTTGGCGGTTAGCGGTCGTGGCTTCCCCGCCCACCGCTAACCGCTAACCCGCGAACCGCCTACTCGATTCTATACGGGATCGCCCAGCTATTCGCCCGATAGTCATCGTCACTGTCCGTATTGAACGTCTGCGAGTCGATCGCGTCCACCGCGAGGCGCTCGCGGCCCATCATCCGGACCGTCCACTCCCGGACGTAGCGGCCCTGGTCGTCGACCTCCATCGCCAGACGGACCCAGCCACGGGCCGCGGGCGACGCGTGATAGACGTGCAGGAACACGAAGGTCGGCGGCTCGTTGCCCAGGCCGGTCGCGTTCTCGACCGTGGCGACCACCCGCACGACGTCGCCCACCTGGAGCCGGGGGATCCGGTTGTCCACGTCGAAGCGCTCGGCCGGATCCTCCACCAGGATTTTGGACTCGCCGTTCACCAGCACCTCGACGCCGGTCACCTGCACGGTGCGCTTGGCCTCGTCGGTCATGCGCCACTCCAGGGGGGAGAGCTGGACCAGCCGCCACCGGCGCCCGGCCGAATCGGGCTCGGCCCGGACCAGCACCGCGTGGTGCACCGCCTGCTCCTCGAGCGGCTTCGCGGTGGGGTTCGCCTGGCCGTCGTCGGTCCGGTCGAGCAGGAAACGGCCCTCGAAGGTGAGGATGCCCGTGACCCGGGCGGTGTCGTCCGCCACGTTGATGGTGACCTCGCGCTCGACCGGCCGGCCGCGCCGCCGGCCCCAGCGCCGGACCGGCGACACCGGGTCCGCGGTGCCCGAGACGCCCAGGCTCAAGCCGGGCGCGAGGCTGGCGTCCACCGTCGCCCCGTCCACCCCGAAATCCTCGGCAAACCAGCCGGAGGCCTCGAGCACGGCGAGCACGGCGTTCCGCTCCTCGCCGCTCGCGTTGCCGGGCCCGGTGGCGTCGCCGCAGGCGGTGAGGCCGGCGGCCGCGAGCGCGCCCAGCGTCAGCAGGATTCGTCGCATGATCTCTCCCAGGTCAAAGATGGCCGTGAATCGTTCGGCTTCGACCGGTGAGACGCGGGCCGGAGGGGGGCGTTAAGGGTGTGAGCGCCGTCCGGCGGACGGCGTGACGGGGATCACGCCGGCCGGAGGTTGCGGCCGCACTCGGAGCAGAACGTCGCGTCCGCCTCGGGACGGGGGCCGCAGACGGGGCAGATCCTGAGGCCCGACCGGGCCGCGCGGATCAGCGCTTCGGCGGGATCCTCGGCCGTGGCGGCGGCGGCCACGAGGGCGTGGCCGGCGTCCTCGGCGTCGATCGCGGTCAGCGCCTGGCGGGCGTACCGCGCCCGCAGCCGCTCGAAATCCTCATCCGAGAGCTTGCCCGTGGCGCGGTCGAACTCGATTTCCTTCAGGGCCAGCAGGGCCTGGACCTTGGGGGAGGCGGATTCCTCGAGCGGGACCTCGTCGTCGTCCGCCGGGTCCGGCGCCGTGGGAACCCGCGCCAGGGGCCGGGCCACCGGCTCGAGGATCAGGGCCAGCGCCGCGATGGCCACCGCCACGCCCGCGATCAGCTCCAGCATCGGATCAACTCTCCAACCGCGCGAGCTCGTCCCGGAGGCGCGCGGCGTCGTCCGAGGTCAGGCCGGACGCCGTGTCCGGCCCCGCCGCCGGTACCGGCGCCGGGGTCCGGGTACGACGCAGCACGACCCAGCCCAGCACGATGCCCGTCAGCGCGATGGCGATGCCCGGAAGCAGGTAGGCGGCCCAGTTGAACCCCGTCTTGGGCGGGGCCATGAGCGCGGTCTCACCGTACTTGGCGACGAAGGCGGCCAGGATCTCGTCGGCCGACTTCTGCTGTTCCACCAGGGACACGACCTCGCGGTGCAGCTCCGGCGAGAACGTGCAGGTGAAATCAGTCGTCCGGCAGGTGTAGATGTCGAGGCCGCAGCCGCAGGTGCAGCGGAGCCGCCGCTCGACCCCGATGATGAACGGATCGTTCTCGTAGTTGGTCACACGCTGGCGCGGCCGGCCCGCGAGGTCCGGCTGCTGGAGGCGGGCCACCGAGGTGTCCTGGGACATCCGGAACACGGGCAGCAGCCCCAGGGCCGCGCCCAGGAGCGCGCGCCGGCCGACCGTCTCGCCCCGCTCCGTCACGCTACGGGCTCCAGCGTCGCCTGGTAGCCCTCGAGCGCGCGGCGCGGCGAGCGGGCCGACGGACCGCTGCCGGGCCACAGGGTGACCACGCCGCCGAACACCAGGATGGCGCCGCCGATCCAGACCCACATGACCAGCGGGTTGATGGTGAACCGGTAGACCGCCTCTTCCGTCCCCTCGACCGATCCCGCGTAGATGATGTAGAGATCTTCCCGCGCGGTGGAGCGGATGGCGGGCTCGGTGGTGGGCTCGAACTGTTGCCGGCCGAACGAGTCCACGTACAGGCGCTTCTCGCTGGTGAGGATGCCGATGCGCTCGTCGCCGCGCCGCACCTCCACGCTGGCCGCCGACACGAACCGATTCAGGGCCTCGTACTGCGACACGCCGAGGTGGGTGAGCGTGTAGTCGTGGCCGAAGGGGGAGTGCAGCGTGGCCGACTCACCCGGCTTGAGCGACGCCTCCAGCTCGGTCTTGAACGCGTTGCCGGTGAACGCCACGAAGTAGGTGACGATCCCGAGGTGCACGATATAGCCGCCGTAGCGGCGGCGGTTCCGCCCCACCAGCCGCAGGAACGCCAGAACCGGCGACTCGCCGTGCAGCCGGTGCCGCGCGCCCACGCCGCGCACGAACTCCTGCCCGATGGCGCCCACCACGAACGCCGCCAGCATCAGGGCCATGCCGGCGTACCAGTCGCCGAAGCGCAGCGCCGCGAGCACCAGGCCCATCGTCAGCCCGACCCCCACCGGCACCAGGAACTGGCGGCGCAGGTGTCCGGGACTCGCCTTGCGCCAGGCGATGAGGGGACCGATGCCGGTGAGCGCCAGCAACCCCAGCCCGATGGGGATGTTCACCTGGTTGAAGAAGGGCGGGCCCACGGTCACCTGGGTCCCGCGGACCAGCTCGGACACGATGGGGAACAGCGTCCCCCACAGCACCGAGAACGCCATGCCCACCAGCAACAGGTTGTTGAAGAAGAAGCTGGCCTCGCGCGAGAGCGGGCTCTCGAGCCGCGCCTCGGTCTGGAGGAGTCGCAGCCGGGTGCCCACCAGCCAGGCCATGAAGATGCCGCCCAGCACCAGGAACGCGAGGAAGAAGTAGCCCACGCTCGACTGCGTGAAGGAGTGCACGCTCGAGATGACGCCGCTGCGCGTGATGAAGGTCCCGAAGATCGCGAGGAAGAAGCTCAGGCCCACCAGGATCACGTTCCAGCGCTTCAGCATGCCGCGCTTTTCCTGGATCATCACCGAGTGGAGAAACGCGGTCTGCGTGAGCCACGGCAGGAAGCTGGCGTTCTCGACCGGGTCCCAGGCCCAGTAGCCGCCCCAGCCCAGCTCCACGTACGCCCACCACATGCCCAGCGTGATCCCGACCGACAGGAACACCCACGACAACAGCGTCCACTTGCGAATGGCGTGCAGCCACCCGATGTCGAGCCGTTTGGTCAGCAGGGCCGCCACGGCGAAGGCGTACGGGATGGTGATGGAGATGTACCCGAGATAGAGCATCGGCGGGTGCACCACCATCCCGGGGTTCTGGAGCTGGGGGTTCAGGCCGCGGCCGTCTATGGGGGTGAAGGCCAGCCGCTCGAACGGATTGGCCGCGAAGACCGTCACCGAGACGAAGAACACCGTGACCACCGAGGTCACGGCCGCCACGAGCGGCATCAGGTGCGCGTACCGCCGCGGGGTCACCAGCTGCGCCGCGGCGGCGAACAGCGACAGGACGAAGGCCCAGAACAGCAGGCTGCCCGCCTGCCCGCCGTACAGGGCCGCGAGCTTGTAGGCGAGGGGCAGGTTGCGGGCGCTGTAGCTGGCGACGTAGGCGACGTTGAAATCGTTCTTGACGAGGGCCGTCAGCAGGGACGCCGCCGCCACGGTCATCAGCCCGGCGAGCACGAAGGTCGCGCGGCGGGCGCTGAGAATGAGGGCCTGGTCGCCCCGGCGGCCGCCCAGCACGCCGACCACCGCTCCCCACACGCCGACGAGGAGGGCCAGCCACAGCGCGAGTTGTCCGAGGATCGTCATGGGGTCGTAGCGTCAGGCCTGCGGGACGGCTTCATAGCGCGACCCGCACTTGGCCAGGAGCGTCGTGGCCCGGAAGGTGCCGTCGGGCTGGAGCCGGCCCTCCACCACGATCTCGACGTCGTCCGTGAACGTGTCCGGCGCGAGCCCGCGGTACACCACCGGATACGTGATCTGGCCGTCGGTCGCCTGGAACGTGATGGTCTGCGACGCCACGTCCCGTTGAATGGACCCCGGGACCACCTTGGCCCCCATCTTGACGCCCACGTCGCGGAAGGACGGATCCGCCGAGACCTTGGCGGCGAGCTCTGAAGGCGTGAGGAAATACACGCCGGTTTCCCTGATGCCGCTGGCCATGAGAAAACCGACCGTGCCGATGACCAGCACGCCGGCGAAGAGGACCTTCGTGGATGCGCGCATAATTCCCCAGACGGTGAAACGGTGGTTTGCTGTCGAATATAGACTACCGGGTCCGGACCGAAAAGTTCATAAAACCCCCATAAAGAACCCTTCACGCCGTACCCCGGATTCCCGGTGCCACGGGCGCCGGGACGCCGCCGCGGCACCAAAGGGCGCTATCCCCCACCCCCACTGGCAGTTGCAGGCCGCCTGCACCCCTCTTCACACCCCGTTCACCCTCCCTTCAACCCGGGCGGCCTACCGTTGGCCTTCGTCCGGTCGCGGTCACCCCCCAGTGGGACCGGACACTTCGGTGTGGGGTGACTGTGCGCACGCTCTTCATTCTCAACGACCCGCCCTACGGCAGCGAGCGAGGGTACAACGCCCTCCGCCTGGCCGCCTCCCTCGCCACGCGCGAGGGCGAACAGGTGTGGATTTTCCTCATGGGCGACGCCGTCTCGAGCGCCAAGGCGGGCCAGGAAGTCCCCCGCGGCTACTACAACATCGAAGCGATGCTCCGGCTGATCCTGTCGTACGGCGGCACGATCGGCCTGTGCGGCACCTGCGCCGACGCCCGCGGGCTGGGGGACGCCGACTTCGCGGACGGCATCCAGCGGTGCACGCTCCAGACCCTCACCGACTGGGTCCAGCAGGTCGATCGGGTGCTCACGTTCTAACCTCACCACAGCCTGACGCACGCACGGAGTAGCGTCCGGCGGAGGTAACGCCGGCGTCCCACGCCGTCCGTTGCCCCCTGCCCTCTGCCCGCCTTACTTTCCGGCGCGCCTGAGCGCGAGGAGGGACAGGTGCGGGACGAGTTGCCGTCGCCGCCGAGTGGGGCGACGGCGTTCCCCCGCACGCGGTTGTCGCTCCTGGAGCGGGTGCGGGCCCCCTCGGCGGATGTCCGGCGCCAGGCGTTCGACGACCTGGTCACGGGCTACTGGAAGCCGGCCTACAAGTACCTGCGTATCCGCTGGCGTCTCGCGCCGGAGGATGCCGAGGACGTCGCGCAGGGATTCTTCGCGGTCGCCTTCGAGAAGGACTACCTCGCGACCTTCGATCCCGCCAAGGGGCGGTTCCGCACCTTCCTGCGGGTATGCCTCGACCGTTACGCCAACAAGGTGTACCGGGCAGAACGTGCCCGGAAGCGCGGGGGCGGAGTCCGGCGGCTGTCCCTGGATTTCACCGGCGCCGAGGGCGAGCTGCGGGCGCTCGATCCCCCCGATCCCCGGGAACTCGACCAGTTCTTCCGGCAGGAGCTGATCCGCGACCTGTTCATGCGGGCCCTGGCGGACGTGCGGGCGTCGCTCCTGGCCGAGGGGAAGGAGGTTCCCTTCCGCGTGTTCGAGCGCTACGACCTCGGACCGAACGAAGGCCGCACCTACGCCGCCGTGGCGGCCGAGTTCGGGATCCCGATGACGCAGGTCACCAACTACCTGGCGGCGGTCCGCCGCCGGTTCCGGGAGCGGGCGCTGGCGCATCTCCGGGCCTTGAGCGGCACGGACGAGGAGTTCCGCGCGGACGCGCGCGATCTCTTCGGGGTCGAGGTCCGGTGACCGCGCTCTCCGACGACGCCATCGGCCGTCTGCGGGAGGCCGCCCTGTGGCCCGACCTGAGCGGGACGCGCTACACGGCGATCCGGCCGCTGGGGTACGGCGGAATGGGCACGGTCTACCTGGCGCGGGACGAAGCGCTCGACCGCGAGGTCGCCATCAAGGTGGCCGGCGCCACGCCCGGCGATGACGATCTGACGCGCCGGCTCGCCACGGAGGCCGGCGTGCTCGCGCGGCTTGAGCACCCGGGGATCGTCCCCATTCACGACGTCGGCCGGCTGCCGGACGGCCGCGCCTACTACGTGATGAAACGGGTGGACGGCCGGACGCTCGCCGCCTGGCTGCGGGAGCCGGCGTCACTGGCCGAGCGACTGCGCATCTTCGAGCGGGTGTGCGAGCCGGTGGCGTTCGCCCACGCGCGCGGTCTGGTGCATCGCGACCTCAAGCCGGACAACATCATGGTGGGCAGTTTCGGCGAGGTCCTGGTGCTCGACTGGGGCGTCGCCAAGGACCTGGGCCGCGACGCGCCGGCCGCCGGCGGGACGGCGACCCCGGCGCCGGTCACGGCCGCGTCCGGGAACACCGAGCCGGGGACCGTGATGGGCACGCCGGGCTTCATGTCACCCGAGCAGGCCGCCGGGGACGTGGGCCGGGTGGACCAGCGCAGCGACGTGTACGCCCTGGGCGCGCTGCTCTTCCAGATGCTGAGCGGCCGCGCGCCCGAGCCGGGCCACGACGCGCCGGCCGCGCCGCCCCGCCGGCCCGGCGTGCCCCGCCGGCTGCGCGCCATCTGCTCCAAGGCCATGAGTCCGCCGCCCGGCGATCGCTACCCGGACGCCGGCGCGCTGGCCGCGGACGTGGCCCGCTTTCGCGCGGGCCACGCGGTCACGGCGTACCCCGAAACCGTCTTCGACCGATTCGGCCGGGTCGCCGGCACGTATCGGACGCCGATCCTGCTGGTGGCGGCCTACCTGGTGATGCGGGTGATCGTGGCCCTGCTCACCGGCTAAAGGTCCGTCGCCCCCTGCGTAAGGGAACCGGAGGAGCGTCGCGGCATCACCATCTCACGAAGCGGAGGCATCCGGTGAACAAACCCGTGCTGGGCTTGGCCCTGGGCGGCATCCTCGGCATCTTCGACGGGCTTTCGGCCCTGATTTCGGCGCCCGAGACCGCGCCGCAGATCGTCTCGATCGTGGTGGGCTCGACGGTCAAGGGCCTCATCGTGGGCGTGCTGATCGGCTGGTTCGCCAAGAAGGTGAACTCGCGGCCCGCCGGGCTGGTGGTGGGCCTCCTGGTCGGGGCGTTCTTCGCCTTCCTCGTGGCCCTCATGCCGGACGCCCAGGGCAACCACTACTACTGGCAGATCGTGCTGCCCGGCAGCGTGCTCGGATTGATCGTCGGCTATGCGACCCAGCGATACGGAACGACTGCCAGGGTTGAGGGTTAGGGGTGAGACGGCAAGACGGATAGCGGACGGCTAGGTCGGGGGTGGCGGGACACGCTCCCGCGTCCTGCTCCCTAGGCGTCCGCTAGCCGTCTCGCCGTCTCGAGCCCTGCCGCCGTCTCCTGAATCAAGGCCCAGGCCGCCTCGACGTGCCGGCGTTCCGTGAGCGTGCCGCCCAGCGCCAGCCGGAGCACGTATCGGTCGGCCAGGCGGGTGTGCGTCAGGTACAGGGCCCCGGACGCGTTCAGCGATTCCAGCAGCCGGCGGCTGGCGTCGTCCCCGGCGCGCAGCCGAAAACAGACCAGGCTCAGGCGGACCGGGGCCGCGATCTCGAAGCGCGGGTCCGCCGCCACTCGATCGGCGAACGCCAGGGCCAGAGCTACGTGGTGGCGGATGTGGCGCCGCAGGCCGCCGGCCCCGTACCAGCGGATCACAAACCACAGCTTGAGCGCGCGGAACCGCCGACCCAGCGGGATCTGCCAGTCGCGGTAGTCGATCACCGCGCCGGACTCCGTGGCCTGGTTCCGCAGGTATTCGGGCAGCACGCTCAGCGCCCGCAGGAGCGCTGCCCGGTCCGCCACGTAGAACGCGTTGCAGTCGAAGTTGGTGAGCAACCATTTGTGCGGGTTCACGCCGTAGCTGTCGGCCAGCTCCAGCCCCTGGTGCAGCCAGCGCAGCTCGGGGCAGACCGCGGCGCTCCCGGCGAGCGCGGCATCCACGTGCAGCCACACGCCATGGCGGCGGCACACCTGGCCGATGGCCGGCACGGGGTCGATGGCCGCGCTGGAGGTGGAGCCGACCGTGGCGACCGCCATCACCGGCGTGATGCCGGCGTCCTGGTCGGCGACGATGGCCCGCTCGAGCGCGTCGGGTCGGAGGGCGAAGGCGTCGTCCACCGGAACGGCGCGCAGGTGTTCCCGTCCCAGCCCCGCGATCCCCACGGCCTTCTCGACCGACGAATGCGCCTGGGTCGAGGCGTAGACCCCGAGCGGGCCGGCCACGCCCCGGGCGTTGGTGGCGCCGCCGGTGGCCCGCTCGCGCGCGGCCAGCAGCGCGCACAGCGTGGCGCTCGACGCGGTGTCCTGAATGACCCCGCCTCCCGCCCCGCGCGAAGTGAAAGCCTCGGGCAGCCCCAGGAGATCGGCCAGCCAGTCGAGCACGTGGGTCTCGAGCTCGGTGCACGCGGGGCTGGTGGCCCAGAGCATTCCCTGGACGCCGAGTCCGGCGGAGAGCAGCTCCCCCAAAACCGCCGGCCCGGACGCGTTGCCCGGGAAGTAGGCGTAGAAGTTGGGCGACTGCCAATGCGTGATGCCGGGGAGGAGCACGCGGTCCACGTCTGCCAGGATGGTTTCGAACGGCTCGCCCTCCTCGGGTGGCGCGGCCGGGAGCAGGGCGCGGATGTCGCCCGGCGCCACGCGGGAGAGCACGGGCAGCCGCTCGACGCGCTCCAGGTAGGCGGCGATCCATTCGACCACGTCCCGCCCGTAGCGGCGGAACTCGTCGGGCGTCATGTGGCGCGGGGCGTCGCTCATGCGGCGGTCGGCTCCAGCGAGCCCAGCGGGGGACGGGGCCGCGCGGCGGCGAGGGCCGACTGCCGGCGCCCGAGCCAGAGGGCCAGCACCAGCCAGACGGCGGCGAGCGGCGCCAGGGCGAAGGAGATGGCCGACATGCCCAACCCGATCGCGAGGAACCCGGTGTACGACCACGCGGCGATCTGGTCGCCCGCGCGATAGACGAAGGTGTCGATGAAGTTCTTCGCCTTGTACTTGTCTTCCCGGTCCACGACCGTGTAGAGCAGCTCGCGGGTGGGCTTGGCGACCGCGAACTCTCCCGCGCGCCGCAGGACCTGGAACACGACGAACGCCCCGAGGAGGGGTGCCAGGCCCAGCAGCGTGAAGCCCACCAGCGAGAGCGCCGGCAGGAGGGTCATGGTCGCCGCCACCCCGAGCCGCCGCAGGATCCGCCCGGTCAGGAACACCTGCGTCACGGCCGTGAGCCCGTTGACCGCGAGGTCCAGCCGCGCGAAGAAGGCGGTGCGCAGGGCGGGATCGGCAAAGGCGCGTTCCGCCAGGCGCGCCTGGTGGAAGTACAGCACCGTCGAGCCCAGGGTGAAGAGCAGCATGTACGCGCAGATGCCGAGCAGGTAGGGCGAGCGGGCCACGTGCGCCATCCCGCCGATGGCGCTGCCGCCGATGGGCAGCTCCGGATCCGTGACGTCGCGGGGGCGCGGCGCGCCCGTCTCGCGGGTGAGCCGCAGCACGCAACGCAGGCCCAACTCCAGCAGGATGGCCGAGAGGAGCAGGAGCTGCACGGGGCCCAGGGGGCGGGCCAGCGCCGCGGTGAGTCCCGCGCCCACGATCCCGCCGAGCGTCCCGCCCAGGGCGATGACTCCGAAGAGCCGCTTCCCCTGCTCCGGGTCGAACACGTCCACCATCACGGCCCAGAAGATCGAAACCACGAACAGGTTGAACACACTGGTCCAGACGAAGAACACCCGGCCCAGCCACACGTCGCCCCGCGCGGGCAGGACATGCAGGGCCGCGAAGAACAGCAGGAGGTTGACCAGGAAGAACCGGTTGGTGAGCGCCACGAACCGGCGCCGCGGCAACCGGGCGACCAGGGCCGCGAACGGCGTGTGCAGGGCGAGCATCGTGACCAGCGTCCCGGTGAACAGCCAGGCCAGGTTGTCCACGCCGCCGGCCACGCCCATCTCCTCGCGTAGCGGCCGCAGGATGTAGTACGAGGCGAGGATGCAGAAGAAGTAGGCGCCCGACAGCAGCAGGGGCCGCGTCTCGGCGGGCCGCAGGTCCACCACGCGACGGAGGGCTCGCGTCAGCGGCGCGTCGCGATGGTCGCCCCCAGAGGGCATGGAGTCTCCGAAGCGAGGGAGCGGAGGAAACGCTGCCGGGCGCGCGTCAGGCGCCGACCGCTGATCCGGCCGGCGCCTGACGGAGGAAGATGCCTATCGAACGCCGCGAGTGGAAGCGCGCGCGCCGTTCACTTCGGGGCGGGCGCCGCGGCCGTATGGCACAGCGTGCAGTACTTGACGTCGACGCCTTTGTGGTCCTCGGGGACGCCCTTGATGTTGGGCATCGTGCCGGCGTGACACATCAGGCACTGTTCCCGGCCTTTGACCACATGCGTGATGCCGGGCGGCGTCTTGGTCTGGATCGCCGCCTCTTTGGCGTGACAGGACAGACAGATCTCATTCCCGCGGCCCTCATGGCTCTTGGGCGCGGCCTTGATGTTCGGCATCGTCCCGCCATGGCACATGAGGCACTGCGCCCGGCCCTGGGCCGTGTGCTGCATGACGGGAGGCTTCGCGGCCTGCGGCGACGGCTGCGCCTGCTGTGCGTTCGCGCCGGCCGTCAACCCCAGCAAGGCGACGCCTACTCCCATCCCGACGATCATGCGATTCCAGGCCATTTTCCCCCTCCCAATTGAATGATACCCCGCACTCGTACTATGGACTACGGACCCCTGCATCCGCAAGACTACGGATCTCCCGATGCCCGTGACCGCGGTCACTCGGTCGTCACTTGGTCGGGTTCGCCGTGTACCCCAAGATCGTGAGCACGATCATGTACGCGAGAATCCCGACTCCGATCCAGGCGAATACGCGACCCGGCCGCCCCCGCCCGGCACCCCGATCCAGGAACGGGATGAGCAGGACGAGGAGCCCGGCCAACCCGAACCCGATCACGCCGACGGCTTCCCCTTCCAGACCGAGGATGTGCGCCGGCAGGTACTTCAGGGTCTGGAACATGAACACGAAGTACCACTCGGGCTTGATCCCGGCCGGGGCCGGCACGAACGGGTCGGCCTTCTCGCCCAGCTCGGCCGGGAGGAACGCGGCCAGGGCCGCCAGCAGCGCCAGCGCCGACAGCCATCCGACGAGGTCCCGGAGGAGGAAATCCGGGATGAACTTCATTTCGCGGCGCCGTCCCCCGTCGCGCTCGACGCTCGGCGGGACGCTCATGCCATGCCGCTGCACCAGGTACAGATGAAGGGCCACCACTGCGATGGCCGTGGCGGGCAGCAACGCGACGTGAATGGCGTAGAAGCGGGTGAGCGTCGCCCCCGAGACGTCGTCGCCGCCGCGGAGGACACGCAGGACGAAGTCTCCGGCCAGGGGCACCACCCGGACGATCTCGGTGCCCACGCGCGTGGCAAAATAGGAAAGCTCATTCCATGGCAGCAGGTAGCCGGTGAATCCGAAGCCCAGGGCCAGCCCGAGCAGTGCCATACCCGAGACCCAGGTGATCTCGCGCGGCGGGCGGTAGGCCCGCAGCAGCAGAACGCTGAAGAAGTGCACGAACAGGGTGAGGATCATCAGGTTCGCCGCCCAGGCGTGCATCGAGCGAACCAGCCAGCCGAACTGCACCTCGGCCATCAGGAACTGGACCGACTCGTACGCTTCGTCGGCGCTCGGCCGGTAGTAGAAGAGGAGGAGGATCCCGGTACAGAGCTGGACGACGAAGAGAAACAGGGTCATCCCGCCCAGGTAGTACCAGAGCGTGTGCTTGTGGACAGGAACGGTCTTCTTCCGCGCGACCGCGCCCAGGCCGCCCAGGCCCACACGGTCCTCGAGCCAGGCGGCGGCGCGCGCCGCCCACGAGCGAACGACGCCCGGCCGGCTCACGCGCCCTTCGTCACGACGATCTGCTCGCCGCTCTCCCGTACCAGGTAAGTCTCCAGCGGCGCCGGCGGCGGGCCGGCGATGTTGCGGCCGTTCAGATCGAAGTGGCCGTTGTGACACGCGCACCAGATGTGACCCAGGTCCTCACGGTACTGCACGATGCAGCCGAGATGCGTGCAGGTGGCCGAGAGCGCGCGGAGCTCGCCCGCCACCGTGCGCACCAGGAGCGCCGGGCGGTTGCCGAACTTGAAGATCTTCGCCGTGCCGGGGGCGATGTCGGCCGGGCCGAACCCCAGGGTGACCGACGAGGCCGCCGCCTCCGCCACGTGCGGCGGAATGAGATAGCGAGTGACCGGGTACAGGACGGACAGCACCATACCGCCGAAGCTCGTTCCCAGCAGCCAGTTGACGAACCGGCGGCGGGAGCCGCGCGAACCGGTGGTCCGACTATTCATGGCTCTCCCTCCAAGACGGGGGCGTGGAGCTGCCGGATCTTCAGGATCAGCCCCGTGATGAGCAGCAGGATGAGGCCGACCGAGATTCCCAGTCCCACGCGCCGGAAGCGCAGATCGTCGAGCGCCTTCTTGCCCCGGCCGATGGCGGTGTCGGCGACATCCAGGCCCGAGGCCACGTAGGCGCCCACCGAATCCGCGCGGAAGGTATGGATCGCGGCCCGCGCCTGGACCAGCGCGTTGTGGGCCGCGCCGAGGTCCACCTGGGCCTGGCTCACCTCCATACCGGCCCGCTCGGCGCGGGTGAGCAGCGAGTCCGCCAGCGCGAACGCGCCCCCCAGGGAGTCGAGGCCGGCGCGCATCGTGGCCGCCACGGCGCCTCCACTGACACCGACGTCGTGGCAGCGCCCGCAGATGGTGCCCTCGCCCACGCCGAGGAGCGTGTCGCTGACCGCGGCGATGGCGTGGTTGCTGTGACACGTGGCGCACCCGGGAACGCCCATCCGGTTGAAGATGTCGCTGTGGGGACTGCGCGCGAAGTAGTCCGCCATGACCGCGTGGCATTGCCCGCACACGTTGCCCACCCAGGTGACGCCGGGCGGCGCGGCCCCGTGGTTGCCATGACAGTCGTTGCAGGTCGGGGCCGACTGGTCGCCGCGGTCGGCCAGGGCCCGCCAGTGCACGCTCTCCCGGTACCGATCCCGCTGATCCGTGGGGATGCCGTATCGCGCCATGCGGGTGGCATCGGCGTGACAGCGCCCGCAGGTCGCCGCGACATTGAGCGGATGGACGCTGGATTGCGGGTCCGAGGCCGGCCGGATCCCGTGTGCCGGGTGACAGCTGGCGCAGGTGGCCACCGCCGTGTCCCCGAACTGCGCCAGCCGCTGGCCGTGCACCGACGTCTGGTACTCGGTCACCTGGTCCACCCGGAGTGCCGGGTTGTACCGGTGCATGAAACCCGCATCCGCGTGGCAGCGGCCGCAGACCTGGATGATCGTCCGACCCCTCGGCACACCCACGAAGCCCCGCGCGGGATCCATGGCCTCGAATCCGGCGACGGCCGGATCACCGCCGTGGCACGCGGCGCAGCTGAATCCCTTCGCCGCGTGTACGTCCGCGAGGTAGGCTTTCACCGGTCCGGCCAGACGCTCCACCGTGATCACTTCGTGGCAGGTCCGGCAGTTGTCGGCCCCCTGCGCCGCGCCGCCCTGGGCGTCGAGGCGGCCCGGGCCGGCCAGCGCCAACCCGGCCGTCAGCACGAGCCCGCTCACCCCGCCGATGGTGCCCCGAGCCCTCATAGACCGTTTCCTCGTTTCGCGAAGTACGCCGTCAGGTCCGCCACGTCGCCGGCGCCGAGGGTGTCCCACTGGATCCGGAGCAGCGAGTCCGGGAGGGCGACGTGATTCCACAGCGCCGCCAGCACGCCGGCGCGAGTGGTCGTCCCCCTCGCCCGGGCGAGATCGGGCGCGCGCCCCGCCCGGCCGGCGGAATGGCACCGCCGGCACCCAAGCGATCCCAGACGGGCCTCGCCGCGCTCCGCCGACCCCTCGCCGGCCAGGTACTGGAGCGCGCCGAGGTAGGCGACCAGGTCGGCCATCTCGCCCGCCTCCAGCCGCGGCAGCTCGACCCGCGCGCGTTCAGCCGCCGCCGTCATGCGCGGCGCCTTGTTCCACATCGCCGCGGCGAACTCCGCGAGATCCCGGCGCGGCACGCCGGACAGGTCCGGTCCGTAGGGCCCGCCTCGGCCCTCCGGGCCGTGACAGACCGCGCATCGCTTGGTGCGGAAGAGGATTCGACCGGCGTCCCTGCGGCCCGGGAGCAGATGCACTGGTTGGGCGACGTCCAGGATCCCGGTATCGCTCAGGAAGGCGCGCAGGTTTCCGAGGTCCGCCCCCGTCAGGACGGGTCGCCGGATTCCTCGCGCCTCCATTCCCCGTGCCATCGCCGGCGCGTGATTCCACAGGGCCGCGGCCAGCTCAATGGGCGGTCCCCGTCCGGCCAGGCCGTCGAGGGCCGGACCGATGACGCCGCCCGAGCCGCGCACCTGATGGCACCGGACGCAGCCCTTCCCCGTGAAGACCGCGGCGCCGAGGTCGCGATCGCCCGGCGGGTTGTAATACCGGATCGCGAACAGGAAGGCAATGAGGTCGCCCGCCTCCCACGGGGCCAGCGTTGCCGGAGGAGCATCGCGCTCCCGCATGCGGGCCGCCATGACCGGCAGATGGTTCCACATCGCCGCGACGAGCCCGAACAGCGAGGGCGCTTCCGCCACGCGGGCCAGGTCCGGCCCGACGCCCCCCCCAACGCCGTCCACCGCATGGCAGCCGGCGCATCCCTTGGCGCCGAACACCCGTGCGCCCGCCGGCGCGCTCTGGGCGACCGTCACGTCCTGCTGCGCGGCACCGGGCCCCGGCAGGGCGAGGGCGCACCCGAGTGCCGCGATCACGCGCAGGCAGATCCGTTCGGCCGGCAGGATTACGGCCCTCCCGGGATCGTGCTGCCGTGACAGGTGGCGCACATGTCGGGGTTCTTGCTCCGCAGCCGCTGGGGGTTGAACCCGGGCCCGTGCGGCTTGAAGCTCCGGTGACAGGCCAGACAGTCGTTTTCCACGTGGCAAGATACACAGCTCTCCAGGCTCTGCCGCGCCGCCTGCCCGTGACCGCCGATGAACGCCTGCTTGGCGTCATGGAAGCCACCCGCCAGCGAACGGCCGCGCGCCACCACGCCCGCCTGCCGGTGGCAGTCGGCGCAGAACTGCGCGGTGTTGTGGCAGTCGGTGCAGGTCACCGCCCGCGTGTACGCCTGGGCGGGGTGCCCGATCAGCCACCCGGGCGGGTGGTAGCC